>Ga0114922_10003571_pt1 | contig 14477 bp, 12 predicted proteins | sample AartaG_FD_100975 | JGI IMG/M metagenome (GOLD analysis project Ga0114922, IMG submission 100975) | Deep subsurface microbial communities from Aarhus Bay to uncover new lineages of life (NeLLi) - Aarhus_00045 metaG | ecosystem: Environmental > Aquatic > Marine > Oceanic > Sediment | place...
CACGCTAAGCCGGATAAGGCGTTTTGCTTCAAAGTCGAGGGCGTATCTATTGCCAGCAGGCGTCCATCGCGCATAATCCCAACTCGACCACAGTATTCAGCCTCATCCATATAGTGCGTGGTCACCAATGCGGTTACGCCCTGGTCGACCAGCTCGTAAATCAAGTCCCAGAAAGCGCGCCGGGCAGCCGGATCCACCCCACTGGTCGGCTCGTCAAGGAACAGTAACTGCGGGCGATGGACAATCGCTGTTGCCAGTGCAAGGCGCTGGCGCCATCCCGTTGAAAGCTCGCTCACCATATGCCCTTCTTGGCCTCTCAATCCGACCAGGTCCAATACCTCCTCGATAGAGCCCCGTTCACCAATCCCGTATACGCCGGCGTAAAAAGCCAGGTTTTCTCCAATGGTCAGGTCGTTATAAAGAGAGAATTTTTGGGACATATACCCGCTGTTGGCGCGCACTTGTTCAGACTGCCGCACCACATCATAACCAAGTACCTCGGCAGTCCCTTCTGTGGGAATCAGGAGCCCTAGCAGCATACGGATCGTGGTCGTTTTGCCCGAACCGTTTGGTCCAAGGTAACCTACCACTTCACCCCGCTTAACCGCGAAAGATACATGATCCACTGCCAGGAAATCGCCAAAGTAGCGAGTAAGACCCTCTGCCTGAATAACACAATCATACATAACGCTAACGCTCAATTTATTTCAAAAAATCCATAAAAACATCTTCCAGCAGCGGTAGTGTTTGCCATAAACGATCAATCTTGCCTCCCTCGCAGGGAATCCGATCTTTCAGACGGGATATCACTTGTTGCGATTTTCCCTCTCTCACCCTGATATGCAAACGATCACCAAACATTAGCACATCTTCCACATCCCTGTCTTCATTAACAATTCTTCTTAGAGACGGAAGAGGTGCACCGCTTAACTCCAATATGCGTCCTTTCAGGGTTGCCCGCAGTTCAGAAGGCGTGCCCTCTTCCACCAAGCGACCCCCGACCATGAATCCAACCCGTGTACAACGCGCAGCTTCGTCCATATAGGGTGTGCTGACCAGGACAGCTGTTTCCTGGTCCTGATCGGCATTTTGAGCCGCTAAATGGATGATCAGCTGCCAGAAATCCTGACGCGTGACAGGATCAACCCCGGTGGTTGGCTCATCCAGCAGCAACACGCTCGGTTTGTGCACCAGCGCAGCCGCCAGACCAAGTTTCTGTCTCATGCCCCCCGAAAGATGTCCTGCCCTCCGGTCGACGAATTCGTCCAAACCGACAAACCCAAGGATTTCCATGCAGCGTGGCAGCCAATCAGCCGGCGATAATCCACGCACTTCAGCGAAAAACCGTATGTTCTCTAATACGGTCAGTTCCTCGTATAACGAAAAACGTTGCGGTAAGTAACCAATCTGGGAGCGCGCCTGCTCAGTTTGCTGTAAGACATCATAACCCCCAATTTGAATACACGCTGGAGTTCCATCTACATCCAAATCTGGCCTGTATGCCCCACACAGCAAACGCATGGTCGTGGTCTTCCCGGCTCCATCCGGACCGACGAGCCCATAGATCTCTCCAGACGAGACATGCAGGTCGATTCCGTTCACAGCGTGCAGCTCACCAAATGACCTGAATAAGTCATTCGCCTCGATCAGAATGCTCATTACCACACTCCAAACTGGACATCAGCCGGCATGCCGGGTTTCAGCTTGCCAGCATCATTACGTAACGATAATTCTACGGCGAAGACCGTTGAGCGGCGACCTTCGGAAGTCTGTACATTGCGCGGCGTAAACTCCGCCTGGTCTGCGATGTACACCACGGTTGCAGTGAAGACCCCTCCCGGGAAGGAATCAACAGTTACTTGTGCTTTTTCACCAATGGTTATCTCCCCATAGCGGTCCTCTGGTACATATACGGTGATGGTCACTTTATCGAGCTGACCGATGGTCATAACGGGCGCTCCGGGTTGAACCACCTCTCCTGGCTCAACGTTGCGGCTGATAACCACACCTGAAATTGGAGCAGACACATTCAGTTTGTCCAATTGCACTTCGATCAGATCCAGTTCTGCCTCTGCCTGTGTAACTGCAGACTTGGACTGCTCCATCCTGGACTGCGACTGTTCCACTCCTACCTCAGCCTGCCTGGCAGAGTCCTGCGCTTGCTTGGGAATGACCTTAATGGCTTCAATCTGAGCTTCCAGTACAGCCACATCATCCGGGTCTGGTCCATCCTGTAGAGCTGCCAGGTCATGCAAAGCTTTGTCTTGCATAGCTTGCGCCTTTTCTAATTCGGTCTCATATTCTAATCTGCGAACTGCAGAGTCGTAATCGCTCTGGGCTTCGTCCAAGGTATCCCTCAGCTTTTCGCGGGTAGGGTCGCTGCTGGATTTGTATTTATATGGTTCGAATTCATCTCGAGCCTGGTCGAGGCGCTCTTTCATCACCACGATCGCTTCCATAGCGGTGAATTCCTGCTGGTTGGTTGGTACGCTATAATTATCCGACTGGTATTGAGCTTCACGTACAGCCCTGTTAGCGGCTGCCACTGCTCGCAGGGACTCGCTTTTAGCAACCGCCGCATTATCGTAGAGGTCATCGAGCGTTTCCTGCGCAGACAGCAGCTCGACCTTGGCACCGGCGTTTGCGGCCTCGACGTTAGTCTCCGCCGATCGAAGCATAGCTTTTGCCATTTCAACCCCGGCTTGGGCAGTGGCAAGGTTGGTGCGCGATGTCTCCAGGGCTGTCATTGCCCGCTGGTGCTGCGACTGCAGCAGCACATCATCCATCCGCAAGAGCAAGTCTCCTGATTCTACTGAGTCACCTTTCTCCACCATCACCACTGATACACGACCCGCCTGTTCTGGAGCGACCAGAACTTCAACCGCCTCTACTGTGCCGGAAGCCTCCAGCAGTCCATTTGTGGAATTGTTACGTCCAATCAGGAAATACCAGACACCAAAGGTGATTAAAGCAAGGACCAATACCATGGGTATGATAATTCGTTTTCGGTCGTGCATAAGAACCTCCAAATATAAGAGGATAGAAATTTATGAAATCCAACCTCGCTCTATGACCATCATGCTAATCCAAGCGCTTGCGGAAGCGTAGAGAAGCCGCCGTCATTAATGCTACCCCGAATATCGTTAGAGCGATGATTTCCGTTCGCAGTGCATATGCACTGACGTCCTTGAGCATTAGCGATCGAATAATGACCAGGTAGTAACGCAAAGGGATCGCGTAGGATATCCACTGAAGCACCTCAGGCATCGCCTCCAGAGGGAAGAAGAAACCAGATAAGAAGAGGGACGGCAGCAACAGCATCCAAACAACCAACATGGCTTCCTGCTGTGTACTAGCCATGGTAGATGCTAACAATCCAATCCCAAGGCTGGTGAGTAGAAACAATCCCGACAAAACCAGGATCAAAAATATATTGCCGCGCACCGGTACATCAAACCAGAAGTGCCCAATCGCCAGGACTTCCAACATGTTCAAGAATGCTAACAATACATACGGTATTATCTTGCCGAGAATCAGCTCCCAGGATCGGATAGGAGTAACAATCAGCTGTTCAATTGTGCCGCGCTCTCGTTCTCGCACAATCGACGTGGCAGTCAGGATGGAAGTCAATGTGAATAAAATCATCGCAATCACACCTGGTATCATGTAATATGCGCTGATCATATCCGGGTTGTACCATACCTGGGATCTAACTTCCACCGGTGGTAATAATGCCCCGGATTGGGCACTTCGAATCAGGCGCTCCTCAAGGATCTTGGTGGCGTGTTTCTGCCCGATCAATTGTGCCGCCGAGAGAGCCGTTGAGGCCACGGTTGGATCGCTACCATCCAAGATGAACAATACCTCCGCAGAACCACTTCCCTTCAGTTGATTGGTGTAATCAGATGGGATCACAAGCCCAACCCGCGCCTCGCCACTGTCTATCAGGTTGCCCAGCTCTCTCTCAGAATCTACATCATATGCCAGATGAAAATAATCAGCAGCCCGATAGGAATCCAGCAGTGCACGCGCCGCGGGACCCCGGTCCTGGTCGAAAACAGCCATCGACACATTGCGAACATCGTTCGTAGCAGCGTACCCAAGTAAAAACAACTGCATAATCGGGATAACTAGGACCAGGACTAAAGTGCGGGGGTCTCTGATGATTTGAATGAACTCTTTGCGAATGAGAGACGTTAACCGGGAATTATTCATTTCTGTCCTGCAAAAAATCCATCTTAATAAGATCAGATTGGTTTGGTTGGAGAATTCATTTCCTGTTTCTGCCAACATCCATCTGGAGCTTATCATTGCTTTTTAAAATACCGTGCAGGTAAATGTCAATAAAATAATCGAGATCGTTTTCACTAATCTCTGGTAGAGCTGGCTGTGCAAAGATGATCTCAGTTAGCTTGTAAGCGAAAAATAAACCCAGGAATGTGCGCACTAACATCAACGGCGGAATCGGTCTCAGCTTATCTAGATTAATTTCTCTAACGCGTTCAACGATTTGGAGTTGAACAGGTGTGAGTTCCCGAGCCAACTCATAGGTGTGCACGCTGTTAAATTCTACGATCTCTATGAACATCAAATTTAAAAAATCCGGCCGGTCGTCCATCGCCTCCAGTATGCGGATAACCCCGTTCCTCACGAACTGTTCAACCGTCTCGCCTTTAGCAGCTAACAGTGCCGGCACCACTTCGTGGTAAGGATGGTATTCCAGAAAAACAGCTTGAAATACGTCCTCTTTGCCTTCGAAATGATTATAGAGTCCGCCTAAGGCGACGTTCGCCTGGTTTGCGATCTGGCGCATTGAAGTGCCGTGATAACCTTGTTTGACAAATAGATCGTGGGCTGCACGGATAATTTCCGTACGTGTGTGCTCGCCTCTGTTTAAATTAGCTTCAGACATGATCTTTCCGTAGTTGCTGAACGAACGTACGTTCATATATTATCCCCTAAGTTAATAATTGTCAAGAATTAAAACATGCAGAAAGGTTCTAACTACACATGTGATAATGTCTCTTAATTAGAAACGCCACGCACAATCAAAATTAAAAGCCAGCCGCATGTAGAAAGAAAAAACCCGGCATTTAATTGCCAGGTTTACATCATTAAAATAATTTTTTGGTTTCCACTTGTCCGCCGGAAAGCGGTATGCTTGGCTGTCCAAATAAAACCGCACTGCTGCAGGCTTATAACTTAATCACTCGCCCAACACAGCGATATTGCGTAAAAGCCCAAAAACAAGTACTCCTAATTTTGCTCCCTGCCCAGCGCTGATTTCCGGTGGCTCCTCATCTCCTGAAGATTTGATAAACAGATACGCCGCGCTCAGCCCCACCACTGCGCCAAGTACAGCGCCCACCAACAATACTTTGGGTTTCCAGTTTTCAGATTCCACGATATCGAATTCTTGTTCGCTCATTTATTTACCTTTCCATCCTCATTTTTGCCGCAGACTGCGTCCTAACGCGCGTAAGGATGCTTTAATACTCTCCATTCGCAGAATCGGCTCTACTGCTTTATCACTAACTATACCTGCCTGTACCCTAAATGCATCAAAGTAATCCTGTGCTAAACGGGCGTAACCGGGCAGGATTCCCAGCAACGACATCACGGCATATATCATCGCTCCTAGCAATACTAGAAAAATCAGAGCAATAATAAACAAAGGTGTGATCAACCAGATTACAGAAACATCAGCCCCCTTGCTCACTTGGGCATCCGTCCCAGTGGTTGCCAAAATGGCGAGAGCTAAGACAATGACTGCGCCGATTAAAACGGGCACCAGGATTTGCCACATCACTTCCTTGCGATGGCGTTCGTACGTTACAGGATTACGCTCGGGAAGTTCCTTCGGTTCATAAGCATCCATGGTGGCTTATTTTAGCACAAATTATTTGATTTCTCCGATGATACCGGGGGTCATTCAAAAACACAAGTAACCATTAGTCCGAATAAACTTCGCTTTTCAATTCGGCTACATACGGCAGTGTCCTATAAAGGTCTGCATAATCCAAACCGTAACCGACCACCCACACATCTGGAATTTCGAACCCCAGGTAGTCAACTGGTGCTGCCTCAATGTCGCGCTGCTTCTTAACCAACGCACAGGTATGTAGTGATGCTGGATTACGCCCTTCGAGTATATTAAGCAAATAACCGAGTGTGTGACCGGTATCTACGATGTCCTCAACGATCAGGATATGCTGACCTTCAATTGGTTCGCGTAAATCCATAAGGATCCTTACCGCTCCCGACTCGGTGGTTCTGCCATAACTTGACAATGCCATAAAATCGACCACATGGGGAACGCTTATGTGGCGGGTGAGGTCAGCCAGAAATATAAAAGCACCCTTCAGGATTCCTATTATGTAAAGACGCTCAACGTCCTTGAAATCGTTTGAAATCTCGTCGGCCAGCTCTTTGACTCTTTTTTGGATTTCTTCCTGGTCGATAAGGATTCGTACCAAGTCGGGATGCAGATTGATCATTGTACCTCCCAATAGTTGCTGACTTAGATTCAGCTACTAAGAGCAGATGATTGCTGAAACGGCCCAGGATACTGTCCTACGATCCATTCGTATCAGCAGCAGGAACACCCCTGCTACGCCACCCCCAACAAGAAGCCAACCAATATCTGTCCTGCCTGGGGTAGATAATTGATTTCTATCTTCGCTCATTTTTATTCCTGTCATCCCCGCTATAGATTCCTCCTGATTAGGAATTAATTTCTCAGGCATTGTTTCTACACATGTTTCATTTTACTTCACAATAAGATACATCTATAAATTCGAATTCCTTTCCGTGGATAGTTGCATTTGATCCAGTTTTCATCCCCTATGCTGAATTTCTCAGACCAATAAGAATCAACAAGGCTTAGTTCAGGTGACTAAGCCTTGAAGTTTGTTATCCACTTAAATTGCGGGTGCTTAAGATTTAAAGTTTCCCGCTTGTAACTTTAATCGTAGATGTAGTGCCATTGGCATAAGCCTCGCGTGGGCACTCTAACAGTTTGCTTTATATACCAATAGTACAACGTGCCAGGGCTCTTGAAGTAGATATATTCACCCACATTATTCGTGGTGTCCGGGTTTCCGTATACCAGGTTCACTTGATTGAAGAAAACAACCTTTTCCATCCCTGGTTCGCCATTATTGACCTCCCGAGTATAGATCCAATCGGGCTTTGGTTTCGTATTTGTATCCCAGTAGAGCCAATTGCTGTCCAGCGGTGCAGAAGCCATTAACATTGTTGATATCAATATAGCAGTTAAAATGAGCCAGATGACTTTTTTCACTTGGAATCCTCCTTTGTTCATAAAGTCGGTTTAGACAGAATCAAGATGCACACTCCGATTCTAATTTAGCCCATAATTTTAGTCAATAGCAACGGGTAAGGATTTTTTATTCTGATGCAAAACTTTTTCTATTATTGTGGAAAACATCACTCGCACCTACCCAAACCGTTTGATTTGTTGACTTATTAGGTTTCGAATGGATTAATTCGGTGCATGAAAGATTCTAGGTTGGTGTGGGCACAAACCAATTGTTTGAATTTACCAACCCGTGATGGGATATACTCATGATAATACATTTTCAACAGGGCATACCTGCTATTTCGACATATCGGATCACAAACCGATCTATCAGGAGGATGGAATCCTGCATCCGGGCACTCGTAAGTGTACCCCACAGCTCGTGAAACTCCCCACTAGGGAGGTCTGTACGTGCCTAAATGAAACCGAAAACAACCAAACGGCTGGTGAAATCCCTACTGTTATCGACGACGAAACTATAGTAATGATTGTGAAGAACAACCAGAATATCGACGGTAAGGGGAAGGTCTGATAGCAGAAGAGAAACAGCAGGAATTCCACCAGGAGGCAGCCTTGCGCAATATTGTCGAAGTCGCTATCGTCTGCAACGACAGGGCAGTCGTCACTTGTATTACCCTGGAGGATGAGAAGGCGGGTTTCCACTGGGTATATTTACGAAGTGATCTCTTTGGCGGCAGGTTAGGCATCGAAGACTTCTCCTCGCCCAGCAATGTACGACACATAGACCTCGTCTACGCCTGGGGGAACTCAATCGTCTGTACCCGGTTTGATTTTCTTTTTCCAGACGGAACGGGGCAGACAGCTATCATAGACGGCGTGCTGTGCGTTTAACCACATTAATTACTGCGCCGTGAACGGGTTGGAAGGCGATATCCACCGATATCAAATCGTACACAACAGTCAAGCATATCGTATAATGGATATTGGCGACACATATAAGGACACTTCCTTTCATCGCTCGGTAACCATCCACCATCGATCGTCAGGAGAGTAATTCTATGCCAACAGAGCTTACAGTAAAACAGCTTTACTGTACTTGCGACCCTTCCAAACTTGGGTGCAAGACCAGCGCAGACGTGCAGGAATTGGATACTATTATCGGGCAGAAACGCGCTGTACGATCCCTACGTTTTGGATTGGATATCAAAGAGAAAGGCTTTAACATCTACCTAGCTGGTATACCTGGAACCGGACGAACAACTGCTCTCAAACGCTACTTGATTGAGTTTGCAGCCAAAAAACCGCTGCCCAGCGACTGGTGCTATGTCAACAATTTTCATAATCCAGTCGAACCCAACGCCTTGCAATTACCCGCGGGGAAGGCGGTGCAATTCCAGCAAGATATGGAACAAACCATCAATACTGCCATCGAGGATATGCGGACTGCTTTCGAGTCCGAGGGATATACCTCTCATAAAACGGACCTTATCAATAACATTCAAACGCGAAAACAAGAGATATTCACCAAGCTCGGTCAACGTGCACAATCGGAAAACTTCGTGCTCCAACCCACGCCTATGGGCTTGTTGACCGTCCCAACTCGCGCTGGGCGACCGATTTCAGAGCAGGAATTCCTGCACCTGAGCGAAGAAGAGAAAAACGAGATCAATCAAAAACAGCAGCGTCTGAAAACCGCCCTGGAAACCGAAACCCGTGCAGCAAAAAAGCTAGATCAAGAACTTCGTACTCAGCTCGAGAAACTGGATATCGAGGTGGCGCGCTACGCCATCCAACATCACTTCGCTGAGTTAAAGGAAAAGTATCAAGACCTGGAGGAGATGCCTGAACATATCGAACATGTGCGGGAGGATATCCTGGTTAATGTCAAAGAGTTCATAAAGAGTGATAACGGAGAACAACCGCTGCCCTTCGGCCGCGGACAGGCGGGTCAATTGCCGACACAGAAGTATGCTGTCAATACACTGGTGGATAATTCCGAACTGGACGGTGCGCCAGTTGTCTTGGAGATGAACCCTACCCACAATAATCTAATAGGCAGGGTTGAACGCGAGTTTTCCTTCGGCGCACTGGTGACTGACTTCACACTTATCCACCCCGGCTGTCTGCACCGCGCTAACGGTGGCTATCTGGTATTGCCTGTAGAGGACATTCTGCGTAACCCCTTCGCCTGGGACACCCTGAAGCGTGCGCTTGCAAACAAAGAAATCGTCATCGAAGACATGGGTGAGCGTATCGGGTTTTTAACTAAGAGCTTGCGACCCGAGCCCATCCCACTAGATGTTAAAGTGATCTTGATCGGAGAGCCTATCCTCTACCGGCTCTTGCTGCGGTATGACGAGCAATTCACTGAGCTCTTCAAAGTGAAAGCCGATTTTGATATCCAGATGTCTAGGACAGATGAGCACATCCAGGAATACATATCCTTCGTCTGCACCCTGTGCAGCTCCGAAAATCTCAGACACCTGGATCAGAGCGCTCTGGCTCGCATCATCGAGCACGCCTCACGCATGTCAAACGACCAGGAAAAGTTATCCACCCGCTTCGGCGAGATGTCCGATGTGATAAGAGAGGCTAACTACTACGCCAGCCAAGAAGAGGTACAGTATGTTACAGAAACACTCGTGGGACGGGCTATTGAAGAGCGTTTCTACCGTTCTAGTTTGATCCGCGATCGCATACAAGAGATGATCACTCGCGATCAGATCAAGATCGACGTTACTGGCGAGAAAGTCGGTCAGGTAAATGGGCTGTCTGTCCTTAATCTTGGAGATATATCCTTCGGACAACCCAACCGTATCACCGCCAGCATTAGTCTGGGTCGCGATGGGGTGATCGATATCGAGCGCGAGGCAGAGATGAGCGGACCGATCCATACTAAGGGCGTGTTGATCCTCTCCGGTTACCTGGCCGAAAAATTCGTCCAAGAAAAGCCGCTCAGCTTATCAGCGCGATTGGTATTTGAGCAGAGCTATTCCGGTGTCGAAGGAGACAGCGCATCCAGCACCGAGCTGTACGCACTGCTCTCGTCGCTTTCGGGCTTGCCGATAAAGCAGGGTATTGCCGTGACGGGTTCGGTAAACCAAAAGGGCGAATTGCAGGTGATCGGTGGGGTGAACGAAAAGATTGATGGCTTCTTTGAAGTCTGCGTCGCAAAAGGGCTGACCGGCGAACAAGGTGTGCTGATCCCGGAAGGCAATACGACAAACCTGATGCTCAAGAAACCTGTGGTAGACGCAGTACAGGAAGGCAAGTTCCATATATGGGCAATCAGAAGCGTTGACGAAGGCATCGAGATTCTAACGGGTGTCAAGGCTGGCGAACGACAGGAGGACGGCAGCTTCGAGCCAGACACGGTCAATGCCCGGGTGGACGCCAAGCTTTCCGAGTTAGCAGAGCGGCTGTTGCAATTCAGGAAGCACGAAGAAAACTAACACCTACCAATGATCGACAAATACACCCCTATCTTACGCGACTGGATATACTCCTCAGCACAGCGGGGCCAAAACCGTAATTATTCTATGTTGATGACAGAAGCAACCAAGAACCAATTCTTGAGCCAGGATGAATAACAGAACATACAATTTAATAAGCTAACCGCGCTTCTCCATCACGCATATAATAACGTTCCTCGTTATCGAGATATTTTCGATTCGGCTGGACTCAAACCTTCGATATTTGTTGTTGGGATGATTTTTCCAAGATTCCGATTCTGACGAAGACACAAATTCAGAAAGATCCTGATGGATTCCTTTCGAGAAATCTCCGCTCACCTATCCGCCAGATTTGAACAAGCGGATCGACTGGCTCCCCACTGAGATTTTATCTCAGTCAGGCTACTTCTGCATCAGCCAACGTAAGTCGCATTCGTGCTTTATGTTGGTGGGGTCTTGAATTGGGATGACATCATGGTTTGATATGCTTGTCAAAAGGTAATATTGTGCACAGGCAGTTCTTTTCAAATCTGTTGTCCCGGACACCAAGTGTGCGTCTTTTTCAGGTTATTCAAAAGGAACCCGACTTATTTAAGATTCTTGTTGCGACTCATGGGAACGAATTTCCAACTGCTAAAGTGGGTTTTCTAAAAACCAAGATCCATCCTATCTTCACCCCTTCCCATTGACATTTTCCCCAAGCCAATCTAAACTAAATCCATGTTAGCGCGAGTTTGTTCCTGCGCCGTGATCGGGTTAGAAGGCGAGATCATCGAGATCGAAGTGGACACCGGGCAGGGTCTACCCGGTATGACCATCGTCGGTCTCCCTGACGCTGCTGTGCAGGAAAGCCGTGAACGCGTCCAGGCTGCCATCAAGAACGCCGGTCTGCCCTATCCGCGGAAACGAATAGTTGTCAACTTAGCTCCTGCGACAGTACGCAAGGAAGGTCCCGCTTACGACCTGCCTATCGCCCTCGGAGTTCTTATAATGCACGGCTTGCTCCCACCCGACGCGGCATCCGACTCATTAGTGATCGGCGAACTTTCATTAGACGGCAGCGTGCGCCACGCCCGCGGGGTACTGCCTATGGCAGCTGTTGCCCGCGATCAGGGTTTTAAACGCATTCTTGTTCCCGAAGTCGATGCTCCCGAAGCAGGCTTGATCCCGGGCATGGAAGTAATTGCGGTACCTTCTCTGGTAGATCTTGTTAAACACCTCAGGGGAGTGGAGCTGATCTCACCGCAGCCAGCGGTTAATCCAGAGGACCTGCCCGTAAGTGTTCAGACCGATTTCAGTGAGATCAAGGGTCAAGAGCACGTCAAACGCGCACTGGAAGTCTCCGCGGCAGGTTCGCATAACGTTTTGATGGCCGGTCCCCCTGGATCGGGTAAGACACTCCTGGCGCGCGCCATTCCGAGTATTCTTCCACGCATGACCATCGACGAATCCCTCGATGTAACCCGCATTTACTCGGTCTCTGACCTGCTCCCACCCGGCATTCCCCTGATCCAAAACCGGCCCTTCCGCGCTCCGCACCACACCATCTCACACGCCGGTCTGGTGGGTGGCGGCAATTGGCCGCGCCCGGGCGAAATCTCACTCGCACATCGCGGCGTGCTTTTTCTGGATGAACTGCCCGAGTTCGGCATGCGCGTCCTGGAAGTGATGCGCCAGCCGATCGAAGATAAAGTGGTTACAATCAGCCGCGCTAAGGGATCTCTGACATTCCCTGCAAACTTTCAACTGATCGCCGCCATGAACCCCTGCCCGTGCGGCTATTACGGTGATCCGGTTAAAGCCTGCACCTGTTCAAACAGCACCATAACGCGCTACCAGAAGCGCATATCTGGCCCACTGCTCGACCGTATCGATATCCACATCGAAGTGCCGCGTGTCGAATACGAAAAGTTGAGCGACGACCGGCTAGGAGAGCTATCTGTTGACGTTCAGGCGAGAGTAGAAACTGCCCGCCAATTCCAACGGGAGCGATTTGATGATCATGAAAGTGCATCGCACCTGGAAGGTGCAATGCACTCAATTGCCTGCAATGCTGATATGCGACCTGCCGAAGTGCGCCAGTACTGCCAGTTGGACGACACCGGGCGGTCTTTGATGCGCACCGCCATGAGCCAGCTGCAACTCTCCGCGCGCGCTTACCACCGGGTGCTCAAGTTGGCCCGCACCATCGCCGACCTGGCTGGTTCGGGTGACATCGCCCCAGAACACCTGGCGGAAGCGCTACAATATCGACCCAGGGATATTATAGGCTGATCAGATAGAATATACAAAACCATCTTACATCGATGTCTATGTCATTTTACTCACTTTTCACCAGCGCCGGTTCTTTTGTATTTGAACTCGTACCAACTGAGGGTGCAGTTAACAGCGCCGCGCTCATCGCCACGGGTATCTTTATACTCGTCTTTATAGCCATTTCATTCCGCTTACTGCACGAGACTGCTGCAGCACTGCTGGGTGCTGTGGCTGTTTTTCTAGTAACATATATTGGCGGGCATTTTTACCCCGCACTGCACATCATCTCGTTTGAAGAGGCGATGGGGTTCGTCGATTGGAACGTGATTTTCCTGATCCTAGGAATGATGATCTTTATGGCGATCCTTTCTGAGACCAATGTGTTTCGATGGTTAGGGCTGCGCCTGTATCGTAGTGCAAAAGGTAACATCTGGCTAGTCATTGTGCTGCTGATTACAATGACTGGCTTTACATCCGCGCTTCTTAATGACGTAACTGCTATCCTTCTAATTGCGCCTCTATCGATACAACTCGCGGTCGCAATAGGAATCAGCCCCATCTGTGTCGTCATTGCAGAGGTTTTGGCTTCTAATATCGGCGGCGCGGCGACATTGATCGGAGACCCTCCCAGCACGATCGTCGGATCACACATTGGGGTCAGTTTCGGAGAATACCTGGTCAATATTGCGCCTGTGGCGATCATTTGTCTTATTGCACTCATCTTTATCAATCGTTTTCAATACCGGCAGGATTATACAACAGGCAAGAAGAGTATATCGCCCGCTTTGATTGACAAATTGGCCTCCGAAGCGCAAATCACGGATTACCAAACCCTATACAAAGCACTTATCCTGGGAACATTAACCTTTGTGTTTTTCTTCGCGGCTGATTATTTTAATCACATGCCTCCAAGCGTGGTTGCCCTCAGTGGTGCCGCCCTGCTGATCGCATGGGTGCGCCCCAATATGGACAATATGATGCACGAGGTTGATTGGACTACACTAATATTTTTCGTCGGTCTATTTGTGGTCGTTGGAGGGATGGAAGCCACAGGTGCAATCGGTTGGTTGGCTACCCAGATTTTAGTATTGGCAGGAAACAGCCTCACACAAGCCACCATGTTGACGCTCTGGGTATCCGGCATCGCCTCTGGTATTGTGGCTAACATCCCTTTCACTGTCGCTATTCTGCCAGTTGTTGACCTTTTAAGCGCCAGTTTTCCCGGGGCGCTGGAAAGCAAAGTCCTTTACTGGGCGCTTATCCTTGGCGCTGATTTCGGCGGCAATTCCACTTACTTGGGTTCGGCACCCAACATCGTCGCGGTTGGTCTACTCGCTCAAGCGGGCTACCGCTTAACTTTCGGTCGTTTCATGCGCGATGGCGTTCCTGTCACAGTTGTGACACTGATCATCGCCTCGATTTGGCTGCTGCTGCGTTATTAGCAGGAGGTGATTTATGGCTATCATATTGTGTGCTACACGAGGCGG
>Ga0114922_10003572_pt1 | contig 14476 bp, 7 predicted proteins | sample AartaG_FD_100975 | JGI IMG/M metagenome (GOLD analysis project Ga0114922, IMG submission 100975) | Deep subsurface microbial communities from Aarhus Bay to uncover new lineages of life (NeLLi) - Aarhus_00045 metaG | ecosystem: Environmental > Aquatic > Marine > Oceanic > Sediment | place: Aarhus...
CTTCCCGGAAGCGAAGACTACAAGATACTGGCCGCTGCCTATGGCGATGCCTGGAAATGTCCACCTGTCCGGGTCGCCGGGATCATCAGTCAACGACCACCCGAACAAGGAAACCGCTGTATCGCCGGAATTGTACAGCTCGATCCAGTCCGGATAGGCCCCATCTTCATCCTGCAGCCCCTCACGGTTCGACGCCACAAACTCGTTGATGACCACGTCGCTATACGCAATACCGCCCCACAGCACAACTAGCATCACGCTCGACGAAACGCAGAAGCGAAACACGTTCTTACAGAAAGAATAACTCATTAACACACGTTCCCCCGTCCAGAACCCACAACCTGTCTTCACATTTCAGAAGTGCATTATACGATCAGGAGCAAAGAAACCGCAAGTTGTTGCGCTCCTATCGTATTGAAAACGCACTCTGGGCTTGGCGCAAGGTTTATCCTGTGCGCCGCGGCAAGATCTCGGAAGACCCCTGTCCCTTTTTCGTTGATTCAGGGCAGGCGCGCTAGTACGACACACCCAGCACCGGCGCTGTCGTCCAACCCCACAATATCTTGATCTTGTTTGGCAACTCGAGTGACGTGTTGGCCAGACCAACTTCCGGGCCGTAATAATCCGTGCCGCCTACCGAGCCGTATTTCAGTTTGAACTTATTCACCGAAGCCACTTCGCCCGCGACGTGCAACTGCGTCTCTGGTCTGCCTTTCAGATTCATAACATTGATCGAGGCGGTCGGCGCATCGATGTATATATCGCAGTAGTCCTCCCACTCAAGGTACGCCTCCTCGCCGCACTTTACCGTCAAGTCGCCGTCACTCTCCGAGATCGCAATCCTCAGGATGCCATCGACGGCGTCGTAGTAAGCCACACAGCCGGGCTTGCTGTAAATAACTTTTAGATCGCCCTGCTCGAAGATGTACGCTGCTTTGGCCTCGACTGACGCCTCAGCACCCGCGACAGCCAGCCCGCCCGGGTCGTCCTCCTCATCCAAGAGTATCTCGAACGGTTTCGGCTTCAGCTCAACGCTCCCGACTTCGTTTTCCGCCCCCTCAGGATCGAAACGAAGCTCCGGGTAGCCTATTCCGAGCACCGCCGCAGTGCTCCACCCGGACTTTATGAGGATCTTCTTGGGCGGGTCGAGCGCCGCGCTTCCCAGGCCGACCTCCGGACCGTAGAAGGCCGTATCGCCGACAAAACCGTGCTTCAGTTTGAAGTTCTTCACGTAGCCAACCTGTCCGCACACAAATAGCTGTGTCTCCGGCCTGCCTTTGAGGTTCATCTTCTTGATGGAGGCGTCCGGCGCGTAAATGTAGACATCGCACCGGGAGTCCCAGTACATCGCGGCCTCCTCACGGCAAATCACGTTCAGGGTACCGCCATCCTCCCAGACCTCTACTCTCAACGTACCGTCAAGGTCGTTGTACCACGCGAGACACCCGCCCCTGCTGTACGTCACCTTGATATCATCCACGATAACTTTGTACCTCTCAGCGTCGGACGACCCCTGGTCAACGTGAATGACGGTGGTCTCGGTATCCGATCCGCTCGGGCCCGATACGGTAAGAGTCACGGTATGGTCGCCCGCGAAATAGTACGTATGCAACGGGTTTTGCACCGAGCTCTCGTACCCATCTCCGAAATCCCATGACCAACTTGCAATACTGCCCGAAGAAACGTCCGTGAACTGAACGGTCAACGGTCTATCCCCACTTGTGGGGTCAGCAGTGAAAGCTGCGACTTGCGGCCGTTCTGTAACTTGGATGTAGTCAGTTTTCGTTTCGACGTCGGACCCGCCCGGCCCCGACACTGTCAGGCTCACCGTAAAGGATCCGACGGACCTGTATGCGTGTGAAGGATTCTGAGCGGCGCTGGTACCGCCATCTCCAAAGTCCCACGACCAGCCACTGATCGTTCCCGTCGACTGATCCGTGAACTCAACCGTCAGCGTCCTGTTCCCACTTGTTGGGTGGGCAGTGAATGCCGCAGTCACAGGAATATTCTCGTCGCCTTGGCCCGGGGAACCTCCCGCCTCCGTACTCGCCCGCCAGCTCGCGGGATCGTTCGGGTCGCCCTCCAGATTCACCCGCACCAGCGAGAAGCCAAGACCGTCCGGTTGAGTGGGCCACGGGGCATCGTCGTCGTACGTAAACGAGATAAGGACATCATCGTTAGCATTGTTCACCGCGATCGCCTCACCGCCGTTGTCCAGCTTGAGCTTATACAGTCCCCCAATGGCAACGCCCGGGTACTGGGACACGAAGCTGGGTTCGTCCCGAGAAGAGACAAGAACAATATACTCTCCCGGTTGCACGATCGTGCCGGCAGGAAAAGCAAACTGGATTCCGTCACTGAAATAGACCCCCGAGATGTCCTCAGCGTTGCCGCCGACGTTCTGAAGCTCGATGAACTCCGCGCTGCCGCCGGCAGGATGGTACATGATCTCCGTGACTCGTAACGCATCACTAAGATCGCGCACATAGAAGGTGGCCTTGTTCAGCGCGCTCCAGGAGGTGCCGTCCAGTATGCGCGCCTTGATGTGGGTTGTGTCAGTCAACGTGATAGGATCCGTGTACTGGATGGCGGTCCCGGCGACCTCCGGCGGTGTTCCCGGTACACGTGGGTCGGAGCCGTCGAGTGTGTAATAGACCGTACCGGACACGCCGGCGGGCGCCTCTATGGCCAGGACGTCACCGGACTGAATATGCCCGCCCGCGTCCTGACGGCCGCCGTTCACGTAGAAGACCGGGGGGGCAGCGCCAAACTCGCCGGCAATCTCCCAATCCATCCAGTCCAATCGATCCGTGATCCAATCCTTCATCCAGTTCACGTAGTCCATGTACTCCGCGTCGTGATGCGTATTGTCATAGTAGTTGGGCCACGCATTGTAGCTCAGGAGGTCGTTGTCCGGAACGTCTTCGAGCCAACGTGAAAGAGTGAAGTTCCGCGTGACCGCACTGTCCAGGGCACCATTGTCCGTGAGAAGAGCTGCATTATCGTCGATCTCCTGCATCAGACTGGCCGTCGCAAACGCCTCTTCACGAAGGTCGAACCACCGGTCCGCAAACTGCAGCAGGTACTCCGGATCCTCCATCATGCGCTCCCACCAATGGAAGGAATCGTAATTGTCGGCGGGGAAGGTCGCGCCTCCTTCTCGACACTCCGGACAATTCGTTTCGTCGAACTCGTAATGCCAGCCATCGGTCTGGCACGCACAGAAGTAATCAGCGCCGCCCAGCGAACCGTTATAGTCCCAGACAGGCCCCATGGTGATCTTGCCGCCACGGTCCTTGTAAAAGAACGTGCTCAGGACGTAGCCGTCCACGTTGCGCCCTATCTCGACCATGATCTGGTTGTCAATGAATGAACCTACGTCTACGTACTTGGCATAACCCTCGTCCGGGTCAGTGAAGTTGGAACCGGACAGCGCCGCCTCAAACTCGTCGCAATAGGCCTTAATCCACTCCTCTTGTGCGGGTGTAATCTCATCCCACTCAGGTTCTTCATAAACGAGGTAGTCATTGTAGATGTCCGTGGTGAAACCGGGATCCCCTTGCCAATCGTGCCTGAATATGTATCCGCCGGTGATCTCCGGCTCGCTGTTGTGGTCCGGTTCAAGCCTCGCAATGTCAACACGGCTGGCACCGCGCTCGACTTTCTCCATGAGAACGTAGACACCAACGTAGTCTTCTATGGAGACCGTGCCGTCGCCTTCCCTGTCGAGGAACATCTCAACAAGCCTTGTCCGCACGCCGATACGTCCCATCCGGCCGCGCCACCAGCTGTCGTACACCATATAATTCCGCATGAGCGTCTTGTCGGAGAACGGCCCGTGCAGAATCCAGTCCGCCTCGGAGGGGAAGCCGAGGAGAGGAACGTCCTTGTCCTCGCCAAACTCGTCCCGCGTCTCGAACCGGTATTGCTTCTTCTGGTAGCCAGCGGTACTCTCGCCACGGACGTGCATGGCACCGTATCCGGCGTAGTCGGCCTCGTCCGTAATGGCTGCTCTGCCGGTGCCTTCGTCCGTATCGATAAAGACGGACAGAACCGGCCGGAAAGGACGGTCCCCGCCATCCTCGGAGTCGATATTGAAGCCCAACGAGTCGATCACTGCCAGCGGCAGGTTGGATTCGAACTCCTCAATGCCGCTGTCAAGTGCAAGATACACCTCACCGACCACCGGACTGGGTAACAAGCCCGGCCCGGACGCATGTGCCCGGACCTGGGTAGTGGTGCTAATGGCGATTGGATTCGTATAGACGGATGAGGTTCCCGTCGGCAGCGATCCGTCCAGCGTGTAATGAATGACCGCACCGGGAGCCTCGGCCACAAGCTCCAGCGAGAAGGGATCGGTAAACGTGCCGCCGCTGCGCGAGAACTCAGGCGTTCCGGCATAGGCGCTGTAGACATTACCGCCCTCGTTGGCCGTCCCGGGTGTCGGCATATCGAAATACCAGTATCCCGATCCTCCCGCGTACAAACCGTGAGAGACATCCGCCACCTGCGTCGGGTATTGCGGATCAAAGACGCTCGGCACCTGCGGTACATCGCTGGCGTCGCACAACGCCAGGTACTCGCCGGACACGTTCAGCTCAAAGTTCGTGTGGAGATTGTCCCCGTTGGTAGGCCTTCGGTCCTTCGCTGAGGCAAACACTACCAGGTACTCGCCGACACCGAGGGTGATGTCTGGAAACGTCCACCTGTCCGGGTCGCCGGGGTCATCGGTCAACGACCACCCCAACAGGGGAACCGCTGTGCCCCCGGAATTGTACAGCTCGATCCAGTCCGGATAGGCCCCATCTTCATCCTGCAGCCCCTCACGGTTCGACGCCACAAACTCGTTTATGACCACTTCGCCATGGACAATACCGCTTCCCAGCAGCGCTAACATCACGCTTGACGAAACGCAGAAGCGAATCACGTTCTTCCATAAAAGATGACTCATTAACACACGCTCCCCGTCCAGAACCCACAAACTGTCCTCACATGTCAAAAGTCCATTATACGATCAGGAACAAGGAAACCGCAAGTTGTTGCGCTCTTATCGTGCCGCAGGCCCGCTAGTACGACACACCCAGCACCGGCGCTGTCGTCCAGCCCCACAGTATCTTAATCTTATTCGGCAACTCCAGCGACGTGGAGCCCAAGCCGATCTCAGGACCGTAATGATCCGTGCCGCCTACCGAGCCGTATTTCAGCTTGAACTTCTCCACATAACCGACCTCGCCAGCGACGTGCAACTGCGTCTCGGGCGTCCCCTTGAGATTCATCGTCTTGACTGAGGCGGCCGGGGCATCTATGTATATATCGCAGTAATCCTCCCATATCACGTGCGCGTCGGGTCCACAGATCACCGCCAGGTCACCGTCACTATCAGTAATCCGAATCGTCAACGTTTCGTCGGTGTCGTTGTAGTACGCCACGCAGCCGGGCTCGCTGTAGCGTACCTTTATATCTCCGATATCGACCTCATACCCCGCCTTGATCTGCGCCGGTGGCTCGTCCACGTCGAACGGCGCCCCCGGGAACTTCGATTTCCACTCCGGGCCAAGGTCGAAAGGAGCATCCGGATACGAGGCCCCGAACACCGGCGCGGTGGTAGCTCCCCACTTTATGAGAATCTTCTTCGCCGGATCCTGTGCTGAACTGCCCAGACCAAACTCCTCGCCGTAGTCCTCCGTACCGCCCACGTACCCGTGCTTAAGCACGAAGTTCTTTACGTAATCGACCTGGCCGCAGACGTACAGCTCGGTCTCCTCCGTGCCTTTCAGTTTAACCCTATTGATCGATGCCCCGGGTGCGTCGATGAAGATGTCGCAGCGCGAGCCCCAGTATGTCGGCGCGTCGTCATTGGCGGTTACGGTCAGGATCCCTGCCTCGTCGCCCCACACGGCAATCAGTAACGTATCGTTCAGCGTGTTGTAGCAGGCAAAACAGGTCGGCTTGCTGTACAACACCTTTACATCGAGTATCAGGGTCTTGTAGTTAAACCCTTGAGCCGGCGGCGCCTGGTCCACATGTATGACCACAGTCCCGGCACCAACTCCGCCCGGACCCGTTACACTGAGCGTCACCGCGAAATCACCCATGAAGTAGTAGATGTGCGACGGATTCAGTGCCGTGCTCTCGTATTCATCCCCGAGATCCCACGACCAACTTGTGATCGTGCCTGTGGATTCGTTCGTAAATCCCACATTCACCGGTCTGGTACCACTTGTGGTACTGGCGCTGAACGCCGCTACCGGCGCATGCAACTGCGGATCGTAACCCTCCTCATATTCTTCAAGGTTACTGTGTCCATCCCCGTCCGGATTGCCGTCGGCGCCATGGTTACCCGTGCTGTCGGTAGGGTCAAGGCTGTTATCCACTTCCCAAGCATCAGGCAGCCCGTCGTCGTCGGAGTCCGAATCGTTCGGATCAGTATCGTTGTCGTACTCACCGGCGTTTGTCAGGTCATCGTCGTCCGGGTCACCATCAGGACCGTTGTCGCCCGTACCGTCGGTCGGATTAAACCCGTTGTCCAATTCCCATCCGTCAGGCAGACCGTCGTCGTCAGAGTCCGAATCGTTCGGGTGGGTGTTCGTGTCATATTCCTCCGAGTTCGTGAGACCGTCGCCGTCCGGATCGCCACCCGCGCCGTCGTCGCCCGTACCATCGGTCGGATCGAGGCCGTTATCCACCTCCCAGAGGTCAGGCAGACTATCGTTGTCGGAGTCACCGTCGTTCGGGTCAGTACCGTGCGTTGAGACTTCCTCGCCGTCGCTCAGACCGTCACCGTCCGAGTCGGCGTCGTTCGGATCGGTGCTGTGCGTATTCACTTCATCGCCGTCGCTCAGCCCATCGTCGTCGGTGTCCGGATCGTCGGGATCGGTGCCCGTGTCCGTCTCATCTACGAATATGCCGGTATTGGTCTCGACAGAGTCCGCCAGCCCATCTCCATCGAAGTCTCCCCCCGGAGCGAGTTCCGTGCCGGAGACAAGAACGTCCAGGTCAGCGCCGATAGTGCCGCCAACCTCGTCTGTGGACTCCCACACAGCAACCCAATTGCCCACACCGTCCGTTGCCAACTGAGCCTCGCGGTCGCCGCCCAAATCGTCGGTGGCGTTAGTGTTCAGGGCGGTAGGCGTCGTCCAGGTCAGCCCGTCGTCCGTCGAACGCGACACGAGGATATCCGTGTCGGTCCCGATGGCGCCGCCAAGTGTTTCGCTGGAATGCCAGACGGTAACCCAGTTGCCCGCACCGTCCGCTGCCGCCTTGGGGACACGATCCCAGCCCGAATCTGTGGTCGCGTTCGTGTTCAGCGCAGCCGCAGGCGTCCATGTCGCGCCGTTGTCCGTCGAACGGGATACGAGAACGTCGGTGTCCGTGTCGATAGTGCCGTCAAGCTCGTCTGTGGACTCCCACACAGCCAGCCAATTGCCCACACCATCCGTCGTTACATGGGCCGCGGCGTCATCGCCCTCATCGTTGACCGCATTGCCGTTGAGCGCAGCCGCAGGCATCCACGTCACACCGTTGTCCGTCGAACGTGACACGAGGATGTCCCCGTCCGTCCCGATCGTATCGCCAAGTGTGTCCGTCGACTCCCACACCGCGACCCAATTGCCTGTGCCGTCCGTCGTCAAGCAAGGCTCGCGGTCACTGCCCGAGTCGGTGGCGGCGTTGGCGTTCAGGACAGCAGGCTCCGTCCAAGTTGCACCGTTGTCCGTTGACTGCGACACGAAGATGTCGCGGTCGGTTCCGATCGTCCCGCTCAGGTCGTCGGTGGAGTACCAGACGGCGACCCAATTGCCGGCACTGTCCGTCGTTACCGAAGGAGCGTAGTCCCAGCCTGAATCGCTGGCGGCGTTGGTGTTCAGGACTGCAGGCGCAGTCCACGTCGCACCATTGTCCGTCGACTGCGATACGAGGAGATCCGCGTCCGAGCCGATCTTTGCACCGCGGCTCGGCTCATATTGCCAGACGGCAACCCAATTGCCCGCGCCGTCCGTCGTGACGTGCGGAGCACGGTCATCGTCGGCGTCGTCCGCCGCGTTAGTGTTCAGAGCAGCAGATGCGCTCCATGTCTCGCCGTTGTCCGTCGACCGCGATACGAAGATATCCTCGTCGATGTCGAGCGTACCGTCAAGCGTATCGGCGGAGCACCATACCGCGACCCAATTGCCCGCGCTGTCCGTTGCCACTTGAGCGGAAGTATCACTGCCCGAATCGTTGTCGGCGTTACCGTTCAGCGCAGCAGGCGTCGACCACGCCGCAGACGCACGCTGCGCAGGAACAGCGCATACCAGAACGCAAACGATCGCAAGGACCAGTCCACTGCGACAGCCCGCAACCACCTTACTCCTGCCAGAACGTTGCCTCATTCTTGTTCCCCGTCGCCTGTGTGAGACAGCTTCCGTCGTGAAGTTCTGAATCGAAACCGAGATGCGGTACCCCCGTGATGAAATCAACAGACACTTCCATGAGAATCGTAGCATCAACAGGTCCGAGAGGTCAAACAGCCGTACGACATTTATGGAATAGGAAATTCTCTACCGCCGGGCCGCACACCGAACGAAGGAGCTAGTTGTGCTGCCCCAACTTCAGCCGTGGGTCGAGATGGTCGCGCAGCGCGTCGCCGATAGTGTTGAAACAGAGGATAAGCAGCGCGATAACCGCACCCGGAAAGAAGGTCATCCAGGGCGCCGCGCGCATGAATTCTCTTCCAAGATTCACCATCGAACCGAGACTCGGCATCGGCGGACGCACACCCAAACCCAGGAAACTCAGCGCCGATTCCCCGAGAATAAACGCCCCGAACCGCAGACTCGCAGCCACAATTATCAAAGGCAGGCAGTTCGGCAGAACATGCGCCAGCAGTATTCGGGTCCGGGAACATCCTGCCGCAACCGCTGCACGAACGTAATCGGTCTCGGATATGGATATCGCCAATCCTCGCACGAGGCGGGCAAAAGTTGCCCAGCCGACAAGAGCCAAGGCCAGCAGCACCGTGTACGCGCTCGGTCCAAGGACGACCGTTATCCCGATGGCGAGAAGAAGGCTCGGAAATGCCAACGTCAGGTCCGTTATGCCTACAAGTGCCAGGTCCGTCTTACCTCGGGCATACCCCCCGACTATCCCAACCAGTGTGCCGATGACTACGGCAATGCAGGTAGCGGCACCGGCTATGGCGAGCGACGTTCTCGAACCGTAGATCACGCGGCTCAGTATGTCCCGTCCCAACTCATCGGTCCCGAACGGATGGCGGAGGCACGGACCGCTCCTCACGCTGTCAAGATCGGCGCCGAAGGGATCGTGGGGAGTCACCACAGGCGCGATGAGCGACACAACGATTGCCGCCAACACCACTGCAATCGAAACCACAGCGCCCCGGTTCGTCTTGATACCATGCCACAGATCTGAAAGGTTGTTCATCGTCTCGATCCGCTTATGCGCGGGTCAACCACCGCGTACAGAATGTCCACTATGAGGTTCACGATGATGAAGGCGACGGCACCGATAAGCACCGTGCCGAGTATTACCGGATAATCCCGTTTCAATATCGCTTCCATGGCGAACCTGCCGATACCGTTCCAGCCAAAAATCGTTTCGGTCAATACGGCCCCGTTCAGATAACTGCCGAAATCGAGTCCCGCAAGAGTAATCACCGGTATGAGCGCATTCCTGGCGGCGTGCTTCAACGTGACAGCAGCTTCCCCGAGACCTTTGGCGCGCGCGGTCCTCAGATAATCCTGCGTCATTATCTCGAGCATGCTTGAGCGGGTTATGCGCGCCAGATATGCCGCCGAACGCGTACCGAGAGATAAGGCGGGCAATATGATAAACGCCGGCGCGCCGCCGCCCATACCCGACGCCGGCAGCCAGCCCAGCGCGTACGAAAACAGCATCACCAGAAGCAACGCCAGCCAGAACACCGGTGTGGCTATCCCCAGAGAGGCGGTCACGCTGCATAACCTGTCAAGAAACCTACCGCGAGTGACCGCGGCCGTTATGCCAAGCGCCAGACCTGCAAAAATGGCTATTACGACCGCCGCTCCTGCGAGCTTGAGCGTGTTCGGGAACTTCTTCGCGATAGACTCGACGACCGGTCGGTTTGTGTAATGCGACCTGCCTAGCTCTCCCCGGCAAAGCATCCGGATGTATCTGACGTACTGCACGGCAAGCGGCTTATCCAGCCCGAGGTCATGGCGCATTTGAGAGATGACCTCCGGGTCCGCCCGTTCACCGACCATGCCGATCACCGGATCGCCCGGTATGCTTCTCATAAGAAGGAACGTAACGAGCGTGACACCGAGGATGGTCGGAATCGCAAGCAGAAGGCGTCTGATTAGATAGCTTCTCATCGTGTTTTCAGATCTTCAAAGAACATGCCGGTCCCCTTATCCGCACAATATATCGGGAACAGCCTGAACCCGCCCACGCGGGGCTGTCGGATGTAAAACTCCTTCCTGTACCACAGAAACACCCACGGCGCCTCCTCGACCACCATTCGTTCAATCTGGCGGTACTTCAGCGCCCGTGCAGAATCGTCTATCGTACGGTGCGCCTCCTCGATGGCGAGATCCACTTCTTTCGAGCCGAACCTGGCGCGATTGCCAGCGGCGCCCCAGTTTGACGAATGAAATGTCGGGAACAGGAAACTTTCCGCCTCAGGATAGTCGGCCCACCAGGACAGGTAGAACAGCGGCGCCTCGCCCGAAGCGACAGCCTTCTTGAACGCGCTCCACTCCAGCGGAACAAGTTCCGCTTCGACGCCGACCTCGCGCAAATACGACTGTATCACCTCGCAAACGGTGAGCTCCTCTCGACCGCTGCTCAGAAAAAGCCGCGTCTTCAGACCTTTGTCAAAACCGGCTTCCTCGAGCAGCCGGCTCGCGCGCTCCCGATCGTAATCGTACCCGTCCGTCAACTGCGGCGCTTCAACCAGACCCGGAGGAATGGGGCCGACGGCCGGTTCCACACGCTCTTCGAGCACCGTCCCCGCAATTCTCCTCCTGTCTATCGCGTGGTTCATGGCTCTCCTCACGCGCACGTCGCTGAAGGGTTCCATTTGGCAGTTGAACCCGAGATAGTGGATGTTGAGACCCGTTCTGCTGTGGACGAACCCGCTCCATTGCGCGCTCGCGACGTACCGCGACACCTCCGCCCAGGGTATCTCCATCACGTCCAGATTCTCGTTCTCGAACTCCACCACGGCGGTAAGAGCTTCGGGAATTATCCTGTACTCTATTGCCCGCACGCGCGGAACACCTTCAAAATAGCGCGGATTGGCTTCCAACTTGAGCCGGACGTCCGGTTCCCACTCCGTAAGGACGAACGGCCCCGTGCCCACCGGATGGAACCCGAAATCAGGACCCCATCTCTCGACCTCCTCAGCGGGGATGATCGCCACGTTAGGCATCGTGAGAAGATAGGGGAACGGGGCAAACGGCTCATCTAACTTGATCTTCACAGTATTGCCGTCCACCACGTCGATACCGGCGATTGAATCGGCGTTACCGTCCTGAAACTCCTTTGCTCCGGCAACGTGCGACAGGATCCATCTGCGCGGCGATGCGACTTCCGGGGAGAGGAGCCTTTCCAGCGAGAACTTCACATCCTCAGCGGTGACCTCGCGGCCGTTGGAGAAATATACGCCGTCGCGTATCCCGAAAGTATAAGTCCGACCGTCCTCGGAGATTTGCCAGTCGCTGGCGATATCCGGGATGATGCGGCCCTGCTCGTCGAGTCTTAACAAACCGTTGAACAACTTCGCGGCAATTCTCCCTCCAGCCACGTCCACGACGAAGGTTGGATCAAGGGTCGTTGGACTTTCCTGCAAGTGCCACCGGACAGTGTCCGACGGGACATCGCGACGCGCGCAGCCAAGTAGGAGTACCACGGCTGCTAGACACAAGACTCTGCAGGAAATTAGGTTCACTTTCGACACTGGATTGCCCACTCTGACGCCGCTTCCACCAATGCCACGATGACCGGGTCCGGTTGCCGTTCGTGCCCTTCCGGATGCCACTGAACGCCGAGGAAGAACGGACCCTCGCGTTCTACGGCTTCAACGACGCCGCCTCCAGTGCATCGCGCGCTTACCACCAGTCCGGCACCCAGTTCCCTGACCGTCTGATGGTGCGAGCTCCTCACAGTGATGCGTTGAGCGCCAAGGATGTTCTCGAGGAAAGTTCCCGGTTCGACAACGACTTCGTGCTCCATGTAATCCTTGCCGCTCTCGCGATGATAAGGCACAATCTCAGGCCCCATATCCTGATACAGCGTTCCGCCCTCAGCAACGTTGAGTAGCTGCATGCCGTAACATATCCCCAGAACCGGCATGCCCAACTCTTTCGCATACCCGACGCAGGCCTTGTCGCGATCCACCCGTTCCCGCGACTCCTCCTTCAGCTCCAGTCCGCTATCGAGTTCTTCGCCGTACGCTCTTGGATGGATGTCCCTGCCACCAGTGATCAACAGGGCGTCCACCTCACTCATCGCGCCGCGCACAACGTTTGCCTCCGCAGACAGGGGAAGTTCGCGCGCTTCGCCGTGCGCCTTCTCTATCGCCACAAAGTACTTTCGCAGCTCACGTCGTGTGGTCTCGTCAACCGGAACGCCGGGCGCAACCCCGATGACCGGTCTGGGATCGGCGTCTCCGCTTTTACTGGTCCGTTCCACGCAACACCCTTCCCGCACGTTCGCTTGTGTGCTTACCATCTTGCACTGTTATTCTCCCATTCACGATCACGCACTCTATACCGACCGGGTACTGACGCGACTCCTCGTACGTCGCCGGATCAAAGATACGCTCCGGATCGAACACCGTTACGTCGGCAAACCATCCCTTCTGCAAAAGCCCTCGCCGGGCAAGATGGAACGTCCGGGCAGGCAGCCCTGTCATCTTGTAGACTGCCTCGGCCAGCGGGAAGAGGCCCTCTCTCACCAGCCGACCCAGTACCCGCGGAAACGTCCCGTACGCGCGCGGATGGGTCTGTACGCGTTCGGTCTCAACGGTCGTGGACCACGAGTCCGACCCGATCATCACATAAGGTTTCTTAAGTACGCGGCGTGTGTTCTCCTCACTCATCGAGAAGAATATCGCGCTCGCTCCAAGATTCGTCTCGAGCAGCAGGTCGACTACGGCCGCCGCCGGCTCGACGCCCCGCAGCTCAGCGACCTCCTCGACCGTAAGTCCAACGATATCCTCGCCTCCCCCACCCTTCACCGACGCGACCATTACCCGCTGCCAACGGTTGCCCGTCGTATCTCGCTTCCTCAACTCCGGGACTATCTTGTCTCGCTCGGTCGGATCTCTGAGCCGCGCAAGAATGGAGTCTCTCCCGCCCGCCTGAGCCCAATCCGGCAACACGGCGGCGAGCCACGTAGCGCTTGCTGTATACGGGTACCGGTCACAAGTTACCTCGACCCCTTCGTCTCTGGCGCGCTCTATCTCCTCGAACACGTGATCGAGCTTCGACCAGTTCGAGGAGCCGCTCGCTTTCAAGTGGGCTATGTGAACCGGAACCTCAGCCCGTCTCCCTATCTCAATCGCCTCTTGAACCGCCTCAATCAGCTGGTCTCCCTCGCTGCGGATATGGCTGACGTAGACGCCGTTCGCCGCTTTAAGCGCTCCAGCGCACGCCACGATCTCGTCTGTGCCCGCGTACATGCCCGGCGGGTAGATCAAACCCGTAGACAAACCCACGGCACCATCCGACATCGATCTCTCAACGAGTTCGCGCATATGCTCGAGCTGGTTTTCATTGGGAGCCTTCTCGTCCAAGCCTACTGCCAGCGCACGCACGTTTCCGTGCCCGACGTGCGTCGCGATATTTAACGATGCGCCTTGATCTGCAACGAGATCGAAATAGTCCGAGAGAGTATCCCATTTAGCTTCGGGCAACAGCGGTTCCTGGAGGCTCTCGATCAGTTCGCCGACGATCTCCCTGTGCAACGGCGCGGCAGATATGCCGCAGTTGCCGGCTATCTCGGTCGTGACGCCTTGAAACAGCTTGCTCTGAGCAAGCGGGTTCGCCAAGATGCTCAGATCGGAATGAGAATGGACGTCGATGAAACCGGGAGCCACGGCCATGCCGGCAGCGTCCACGACCTGCTCCGCCTGATCCCCCTCGAAATGCCCCAGCGCGGCTATTGTGTCGCCGCTGACCGCGATGTCGAGCTTCTCGCCGGCACCACCCCCACCCGCATAGACAGTCCCGTTCTTGATTAGAATATCGAACACGTATACCCCCTTCCGCTCACATTATACCACGCCTGCGGCGCATTCACGCAAGCCGTCCCATGTTTTCCAGCAAGCGGGCAGGATATCCCGTGCGGGATTAGGCTATCCCTGTTTCGAAAAGGGTGTCAAGACTCTTTAGAAATGTCCTCTATGTTAACGCATTAGAAATGTCCTCCTCGAGCTGTACCCACTGGCAGGGGGGGATTCCTGTAGGTTGGCCCCCATGGGGGCCAGATTTGTCAA
>Ga0114922_10003573_pt1 | contig 14475 bp, 7 predicted proteins | sample AartaG_FD_100975 | JGI IMG/M metagenome (GOLD analysis project Ga0114922, IMG submission 100975) | Deep subsurface microbial communities from Aarhus Bay to uncover new lineages of life (NeLLi) - Aarhus_00045 metaG | ecosystem: Environmental > Aquatic > Marine > Oceanic > Sediment | place: Aarhus...
GGATGCTCGATGCTGGATGCTCGTGGCTGGTGAGTGGTTAGTGGTTATTTGGTGAGTGGTTAAATGGGGGTCGATGCTCGATGCGGGATTCTGCCTCCGGCGGATAAATCTCGATACTGGATGCTCGATACTGGATGCGCGATACTGGATGCTCGATGCTGGATTCTCGTGGCTGGTGAGTGGTTAGTGGTTATTTGGTGAGTGGTTAAATGGGGGTCGATGCTCGATGCGGGATTCTGCCTCCGGCGGATAAATCTCGATGCTGGATTCTCGATGCTGGATTCTCGATGCGGGATTCTCGTGGCGGGTGAGTGGTTAACCCCTCAGGGGTTAATTGGTGAGTAGTGAGTGGAAAGCGAGGTTTTGGGGGGTTAAGAAAAGAAAGGGCTGGGAGCATTTTTGCTCACAGCCCTTTGTGAACATCCCGCCTAATTCGAATCGAAGGTATTATTCGCCAAGCACCTGGAGAATTGCGTCCTCAACCGTATCTCTCATGGATTGGTTGTTCATCAACCCGCCTGTCTGCAAGGATGTGAACTTGTGCCAGCCTGTATCTTGGCCATCTGCCAGGGTTGTTGTGAAGTTTCTTTCATCGTTTCCGTCTTCGACCGAATCAGAGTCCACATTTTTATCTGTCACTCCGCCTAATAATGGGTTAAGCGGTCCAGAAATAACGTCTCCCCAAGCCCAGAAATTGAGGTGCTTGTCGGTGAGCGGATAACCTATCCAGTCACCGAATGGGTCCGCATCTAATATAGCTCTCCAGGCACTTAGAAAGGCGTCGATTACGCCCTCTTGCGGATACATGCCCGGGTGCGCAGCATATGTGCCGAGCGGCGAACTCAGGGTTAGGTAAAGGTCGCAGCTAACGGTGTCTTCATCCTGGGACAAATCCGAGAGAGCGCAATAAGATAGGAAGGTTCCCCAACTGTGCGCGACCACAATGAACTTCCTACCCTCTTCTTCAGCGGTGCCATACTGTTCTCGCAATAGATCACGTAGGTTCCTGACTTCCCAGTAAGTATCTCCCAGGGGAGGTAGGCCCGGGTCGCGTGACCAGTCGAAATTGACGATCTGCACATTATAAGCTTGTAGATTCATTCCAGCCAAGGCAGTCCCCAAGTAATTCTCGACATCATCCCAAGGCCAAGGGACTCCGATGAGCCCGAGCAGTGTGCTTTCCGGGGAGATCCCATCTACGGTAACAATGATAGCACCTCTGATGATTTGCATCAGTTGTTGTATACGATCTGCAAGCTCTTGTGCTGCTGGTCCTGAGACAAAATCTGGTGGTGGAGCTTGGCCGTCGCACTTTTTGTAGGCGTCCTCCAACTGCTGGTGGGCTTGATCATACAGCCCGTCTCTTATCAGGTCGCCTGCAGCCTCGATCATGTTAATCAGGGCATTTAATCGCTTGTCAGCAGAGTTGCCCGGGCCATCACCGGCGAGGTTTCCATCTTCAACGGATTCATCAATGAAATCCAGAATCTCTTCTATCTGCTCGTCTGGTGGTGGCTCTATCCATACGCCGACACCACTTAGACTCACCTGCACGAGGGACTCATCTGCATCATCACTGCCGATCTCCAAAGTGGCAGAAGAAAAATAGAGAATTGATGGTGAGAAAGTAATTTCAACATCCACTGTCGCAGCAATAGCGATTGTTGCCGGTAGTGCCGGGGCGGACGTAATCGAAAAATCGCTGCTGCTACCAGCCTGAAAATCAAGGCTGGTTACCGTTAGGTCTGCGTCTCCGGTATTAGTAATGCTGACCAGCATTGTTTTGGCCGAGCCTATTTCAACGTCGCCAAAGTCGTGGCTGAGTGGGGAGACGTGAATATTTGGCTCCGCCGGTTCAGACGGTGGGTTGCCCCAGTCGGGGATTGAACCCGGAGGAGTGGGCAACTGATACCGGTTGTCGCCGGAGGCGTCCATTATCCACAGGTGGGCTTCGGGGCTCTGTGAAGTCCAGTAGTCGTAGACTACTTGCGACAGGTCGGGGGACCAAGACGGATATCCGTATACCAAAGATGGCCAAGTGCCGTCGTTGGTGAGAAAAGTAACATTGGGGTTTGATGGATCCGCCCAGTTCGGGGACTGGCCCGGGTCAATTATAGCGATGTTGTGACCCCACATAAAGAGGATGTTTCCACTTGGTGTCCAGTCGGGGGCGTATTTGGTAGTTGACTCGCTGCTTGCTCCCTGTGTCAGCCGGATGTTGTTGCCAGCCATAATATCGCCTGTGTCGGTAAAGTCGTAAATCCAGAGGTCACTTGAGTAAGATGCGCCCGAGTTGCGCCTGTTATAGACAAAGGCCGTGCCGGTCGGACACCATGAGGTCTGCGCCACATACCCGCTTTCGACAGGGACTACTTGACGTCCGGTGCCATCGGCATTTATGACTGTGATGTGAGCTACATCCTCGTGAAAGAGGATTTTGGTGCCGTCAGGTGACCAGGAGGGCCAGCCGACATGCGAGACTCCGAGGTCTTGGCCTTCGTAGTCGTGGGCATCGTAGATTTTAGTATTATCGCCGGTGAGCCAGTCGTATACCCATATTTGGGCGTCCTTTGGGCTGGGATACGCGATTTTGGTCGAATCGGGTGACCATTGTGCCGCGTACTGGTCGCCGGGCAAGTCTGTTAGTTGTCTCAGATCCGTGCCATCGGGCCTGACCGCCCAGATGTCGGGGTCACCATCCTGGCTTGAGACAAAGGCAATCCAGCCGCAAGGCGGTTCGGGAACAGGCATGATTTCACCGAACGTAAGATCATCGAGTGCATCGCGACATTCTCCTATGTAAATCCTATGGATTTCACCGACGTATCCCCAATCATCAAACGTATGAAACGTTTTGCCCGATGTATTGAAGCTTTCGTTGATTACTTCGTTGCCGCCTAAATCGTAGGCAATGAAAGTTCCTCCCCCACTTTGAGCACCCCGATCTTGGAAGAATGATACCCAGGTTACGGTACCATCTATATTTGGGTTGCAAGGATCGATAAAGTGGGCATCCAATGTAATATTATCTTCAGTACGGTCAGGAGACAAAGAATTGGGCACGCTGTCAAAGTTACCTAGGTCTTGTCGCTGCATTATCTTAGTTGTGCTTTCAAATATTATGCCCCATTCGGCAAACTCATCTGTGATGGAAAGATACGGAGGGTCTGTTGGAGCAGGGATAGAATTTCCGTCTGGCCAAACATCGAAGTTGATAGTAGTAGCCCTACTTGTGCCACATAAAATTAATAGCGACATTAGCAAAAAACATTTGTGTTTCATTTTTTTCTCCTTTTCAAAGATCATTCTTTCGCAACAAAATACGGTTGATTAGCTGAATAAAACTGGGTTCCTGCTCCCCGCCTTCGCGGGGACAGGCTTCGCAGGAATGACATTGGCGGCGGGCCGCGGGGAGGGCAATCGTTACCCGGGGCACGTGCCCCGTGACCCGAATTTTGTTGTGCTTCGGATTTTGACGCGAAAAAGGCAACTTTCACTATAACGTTGCGCTGTGCGGTAGCATTTGGGGATTTTGTGCTGTTTTGATGGTGATTTTGCGCGTCGGCAGGATAATCTCCATTTTGGAAGCACGGGTGCATTTGACCACTCCTCCATCCGCCGAGACGAAAGCGGGTGTAGATAATTTAGTCCTTCAAACGACAAACAATGGAGCAAGTGCCGATTTTATAATGTAGAAGATGGGCGTTGTCAAGAATTTTTTTTGGATTTTTGTAATTATTTTGTTTGAGGTCGCGTTGCGACGGTATTCGGAATAGATTTCTCCCTTCGATTGCACTCAGGGTAAACTTTTGCGCTCGAAATGACGGGGCAAGAGAGTTCGGAATGAATTGGGGTAAAGAGAACCCACCAATAAATTGGTGGGCTAAATATGGTTGAGGTCGCCCCCCAATCAGGTAGGGGCAAGCTTCGCGACGGTGTTTCGGAATAGATTTCTCGGCCCCCCAATCAGGTAGGGGCAAGCAAGCTCGAAATGACGGTGGGAGGGACTGCGCACCTTGGGCACAAGCTCAGGATGACAAAGGGGTGGTGGGCCGCGAGCAGGCCAATCGTTAGCCGGGGCACGTGCCCCGTGACCCGAATTTTGTTGTGCTTCGGATTTTGACGCGAAAAAGGCAACTTTCACTATAACGTTGCGCTGTGCGCCAGCATTTGGGGATTTTGCGCTGTTTTGATGGGGATTTTTCGCGTCGGCAGGATAATCTCCATTTTGGAAGCACGGGTGCATTTGACCGCTCCTCCATCCGCCGAGACGAAAGCGGGTGTAGATAATTTAGTCCTTCAAACGACAACTGAGAAACGAGTGTCAGTTTTGTACTGTAAAGGATTCTGGTTGTCAAGAATTTTTTTGGGTTTTTGTAGTTATTTTCGCGTGTACCAAGCGAAAAAGGCAGGAAATGAATTGGGAGGGGAATTATCCTGGATTCCGCATCAAGTGCGGAATGACAATGTGGAATAAATTGCGGGGCAAGGTTTCGTATTGCGCCGTGCGTATTGTGTATCGCGTAGGTTGTAACCCCGCGTGAAAGGCGGGGGCCGTGAGGAATATCCAACATCGAACACGGAATGTCGAAGTAGGAAGTGGATTCCTGCGTTCGCAGGAATGACCCCCGATCGGAGTCGAGGGCAGGCAAGTGGGAATGACTTGGGGTAAAGAGAACCCACCAATAAATTGGTGGGCTAAATATTTTTGTGGTCGCTTCGCGACGGTTTACGGAATAGATTTCTCGACAAGCTCGAAATGACAAAAGGCGGGATGAGGAAACATAAGGGCATCAGGACATCAGGGAATCAGGTAGCAGGGAATCAGGTAGCAGGAAATCGGGTAGCAGAGAATCAGGTAGCAGAGAATCAGGTAGCAGGGAATCAGGGTATAGGAGGGTATCAGGGGACAGGCAGATGAATATCGAATGCCCAACCCCAAGAGAAAGCATCGGGGCAAGCAAGGAATATCGAAGTAGGAAGTGGATTCCTGCGTTCGCAGGAATGACAAAGGGTGTGAGATTGCCGCGCATCGCCTTGCGATTCTCGCAATGACATTTCCTAATAGATTCCTCGACTTCGCTCGGAATGACCCCGCACCAAAATTCGGCAAGGGCCTATTTGGTGCGGGGCGAGGGAACTGGGTCCCCGCCACCGACGAGCGGGGACAAGGGGTTCTGAGGGAAAATTGGAAAATTCTCTTGGTATATGGCTGTCAGCAGGAGAAAATACAAGGCAAAGTGAAGTAGATAAGAAAAGCAAATACGGAAAGGAGCTGCGAAACATGAGTACACAAGATTACACACGGCGTGATTTTCTTAAAGCCATAGGTCTTGGCGCTGCGGGATTTGCGCTGCCGGGATGTGCGAGTACTGAAAAGCTGTCCTCCGCTAAAAGAGCCAAGGGCAGGCCAAATATCATTCTGATTATGGCGGATGATATGGGGTTCTCCGACCTTGCTTGTTATGGTTCGGAGATTCATACGCCAAATCTTATGCGGTTAGCAGCCCAGGGACTGCGCTTCACGCAGTTTTACAATACAGCCCGGTGCTGTCCGACGCGTGCATCGCTCTTGACCGGACTGTATCCGCACCAGGCCGGGATAGGCGGTATGACAAACGCCAAGCGAGGAGATGTTAATCCACCTGGACCTTATCAGGGCTATCTTAACGACAAATGTGTCACCATAGCGGAGGTACTTAAGAAGGTGGGATACACCACGTTAATGTCGGGCAAATGGCACGTCGGCGAAAGCCGACCGCACTGGCCTGTTGACAGGGGGTTTGACCGGTACTACGGGCTGATAAGTGGAGCGGCGAATTATTTTGATATTACCAAGGCGAAACGCAAAGGCACCGTACGCAGATTTGCCAAAGACGGTAAACCTTATATGCCCGGCAAGGAAAACTTTTATATAACGGATGCGTTCAGTGACAACGCGGTGAGCTTCATAGATAAATACGGTCGCAGGAAAAAGCCGTTTTTCTTATATGTTGCTTATACTGCGCCGCATTGGCCGCTGCACGCCCTGCCGAAAGATATTGCGAAATACAAAGGCAAGTATCTCGAAGGCTGGGACGTGCTGCGTAAAAAAAGATATGCGCGGATGGTTAGGATGAGAATAATCCACCGGAAGTGGCGGCTTACGCCGCGCGATAAAGGCGCAGTACCGTGGGACGGGGTGGAAGACAAGGAATTGATGGATTTGAAGATGGCAGTTTATGCCGCACAGATTGACCGTATGGACCAGGGTATTGGCAGGATACTCGCGAAACTCAAACAAATCGGCAAAAAAGAAAACACGCTTGTGATGTTCCTGTCTGATAACGGCGGATGTCACGAGACCGGGCCATTAGGTTTTGACAGTCGTAAGAACGGGCTGCCGCCGGGCGGGGTTGATTCGTATATGAGCTATGGCCAATCCTGGGCAAACGCCAGCAATACGCCATTTCGTTTGTTCAAAAAGTATACGCACGAGGGCGGTATCTCGACACCCCTTATCGTTCGCTGGCCTGCGGTTATAAAAAACAAGGGCTTCATCACTCGTCAGGTCGGACATATCATTGATATTATGGCCACGTGCGTTGATGTGGCCGGGGGAAGATATCCAAAAGCGATTAACGGCAAGAAGATTCTTGCTCTTGAAGGGAAAAGTCTTCTTCCCATTTTCGAGGGCAAAGAGAGAAGGGCGCATGAGTATCTTTTCTGGGAACATGTGAAGCACGAAGCCGTCCGGCACGGTAAATGGAAACTGGTAGCGGAGAAGCGGCGACAATGGGAGCTGTACGACCTTGAACGCGACCGCTCGGAGATTCGTAATCTTGCGGACAGACACCCTGAGATTGTCGAAAAGCTCAAGTCAAAGTATGAAGAGTGGGCACAGCGTGTCGGAGTGAGTTCGCAGAATGCTTCTTACCGGCAAAGGTAGCAAAGGACAATGCAGGCATTTACTCTTTTGATTAAGCCGTCTGGCTCGGATTGCAATCTTGATTGCAAATATTGTTTTTACAAGGACCGAGCGCCGGAAATCGGGCAAGGCCGACAGCGAATGAGCGATGAAGTGCTCGAGAAGCTCGTCAAGGACTATATGGAATTGGGTTTTGCGGTGGCCGGCTTTGCGTGGCAAGGTGGTGAACCGATGCTGATGGGACTCGACTTTTACAAGAAAGCGGTCGAGCTGCAAAAAAGATACGGCTCAGCGGGCCAGCAGGTTAGTAATTCGCTGCAAACCAATGCAATTTTGCTCAATGACGATTGGTGTCGATTCCTGCAGGAGAACAAATTTCTTGTGGGCATTAGTATCGACGGGCCCAAAGAATTGCACGATTACTATCGCAAAGATTTTTCGGGCGCGGGCACTTTTGACAAAGTGGTAAGGGCCATCGAAAAATGTAAAGAACATAAGGTCGAATTCAACGCCCTTATTTTGCTAAACAACAAAAACGCAGAACAGCCTGATGCGGTGTTTGATTTTCTCATCGAGCAGGGAATCAAATATTTGCAGTTTATTCCCTGCGTGGAGGTTGATTCAGTCACCGGGGACATTGCGGATTTTTCAGTGACGCCGGGGCAGTACGGAGAGTTTATGTGCAGGATATTCGACCGGTGGTACGAGTACGGGCCGAAGAAGCTGAGCATTCGTGACTTTGATTCTATAGTGTCGCACTGTGTCACCGGCCAGCATACAATCTGCACATTTAGCAAACAGTGCAGCCAATACATTGTTATCGAGCACAGCGGTGAGTGCTTTCCGTGTGATTTTTTTGTTGAGCCGAAGTGGCGGCTGGGGAATATTTTTGAAACGCCGATAGAAAAACTTGCCGGCTCCGACAAGAAGAGGGCCTTTGCCCGTGCCAAGCAGAACCTTTGTAATAAGTGCATCTTGTGCCGACATCTTGACCTTTGTCGTGCCGGCTGTATGAAGGACCGGGCCCCTTTTGATAGGGAGGACTTTGGGCGAGAAAGCTATTTTTGCGAGAGCTATAAGCGGTTCTTTGATTACGCTATGCCGAAATTCCTGCAGATAGCCGCTGCGATTAACGCTGGCTCACCCACCGAGACCCAACCCTCCGTGTAGATGGGTCAAAGACAAAAAAGAGGTTACAAAAACCCGGCCTCCGAACTATGGGGAGTAATCCTTAAAATTCTGCATCCAGGGCGCCTCTGTTGCCCAATCCGGCACGCCGGCTGCAGCCCTGTCTTCCGGCCACCCGCGATACCACCAAATCTCCCACAGCTCCTTAAGTCCTACCTTGCGGGCAGAGAAATCCAAGAAGAGACCGTTCACACCCCCATTGTGGCGGTTGACACAGGGACGCCGCATCTCATGTTCATTGGGCGTCCACCAAGCGCCCTCATGTTCCGGAGGTTCATCCCACGGAGTTGGGTCAGCATCTTTCCACTGACCATCCAATAGTATCGGTGCGCAGGATGCGTCTTTGACATGAGGGGTCCTCCAGAACAGTTGCCTATTACCGCCGACCTTTCCACTTCCGGTCTCATTTGAGGTCCAAAGATTTATACAATAGCTGCTAACAGCCATACCTGTCTCATCACCATCGTACCACCAGGCCATAAAGGGGTTCCGGCCTCCCTCATCCCAGGATTTTGTGGCCTCCGGACACAAAAGCATCCTCGGGTTTTTGTAATATGACTCGAACGTCACCGGCCATTCATACATCGAGGGAGGTTCGTCTCCGCTCCTTTCTGCGAAATAGCCGTCGTTATCGTTGGTAAATGCCTGGAAGATGCGACCCCATCGCATCAGGTTTGAAAGACAGACAAACTCTTTGGCTCGTCGGCGTCCGGTGCTTCGACCGACAGCTCCAAGATTAGCCAGTGCAAAAGCCACACTGACCAGGATTACGACAAGGTCTTTTTTCGTAAAACTACTTTTGTATTTCATAATATTTGTCCCTCAATATCCACCGAGCCATCGCTCTGCCAGCAGAGCAAAATCGACAAAATCAACATATTTATCCCTGTTTATATCGCCTATAAAATACATTCTCTCAACGCCAAAGGGCCAAACACATGCAAAATTACTGCAGTCTGTGCACTTGAGCCAATCGCCGGCCAGTATATGAAGGTCGTTGAAGTCCACCACTCCATTGTTGTCCAAGTCCTGGGCGCCGCCCTGCCAGTACAAATCCAGGTCCTGGCCTTCGCAGTCACCTCCAATTGCCCATACTACGTTATTAGGATGGCTGATTAGCATTGAATTATCTCTTGAGTCACTGACCATGACTATATTGTCGGCTGATATTACCGGAAAGCTCAACCAGTGGTTGTTGCTGTCGAACCGGGCGACGTCCCAGCCGTTTGCGTCAACCACGTAAAGGTTGCCGTCATCGCAGCCGGCGTAGATTAGGCCGTCGCTGCCAACGGTTAAGGTGAAGCCACCCATCGCTCCAGGACTTTTCTCGTACCAACCGCAACCGAAATCCCCACAAGTTTCGGTGTAGTCGCTCCTTGCCCCCGGCTTACTTATCCACTTGATAGTCCCGTTGGGCTCAACCGCCCGCAGATATGGGTCCTCGAGGCTTACGTAAATTGTGCCATCAGGCCCTAATGCCGGTTCCGACCAGCCCGAATCGCCCAGATGATACAACGCCCCTTCGTACATAAATGGCAGAAAAGGGTGCATGCACCTGCCCCATTCATAGTAATACGGCTCAAACCATTCCGAGTATGAAAAATCGTCCCAAAAGTTTATCTTTGAAAGATGAGCTGACCAGATTATAGTGCCTGCGTTAGGTTCATTTGGCTTGATTGCATAGAGATTTGGGTCATGAAGCAGCGTCTGGTATATTGTGCCGTCTTCAGCGACAACCGGCGAGGCAAACGGCCAGCCGCCGGACGCGAAATTGCAGACCCATTTTACACTTCCGTTGTTTGGGTCAAGTGCGTAAAGGTTCGGGTCGTATAGTCCGCCGATATATATCGTGCCGTCGGCGGCTATTGCCGGAGATGCAAGAATCGACCCCTCAATTATGCCGGAACCGGCTATCTTAAAGGTCCACAGTTCGCTGCCGTCCTGCCCCAGTGCATAAAGTGTCCCATCCTGTGAGCCAACATATATGTTGCCATCCTCTGATACGGCCGGGGATGAGTATATAAGACCGCCGGTGCTGTGCGTCCACCGTAAAGTGCCGCCAATGCTAATCGCATACAGCTTTCCATTTTCGCTACCGACATACACCGAACCGCGAGGTCCCACGGTCGGCGCACTAAGAAGCGGCGAGTTCGTATCATAACTCCAGAGAAGTGAGCCGTCGTCGATGTCAAGCGTGTAAACCTTGCCGTCCTCACAGGCGATATGCACTCTATCGCCTGCTCCGACAGTAACGCTTGCCGATACTGCCCCCTCAGTTTCGAACTGCCATTTAACACAGCCGAGCTGCGGCCCATAGTTCTGGCTCAAACCAGTCCGCTTAAAATCGCCGCCGAGTGATTTCCACTTCGACGGAACCTCGGGGTGGAGGAAATCAGGGTGGATTGTAAAGAGGCCGCTGTTGATGCAGACAACATTAGGGTCGGGCCCGCTCGGTACAATTGAAACCAAACACTCGTTGGAATCCACAGCGTTCGGAAGATTCCAAACGTAGCTGCCAATATTGACGACATTATCTTCAATGGTTTCCCATTCCTCGCCGTTATTACTACTGAAAAGAATATCAATCGTTCCGCCTACACCGTAACTTATCCACTTAGTCTGGTGGGTGCTGCCACCAGCCCACACCTCGCCACCTTCAGGTTTGGTCACAGCCAACATTTGTGTAAAAAACTCGTCCGCTCCTATATCCACCCTGCCCCCTATAACCCGTGGCTGGCCATCCATATCTACGTCATCGGGTCCGTATGAGAGATAGGGATGTCCGGCATTGATAGAGGGTGAACTGTTCTGCAGATGCAAATCCCCGAAGTCGTCGTTATCGCCAACACCCCATCCATCTCCACCATCGTTAGGCTCACGAACGAACATCGGATTATCGTCGATGTTGCCATTGTCCTCGCCGCCGAACGGAATGTCGGCATCATTGGGGTCTTCATCCTGAATACAGCTAAATGTTACGTACGGCCACCCGCCGTAAATCTGAGAGGACTCGCCCGTTCCACCACTGCTGTCGGTATTACGCCACAGTATGCAGTTAGTTATGACCCCATAATCCGTAAATATTCCACCTCCGTAGCCGCCAGCTGAGTTGCTGGTGAAGGTGCAGTTTTTAACATCAGAATAGACATCATTTATAGCCCCGCCGTTTCCAGCGGCCCAGTTACAGCTCAGAACACAATTGCTTATTTCGGTGGTGCAATTGTGCAGCGCGCCACCTACACCAGAAGCCGAGTTGGCAATGAAGATGCAGTTTCTAATGGGTACGGTGCAATCTGCCAATGCACCGCCATTGTCGGCAGTGTTCCACATGAACGTGCAGTTGGTTATTGCAGCGCTGCCGCGTATCGCACCCGCGTCCGTGCTGGCCGAATTCCCGATAAATGTGCAGTCGCTTATGTTTATGTTGAGAGCACTCCCCCCGTAACTGATCCCTCCGCCTCTAACCGAGGCCCTGTTGCCGGTGATGACGCAATTGGTAATTATTGGACTGCTGCCAGTGCCGCAGTATATTCCACCACCCGCATCCGTAGCCGTGTTCCCAGTGATGACGCAACAGGTAATTGTCGGTCGGCATATGCCAATGCAGTATATCGCACCGCCGTAATTCTTATAGCCATTGGTAATTGTAAAGCCGGCAAGGACAGAATTGCCGGCTTCTCCGCTTTGGAAGATGAATGCGCGGTTCGGCTCGCTTGCATTGGCGTCGCAGTCTATTATTGTCGCGGCCACAACGTTAGGGTCATTTGGGTCGGTGCTGCGAACAGTGATGGGTTTGCCGAGAAAATCTATATCGCGGTTGCCGGGCCCGGTGTATACGCCGGTCTGGACATATATAGTGTCGCCATCATTGGAGTCATCGATTGCCGCCTGGATATTGTTGAAATCGGCAGGGCCGTCGTCATCGACGATGATTATTTCCGCGCGACAAGGAACGGCTAACAGCAACAAGGTAAGGACTAAAATCCGCTCAGGCATTTTTTTCCTCCTCTACCCGGCCTTTTTTCGGTTCTGCGGTTACTGTGAATATATAGAAACCGCAGTGTTATTACCAATTATTATATAAAGGCGTTGCCCGATTGCAAGGAAAAAATAAAGAAAACGCTCCGCTTATTCGGGTTATGGGGGCTGGTTTTTTGTTGACAGGCGTGGTATTTTAGTGTAGTATAGTGTTTTGACGGACGATTATTCGTAACGGCGTGCGGTATGTGCGCTTAGGGAAGGCAGTCGGCGTGAGAATATGCGGGGCGCAGCGGCCATAAAGGCCAATTCGTTGGTTTTTTGGCGTCCGGACCGGTTTTTAGGTAAGGCAGAAGGGTTTTTTTGGAGATATTCCAATGTTTAGCAGAAAGACCATCCCATTCGTTTTAGCGGTAATATTCTTTATAGCTAACCTCGGTTTCGGCCAGAGTCTTGAAGAGAACTGGAACGATTTTTTGCACTTCACAAATATCGGCCATGATTTAGCGAAAGGCTATGCACAGGCCCTTCTTGACAGCAAACCCGACCCTGTGCAATTGCTTGCTTTGAGTGAGGCAAATCCCGCCGGTTACGCGCTTTTATTGAGGGTCATCGAGACGCACCCCGACCCGGAGATGGTCGAACTCGGTAAGAAGGTTCTTGATATTATCGAGGAAGGCAGATTCATCCGGCGGGCCGACCCGAAGATAATAGTAGCTGAGATAAAAAGGCTCAGCACGACCAAACGCGGGTGGCAGACAGGCGTCAAGCGACTGCAGAACGCGGGCGAGTATGCAATACCATTTATGCTCGACGCAATCGCCGACCGTTCGCGTCAAGAAGAGTGGCCCAGCATCAAGCCTGCGATTCCGCGCATCGGCAGAGAGGCAATCAGGCCACTTGTGGCCGCGCTGCAGACCGACAACGTGGCGGTCAAGACGGAAATAGTAAAGGCACTCGGCGGGATTAAATATCCGCAGGCCCTGGCTTATCTGAAGTACGTCATCGAAAAAGAAGATTCTGTCGAACTTCGCGGCGAGGCGGTGCAGAGTATCAAGCAAATTGACCCTGGCACGTTGAAGGTTCCCGCCGCGAAATTGTTCTATCGGCTGGCCGAGGATTATTATTACCATGCTCAGTCGCTGGCTGCGCCCGAAGATGCGCCTTTCGCCAATATCTGGTTCTGGAATCCTGAGACCAGACGACTGACGCGTGAGAAGGTCGATAAGAGTTATTTCAACGAGCTTATGGCGATGCGTGCGTGCGAATGGGGGCTCAGGGCAAACCCAGAATTCGGGGATGCGATAGGGCTTTGGGTGGCGGCATTCTTCAAGGCCGAGTCGGCAAATGTTCAAATGCCTAATTATTTTGGCCAGGGACATCCGACGGCCTTTGTCTACGCAACCACGGCCGGGGCTGAATATCTCCATCAGGCACTTGCCCGAGCCATTAAGGACAGGAATGCTTATGTTGCGCTGAGCACTGTCGAAGCGCTGGCTGTGACCGCAGGTGAAAAATCTTTGCTTTATCGACTCGGCCCCACTCAGCCACTTGTCCAGGCGCTGTCTTTCGGTGACAGGGCCGTACGGTATAGCGCTGCGATAGCGGTGGCTGAAGCCGGCCCCAAACGGCGCTTCCCTGAAGCTAAACTTGTTACCGGGAATTTGGCGGAAGCACTCGGACAAAATGCACAGGCAATTGAAGAGGCGAACGGCTGGACCCGGCAGTTAGCGCACAGCTATGCCGTGCGGGCAGCAAGCGCTATGCTCAAGTTAGCTCATACAAGAAATCGTGTTATTGATTTATCCGCCGCGCAGAAGGCCCTTATAAGCGCAACCAACGATAACCGACCTGACGTTCAAATCCTTACCGGCCAGGTTTTGGCCCATCTTAAAAGCCCCGATGCGCAGCGGGCAATAGCAGCAATGGCACTGGCTGAGACCAACACTATGGTCGTGCGAATAGAGGCGTTCGGGTCACTGGCGGTCTCGGCCAAACTAAATGCCAACCTGCTTGATGAGCAAACGATAGATGCGATTTATTCGCTGGTCAGCTCGCGGGAGATTGAGCCGGTGCTGCGCGGCGCTGCGTCAACAGCTTATGGCGCTCTTAATCTGCCCAGCCGGAAAGTCAAAGACCTCATCCTCGACCAAGCAAAGAGTTAATTGGGAATTAAGACTGGTTTAGGTTTGCCTTCAAAGCCTTCGGAACTCTCTGAGCCGGTCATTTGTTATTTTATACTTCAATATTACCAAGACGCAGAAACGAGCAAAAAGTTTACCCGCCTTCGCAGAAAGCCATGGGTTTTACCCGTGGATGAATGCGAAAAAGGTATCCGCCGAAGCTTTAGCGTAGGTGGATGCTTCGGCGGGTTCCGCCGAAGATGAAGGTGCCACGGGCTA
>Ga0114922_10003575_pt1 | contig 14471 bp, 26 predicted proteins | sample AartaG_FD_100975 | JGI IMG/M metagenome (GOLD analysis project Ga0114922, IMG submission 100975) | Deep subsurface microbial communities from Aarhus Bay to uncover new lineages of life (NeLLi) - Aarhus_00045 metaG | ecosystem: Environmental > Aquatic > Marine > Oceanic > Sediment | place...
CAGTCCAAGGGTCTGCCCACCGGGGCCCCCCAGGAATTCCCGAGGAGATCCGCGGGGGGGCTCCGTTTCTGGTGCCTTCGTCGCGCCTCAGAGATCGATCGTGCCCGGCGCCGGCGCTGTACGTTTGCGGCCCGGGTAGATGGCGAAAAACTCCTCGAGCCATGGGGGGGCGAACACGGTGTAGAGTATGCCGTGATCTCGACATAGCTTGTCGGCGACGGCGTCCGTCACGGCGACCATCAGCTCGCCGACAACCGGGCGGTCGAGGAATGGCTGGAGCTCGGCGGTGTGGGGGACCAGGGCGAGGTATTGCAGGAGGGGCCCCACCTTCTCGATCGCTTTCCAGATCGCCGCCTCGATGACTATGACGCGCCCGGGCTGGATGACGATTGCGTCGGCGTACCGCTTGTAGACCCGGAGCATCCGTAATTCCTTCTCTGTCAGCTCGACCCCGGTCCGCGGCTGTAGATCGGTCCCCAGCTTGACGTTCGTGAGCCATCGGTCGTCGGGGTAGGCTTGGGCTAGATACTCCATGAGGAGCCGCGTCTCGCCCAACATCTGCCGGCGCCGGTGCCCCATCGCTCAGGACCTCCACTCGATATGTCGCCACCACCATGAGCCGCCCTGTCGATCGGTCAGGCGGCGGCGGGCCTTGCGCCAGTAGTAAGCACACGCGCCGATCATCGCCCCCGCCGGAAAGCCGATCAGGACGGCCAACGCTGTCCACCCCACGTCAATCTCAACCATCGCTCCGAACCTCCCCCTCCCAGAATGCATCGGGCTTGACAACCGCCAGTATAACACACAACATGAGATCTGAGCCATAAGACCGCGCCTCCCGGCAGTTTGCGAGTCGCTCTCGGGAGGCGCGGTTTGTATCTGTCGGGAGGGTGGCCGGTGATAGGAGGTCGAAAGTGGCACTGAATCTGGACCAACTGAGCCCGCGGGAACGTGACGCCGTCCTCGCCATGCGAGCCGCGCAGGCCGCGGCGCCGGCGGCTCCGCCCGGCGAGACGCCCGTGGAGGGCGAGCGCGGGTGGGGCGAGTACCCCGCGCCCAACCCGGCGACGGTGACTCGCATCATCGACCCGTCGTCCTGGGTGCAGAAGCAGATGGACGGGATCCAGTCGGTCGGTGCGACCAACTACGCGGCGGGGGTCACCCGGCCCAGGCGGGACCCCATCAAGGCCGGCATCGACGCCCAGCCCGCTTACGAGGCGGCGATGCGGGACGCCAACGTCCTGCGGCGGCGGGTTACGGGCCTCCAGAAGTCCAGCATGGACATCTGGGTGGTCCAGTGTGAGACTCTCGGCGCCCAGCGGCTCGTCGACGGCGTCGTAGGCCGCCGGGCCAAGGTGGAGCGGGCCGTCAGCGACCTCCACCGCAAGATGACAGCCCACCTCTCGCGCATCGACGCCCTCCCCAACGTCACCGCGGGCGACCGCGAGCGCCGCATGGTGGAGAACCTCCGGGGCCTCCGCGCCTTTAAGGGAGCGTAACCGTGGCCCGGGACGTTTGCGTCGACTGTGAGGGGCACTTTCCCTTTGGCGAGGGGCTAAAGGGCGGCCGGTGTAAGAGCTGCGCCGCCGGCCTCCGTGAGCGCCGGGCCGAGGCCGCGGAGGCCGCCAAGCCCGCACACAAGGCCAAGCCCGAGCCCGAGCCCGAGCCCGAGCCCGAGCCCGAGCCCGAGGAGTAGCCCGCCGAGGGCGAAAAGAGGAGGAGACAATGCCCGGCTATTGGCAACGTGAGACTCTGAGGGACGCCGCCTCGATGGCCTTCGGCGAGACGTGGGAGTATGATCTGCCCAAAAACGGACAGCTCGGCTCCCTCGTGCTGTATATGTCGAGCAGCCCCGGGAGCAACAACCTGCTCATCCTCCCCAAGTGGAGGCTCATCGACTACATAAGCAAGGTCGAGATCATCGGCGACGGCTCCGAGGTGATCAAGTCCTACGATGGCGTCGAGGCCATCGGCGCCGCTTTCTACGATGACGGGCGGGTCCCTCCCTGCCAGTGGCGGACCTACGCCACCACGCCGCAACGACAGTGGGTGCCGATCAACTTCGGCCGGTTCCTCCAAGATGAGCTCTATGGCCTGGACCTCTCGAAGTTCAATCAGGTCACGCTCAAGATCACCAACGACGCCACCTCCTCGATCTGGACCACGGACATAAACGTGACCGTGGTCGGCTACTTCCTCCGGGACGGCGGCGGTTTCGGCGCCGGCTACTTCCGCGAGGAGGTGATCAAGTCCTGGCTCCCGGTGGCGGCGGCGACCGAATACACCGTCCTGCCGACCTCCCTTCCCATCCGGCGGATACTCCTGGAGGCCCGTCCGGCCCGCGATACGGCCGACGCAAAGAACAACTCCACCATGATCGCCCTGATGAACCTGATCGACTACACCTTCCGCACCGGGCAGATCCGGGTCTATCACGACAGCCTGGAGCGGCTCGGGCACCTGTCGGTCGTGGAGGGGATCGGCGAGGTCGTGACCCGGGGGTCGATCGACCGGACGGAGGCCTACGGCTTCGAGGTTGGCATCGGCTACAACACCGCCAACCTCGGCGTCGGTATGCCTGACGCGACCGGCAGCTCCACGATCACCGCCTCCATGATCAAGGACATCCAGGACTCCGCGCAGGAGGTGGGCAAGCGCTTGGCTAGTGGGCCCCTTTCGTGGATCTGCCGTGGTAACTCGTTCTGCGACCTTACCCCGCTCCACTTCGCCCGAAAGCCCGACCTGTCGGACATACTGGACCCGGCCGCCCTGGACGCTATCAACGTGGACATTTCTTGCACCACAGGGCTCACCCTGACGGGCACCTCGAGGAACGCCCGTAACGGCATCATGCTGAGCCGGCTGGTGAGATAAGGGGCGCCCATGGGACGCCCCCGCAACGTTGGCAGACGCCGGAAGTGGTTCCGCGACCGCCGTTCGGGGGTCGCGGGCAGCAGCGGCACCGACGAGGTCGAATACCAACCCCTGCTCGACCGGGAGTTCCTCCAGATCACCCGCATCTCCGTCGAGGACAAGGACAACGGCGCCGATCGCATCCGGGTAAGTGTCAGAGGCCACGGCTACGATCACCCGGAGCTGGAGCAGGTCACCGCGGTTGCCGGCTCGCTCTACTGGGGAGGTCGGACCACCTACCTCGTCGCCGGCGAGTCGATCGTTGCTATCTTCACGGCTCCAACCGACGGCGACAACCTGGCCCTGTACATCGAAGGCTGGATCTGGGACTACCCGCCGCCACTTCTCGAGGAGGCTCTCGCTGTTGCCGGTGAGAATGAGGACTAATGCCCGAGTTCGGGCTCGCTCACAAGCTCCTCTCGGCTCGCCATCCTGACACCTCGCCCCCCGCCGGCGGCGCTGACCCCGACGACGGCCAAGTCGCCACCTGGAGCGCCGCCCTCAAGGCCTGGATCGCCGCGGATGCCGCCGGCGGCGTCACCGACCACGGCGCCCTGACCGGCCTCGTGCCCGACGACGATCACACTCAGTACGCCCTCCTCTCCGGCCGCTCCGGCGGCCAGAGCCTCCTCGGCGGCCTCGCCGCCTCCGAGCACCTCACCCTCCAGTCCACCGCCCACGCCACGCGGGGATATGTCCGGGCCCAGGACGACCTCCAGCTCCTCTCCAACATCATCCGCGACTCCGGCGGTAACGCCCGGCTCACCCTCGCCACCGCCAGCCCTCACGTCACCCTCGGCGAGGAGGTTCGCATTGGCGCCCGGCTCGGCATTGGCGTCAACCCCTCCGCGAACGTTGGTCTTGCCTGCCAGCCCCCAATCACAGGTACAGGGGACATGACCGCAATGGCCTTAAATCCAACCTTCTACCTCACCTCCGGCCTCGGCTCCATCTACGGCATCATGGGCCAGGCTACCGTTTCCCAGTCCGCCGGCACCTTCTCAAGCATAGTCGCCGGCCTCTACTTCACCGCTTTGGTTAGTGGCCCCGGCACCGCCGTCGACCTCTACGCCGCATGGATCAGGGCTGCCGAGCAGGTTTACACCGGCCCCGCTAGCAATGTCTGGGGCCTGAAAGTCCGCAGCCCCCTCCTCTTCTTCTCCACCTATCCCACTGTCGTCTACGGCGTCGACATCGAGGACCAGGGGGCTTATGCCAATGCCACACAGGACGCCATCGGGCTAAAGATCGCCGACCAGACGCTCACCAGCGGCAACAAGTACCTCATCGAGGCCGGGCCGGCCACGCCCTACCTCCGGCTCGTCGGCGGCGCCAACCCGGCGGCGAACGAGTCCAACCTCTCCCTCAAGCTCGGCGCCGCCCTCAAGCAAATAACGGAGTATGATGCAGACAGCGCCGGGGCCGGCTTTCGGGCCCTGCGGGTGCCCAATTGAGGGGGTCGCCATGTCCTTGACCAAAGACAACCTCGACACCATCTCTAAGCTCCTGACCGCTCTCAGCCAGCGCAACAACGTCATCCTCGAGCTCGCTAGGACCCTGGCGTCCGATACCGTCTGGCGCTCCCCCGATGGCCGTCTGGAGGTCAAGCTGACGGAAGCCCAACGGGAGGAGACGGAGGGCTTCGTCCGCGCCTACGCCCAGGAGTCGGAGCTCGTCATCAGTGCCATCAAGGCCCATCTGGGCGCCAAGGAGTAGAGCCGCGGGATTCATCCCGCGGAGGTGAATGGATGCTCTTTGAGTTCCGCCTGACCGTCCCCGCCGACACCGCCGAGGCCGCCCCCGAGCCCCTCGAGTGCCCCCTCGCCGCCGGCACCGTCACCCGCGTCGCCGTCCAGTTCCCCGCCGGCTGTGCCGGCATGGTCTACGTCTCAATCTGGCGGAGCGATCATCAGGTCTGGCCGGTGAACCTCGACGAGGGCATCGCCGGCGATAACACCGTCGTCGAGTGGCCGGAGTCCTACGACCTCGACGACGAGCCCTTCGGATTCGAGGTCCGTGGCTGGTCCCCCGGCACCGCCTACCCCCACGTGATCACCTTCCGGTTTGCCCTCCTCTCCCTCGAGGAGGCCCAGTCCGCCCGCGGCCTCACCGGGATGCTCCGCCGGCTGGGGAACCTGCTCCTGGGGCGGGAGGCCTAGATGCCTGACCTCCCCGACTGGTATCAAGGCTTTCAGCTCGTCGGCTCCGATATCACCATCCCCATCTCCATCGACGCCGCCACCGTGGCGGTGCCCATTACGCTTGTGACTTCCTACGCCGAGGTGTTCGTCAAGATCACCGCCGCCGAGGTCACTCTCGACTTCAACTTCGCGGACCAGTCCGTCGCCGTCTTCGACGCCGCCAAGTGGTTCGCCCACACCGCCGAGCAGGTGTTTGTGAGTGGGCAGGCCTCAATCGGCGCCAATGCCGGTGGCTCAATTGCTACGAGAGCTGTGCCTGGTGGCAAGACGTTCTACATTGCCGGCTTTTCGTGGGGCAGCGATGGTTTCGTGGCCATCACAGGCACCTATGGATTGCTAGTGCTGGACGGTGCCCCCATTGCGATGAAGGCAGGGCTCAGGGGAGATGGTATAGTGTTTGACGTGCCTGTGAGGGCGTTGGCCACTCAGGTTGTCGGTATAACCGTCGGCAATGTTTCTGGCTCCTCGGCAGGCTATCGTGGCGGCTTCTGGGGCTGGGATGAGGAGGATTAGCGCGCCATGCCCTTGACTCCCGGACAGCGCCGCCTCTACTCTGGCGACTACAACTACATGCAGCAGGCCCACCAGCCGGACGGCTCGGTCATCGTCCAGATCTCCGGCGGCCGCTCCGGCCAGGTCCACCGTATGCACGTCCGCGACCTCTGGGGCGAGCACGAGGAGATCCTGTCCGAGGTCGTTATCCCGCCGGGCCCGCTGCCCTGGATCCAGGATCGCCTCGAGGAGGCAGGAAGGGGACCCTAAATGGTACAGCCTGGGCAGTCCAAGCCTCAGGAAAGAATGCCCCTCTCTATTAGCATCTCCCTCTCCGAGGTCTACGCCGCCCTCTGCCCTGCCTGTCGTGAGGTCCTGCTAGACTACGTCTCCGGCAAGGCCGGGAGCGCCCAGCTCCGCGATGGCCTCCGTAAGCAATTCGAGGCCTCCTGTCATTCTGAGCGGAGCGAAGAATCCCCCCGTGAGCATAGCTGACGCCGCCGCGGCCGCGGTCCTCCACTGGAGCCGGGGCGACGCGATCACGATGGTGGCGATCGCCGGCTCGGAGTCCTCGTATCGCAACGACGCTCCGAGCTCGACCGACGTCTGGGGGATGCCGGGGGAGCAGCTCTGGTGGAGGGCCTACTCCTGTAACCGGGTCTACTCCTGGGGCCTCTGGCAAGTCTTCATGCCCGTACACCGGGCCAAGCTGGGAGAGCTCACCAATTCGTCCGATCCGTGTCGCTGGAGCGCCTACCTGTGCGATCCGGTCAACAACGCCCGCGTCGCTCACTGGATCTGGACAGAGCAGGGCTTCGGGGCCTGGACCGTCTACAACAACCGGAGCTATCTCGCCTACAAGGCCAGGGCTACGGCCGCCGTCGACGAGGCGCTGGGCCCACGGCCCCCGGTAGACGTCCCTCTCCCGCCGGCCGTCGCCCCTCCCTCGCAGGCCGTGGCGCCCCCACCGACGGCGGTCCGGCCTCCCCCTTCCCTCTGAGCCGGTTGTGGTATAATGCCCGTTGACATGGCCCGCTGGGTGCCATTCCATGACCTCGTGGCGGGCGTCGCCACCCTCGGCCTCCTGGTGGGTATCGTGCTGCTCACCGCCCTCGGGCAAGCGGTCCCCGCACAGATCTCGACTGGCTTTACCCTCGCTCTCGGCTGGACTTTTCGAGGTGGCTGGCAGCTCCAGAACGAGCTCCGCCACCGGAACAGGAGCAACAATGGTGAATGACCCTCGCCAAGCTGCAATGCTCCAGCAGATGCTCACCGCCGGCGCCGGCGCTTCCCCCGAGACCGACGCCCGCGTTCGCTCTGCTCGCCTCTCCTCCGCCGCCACCATCGCCGCCGCTCGCGGCCAGTGCAAGTGCAAACCCTGCCGCTACCTCCGCAAGATGGTGGATCTCACCATGGAGGACGCCGAAAGGGAGCTGGGAGCCGATGCCCCGAGTGACGATCCTCCGGCGTGAGCGGACCGTCCACTTCCCCGAGGCCCGAGAGGCCGTCGACGTAGTCGAGGTTACCTTCGTCACCGACGTCTACGGTGTTTCCTCCGCTACTCTCGCGTTCGACCACTACCGGCCGGCCACCCCCGAGGAGCTGGCCGCATCCCCCCGCTATCGCATGGTCCCCGTCGACAAGTCGGCCGAGGACGCCGAGAGGAAAGCTATCCAGGAGGCCGTCGAGTGGCAGAAAGCCGGCCCTGCCGCCAGCTTTGACCTACCGTGAATGATGACCTGGCCTTCGACGCCTTCCCCTTCGACTTCGACTTCACCGACTCCTTCCCCGTAGACGACTTCACCGACGCCCTCGTCACCAACGCCCCGGGCATCTGGGACTGGCTCGAGGATCTGTTCGGTCTGGGCCTGGACATCTTCGGCTTCAGTGGTGAGGCGATAAAGGGACTGTGGGGCCTTATCTGGGAGAAGGTCGGCGGCGGCCTCCGCTGGGTGTGGAACAGGATTGCCGACACCTTCGACTGGTTAGGCCGCCAGCTCTACACCTATTTCGAGTGGGTGGGCGGCTTCGTCAATGCCGTGGCCCTCTGGGCCTGGAGCTCGGCGAGCGACGCCGGCCGGGGCATCTACGGGGGCATCGCCGGAGGCCTCGGGTGGGTGGCCGGCAAGGTGGCCTGGTGGGGCGGCGCCGTCCGCGACTGGGTCCAGGACTGGGCCGAGTGGGTCGGTGGCAAGGTGTCCTGGTGGGGCGGCGCCGTCCGTGACTGGGTCCAGGACTGGGTCGAGTGGGTCGGTGGCAAGGTGTCCTGGTGGGGCGGCGCCGTCCGTGACTGGGTCCAGGACCGGGCGGGGTGGGTCGCCGGCAAGGTGGAATGGTGGGGCGGCGCTGTCCGTGACTGGGTCCAGGACTGGGCCGAGTGGTCCTGGTCCAGGGCGAGCGACGTCGGCCGGGGCATCTCCGGGGGCATCACTGGAGGCCTCGGGTGGGTGGTGGAGAATGTGGGTGAAGCCGTCGACGCCGCCGCCGACAACATCGTCGGCGGCATCACCGGCGGCTTCGAGAACCTCGGCGACTACCTGATGAAGCCCTTCGAGTGGCTCGGCGACAAGATCAGCGAGGCCTTCCACTGGCTGAATGAGGGCTTGATTGAGCCCTGGGTCGACCTGGTCAGCCGGAAGCTCGCTATTCCTGCCCGGTTGGTCCGCGGCGAGATCAGGACGTTCGAGCAGTTCTGGGATGAGGTTACCGACCCCATCCCCGCTCTCGCCATCATACCCCTGGCCATCGCCGCCATGCTGGCCATCAACGCCATCAGCTTCGTCACGAATGCCGTCTTGGCTGAGTCTATCGAGCCCATGGTCCAGCACCACCGGCAACTCATCGGCACCCGCGCCCTCTTCGTCACTGAGGCCCGCGACCTCTTGCTGCGCGACTTTATCAACCAGGACGGCTTTGTCGACCACATGGGCCGCCAGGGCTACAGCGAGGACAACGCTCGCAATCTCATGGCCCTGGCCCAACCCCTGCCAGGCTCCAGCGACCTCATCCGCATGGGTGTCCGCGAGGTCTTCACCCCCGAGATCGCCGAGGAGTTCGGCCAGTTTGAGGACTTCCCCGATCGCTTCGGCGAGGTCATGGATCTCGCCGGCTACGGCCTCCGGCCGACCGGGGAGCTCGCCGGCGGCGGGCCCGGCGGCGGCCGCACCTGGGCCGAGGCCTACTGGGCCGCCCACTGGGATCTGCCCTCGGTTCAGCAGGGCTTCGAGATGTACCACCGCGAGGTCACCCTCCCCGATGGCTCCACCTTCGACGAGGCCGAGCTCATGCTGCTGCTTCGGGCCCTCGACGTCATGCCCCACTGGCGGGACCCGCTGCGGCAGATCGCCTACAACGTGATCACCCGCGTCGACATCCGCCGGCTGTACCAGGACGGGATCGTCGAAGCGGACGAGGTCGAGCGGACCTATCGACACATGGGCTACTCCCCCGACGACGCCGTGAAGATCACCGATATGGTCAAGATTCGCTACCCCCGCGGCGGCAAGGACGAGGGCCCCGACCTTCGCGAGCTCACCCTCTCCACCATCAAACAGGCCTACGTCCGCCGTCTCGTTGAGCCGGGCGAGGCCCTGGAGAAGCTCCTGGCCCTCGACTTCCCGGAGGAGGACGCCGAGCTGGTCCTTTCCATCTGGGACTTTGACCTCGCCTGGAATCCCTCCCTCCGCTTCGATGTCGACTTCAAGGAACTGGCCCGCTCGACGATCACCGGAGCCTACCGCCGCGGCGACTGGGAGTTCAACCGGGCCGCCGTCGAGCTGGTAGAGTCCGGCTACTCCCAGGAGGATGCCGAGATCCTCCTCCAGATCGAGGACTACAAGATCGAGCAGGAGCTCACCGATATGCAGGTCGACCTCATTCTCCAGGACGCCAAGGCCCAGGACATTACCCTGGCGGAGGCTGAGACGCGGCTGCTCGGCCTGGGCCTGGAGCCGGCGCGCGTGACCTTCCTCGTTCGGCGGGAGGAGCTGCGCCGGCTGACAAAGACGCGCACCCTTACCGTCTCTCAGATCTCCAGGGCCTATCGAGAGGGCATCTTTTCAGAGGCCGTGTTTCTCGAGAAGGTCGGGGCCCTCGGCTACACGGCCGACGACGCCGCGGTCCTCCTGGGCCTGGAGGGGCCGGTCGAGCAGGCCAAGCGCCAGCTCTCCCGGAGCGAGGTCGAGCGACTATTGCGCCGGCAGGAGATCACCCCCGCCGGCGCCCTGGCCCGGCTAACTGCGATGGGCTATCTCCCCGAGGACGCCGAGCTCATCGTCGGCGCCGTCGAGCGCCAGCTCGAGCGCGCCCTCGTCGAGCGCCTCCTGGAGCAGGCGCTCTTGACCCGGGCGGAGGCCCTCGGCCGCCTCGTCAAGGTCGGTTTCAGCTCCGCCGACGCCGAGCTAATTGTTAGGAGCCGTGAGCAGAAGATGGCGGAGGCGGCCGCCGAGCCGGAGCCGGAGGAGACTCCGTCGCGCGAGCTGTCCAGGACCCTCGTCGAGAAGTTCCTCCGGGAGGGGCTCCTCGACCGCGAGCAGGCCCTCGAGCGTCTGGTCCGGGCCGGCTTCACCCCGGGCGACGCCGAGCTGATCGTCCTGAGTGTCGAGCGCAAGCTCGCCGAGGAGGCCGCGGAGGTGTAGCGTTCACGCTTGACAGAACACGCCGGCAAGATTAAAATACGTCTACGAGGGAGTGGGATCCCACCATGACAGCAGGCAGCGAGCGCCGAGCCCTTGACAAGGCCGTGACGTCCTGGCGGCGGGTCGTGAGCGGCCAGCGCCAGAGCATCCGCCGGCCCCAGGTAGCCCTGCCGGCCGCCAAGCGCGAGGAGGTAACCCTTGGCGAAGCCCCGCCGAGTCCTGATTGAGCTCAGGGCCTTTAGCAACGTGATCGACAAGTACACCGGCCGTCGTTTGCTGATGAAGCCCCTGGCCCCTATCCGTCGTCTGACACCGAGCCCTATCGCCATGCTCTTGCGGGTCCTGGCACTGTGAGGGAGATGGCGAAATGCGTGACTTTGCTATTGGCCTCGTAGTGGGGCTGGTGGGCATGATCTTGTGGATGCAGTCGTACATCATCAGGGAGATGGCGACACTACTACTCGGCCGGGCGCATGGTCCGGTCGATGAGCTTGGGTTCGTGGCCATGGCCGCGAGCATCGCCTTAATGGCGTTGGGCCCTCTCCTGTTTTGGGTCGTCTTACCGTTGTCAGATTGGTTACGTCGAGAGGAGGACAAATGACTACTGAGCGCAAAGAGGAAGCCGGCCCCGTCACCGTCCAGATCGGCGTCTGCTCCGTCTGCCATGCCCTGTTCATGCTCTCCGGCGATCGGTTGACGTCCCCCTGCCACGGCGCGGATCCCCTCGCGATCCTCGCCACCCTGACCATCGGCCCGGACGCCGAGGTGGCGGGCGAGTGGGGAATGGGCGCTCCGATCGGAGAGCTCGACATAAGGGAGGAGCCCGCGCCGGCCCCTGCTCCTCTCGAGGAGCCCCCCGCCGAGGAGGCCCCGGCGGAGGCGCCCGAAACTATCAAGGCGAGCGAGCTCCTGCCCGTTGCGATCCTCGCCTTCCTCGCGGGCGACGAGGCCGTGGACGCAGCCCAGCTCAAGGGCGTGTTTGAGGACGCCGGCGCCGACCCCGAGATCTCCGCCATCGCCGTGGGGCGCCTCGACGCCGTCCGCTCGCTGCTCCAGGCGCTCGCGCCCCCGCGCGAGGCCGTACCCGTCGCACCCGCACCCCCCGAGGCCGAAAAGACGGCGGAAAATACCTGACCTAACCGCTTGACAATCGCCGCCGGCGGCATATGATCATAAGCGACTAGCTGAGACGGGCAGTCCTGGGGCCTGGTCGGCGGCGCCCAGGACGCCCCGACTGGGCCCCAGTTTTATGATCGCAGGGGCCAAGCAGAGCCAAATACGGGGCTCTACATAACAATTATAGTACGTCGACATAACGCAGCAGGGGCGTTGATATGGAAAGTTTCCCCTGGCTAGAGAGCGTTAAAGAGCTCGCCTCCGAGCGCACTTTCATTTCCCCCGGCATGGTCCAACGTCGTCTCCGCATCCCCCGCGCTGCTGGCGAGTCCCTCCTGGCTCGGCTCGAGCGGGAGGGCCTCGTCGGCCCGCGGCTTCCTGGGAGCAGTAGGGAGGTGCTCAAGCATGGCTGACTACTACTACGCCACCATCACCTATCACTCCGGCGATAAGGTGCGGGTGGTCCACAGGGGGAAGATCCCCACAAAGGCCACAATGCGGCTCCTGGGGCCGATCGCCGCCTGTATCGAGATCGGCGAGCCCGTACCGCCGGAGGTGGCCGCCGACGCCGACAACGCCGTCGGCGCCATCCTCGGCGCCCGTCGTTTGGCGGCGAACTCCGAATTTGACACCCCCGAGCTCGACGATGACTAAGCTCATCGACAAGGCCGTCGGGCTCGAGGACATGACCCACGTCCTCAACGTGATCAACCTCCTCGAGCGCACTTACCCGGGCCCCGAGTGGCCCGGCGCGCTGCTCTTTCAGGACCTACAGGCGGGCTTCCTGCTCATTGTCTGCTTTGACCCGGAGCTCTACCCCGGGGATCTCCCGACCTGGGAGTCCCTCTTCCCGCCGCGGGATCTCCGCGACGTCACTATGGAGCAGGCCTGCTGGCTTCCCAACCGCTATCGCCCCTGGCTGGGCGACGGTGTCGCCGACGCCCTGCGTTACCTGAAGCTCTTGCCCGGATAGGAGGCCATCATGCCTGACGACCCCATCTTCGTCGCTCTCCGACAAGGCGTCCACCTTACTCCTGAGATCGTGGTGGCAGCAAGGACTTACCGGCTGGCTCAAATCGACGAGCTCTGGGCGGAGGTTCGAATCCTCGAGGCCCTTCTCGATCAGCAATCGGGCCGCCACCCTGCTCTAGCTGAAAGGGACCTTCCACTTGAAGCGGCTCAACGTTCTCGTCACTAACTGGCAAGCCACCGGCGGCGTCCCGTGGGTGGCGGCGATCGCCAAGACCCTCGACGCCGCCGTCTGGATCAAGGCCTACGACGGCCCGAATTGGAAAGACCTGGGCGCCCCCTTCGCCCAGATCGCCCACGAGCTCCAGTCCGCCGGCGTCGACGTCGGCGCCTGGGGCTTTCACTACGGCTACCCCGGGGAGGTCAACCGCCTCCTGGAGTGCTACAGCTACCGCCACGGGATCCAGGGCTACGAGGGCCCGCGGGCCGGCCTCCTCATCGACGCTGAGAGCGATTTTGAGAGTACCGCTGGGCCGGTTGACGCGATGTCTCAAGTAGACGGGATCCTCCGGGCGGACCTCGACGTCCCGGTCTACTACACGAGTTTTGCCTTTCCCGAGGTTCACCCGAAGTTCCCCTACGATGTATTCAACCGCCTATCTGGCGGCCACGTTCCCCAAGTCTATTTCAATCACCACGGCTGGTCCGACCCGGTCGCGAGCATCCTCCAGAGCGCGGGCCAGCACCACGCCCGCGGGCTCAAGCTCGCCGGCGCCATGCTCCCGGTCTACGACGCGGGCCCCGAGCAGGGCTGGCGTACCACGCGCGAGGAGCTCGAGCAGGCGCTCCTGGGGCTGCGTATGTGGAACGTGGCGAGCTGCTGGACCTGGAGCTGGGAGTATCACTCCTGGGCCGACTGGGCGCTCCTCTGGCGCCACCTCGTCCGGCTCAGGAGCCTTACATAGCTATGAGCCGCCCGCAGCAAGTATATCCAGAGGGAGGGGCCCGTGCGGTTTAGCGGGAGCGCACCACCCTCGCAAGGAAGGGAGTCGCATGGGCCCCGCTTTGACCTCTGATGTAAGGATGACGCGCCGCCGGATGGGGTAAGAGGAGGGTGAAGTTTCTGCCGGCGGCCGGCGTAGAGCGCCCACGCGGGACCGACAGCGGGGTTCTCTAAGGGGGCCCTAGTCTCTCCCCGCACCCGCGCAACACTCGCTCGCGCCGCATGGGGCCTTGCGGAGCCCGCCTGACGTGGGTGGTGGAGGGGCGAGGCCCGAGGGCTCGCGCGCGTCTGCCAGAGGCCCCAGTGGCAACGAGATCGCATATTTGCGCGCGCAATCGCGCATTTGACGGCCTGGGAGGGATGATCAATGGCGCTGCTAGAAGCACCGATCGAGCTGCTGGACCTGGCGGACGGCGAGAGTGTCGAGCTGTCCGTCCAGAGAGTCCTCAAGGGAGAGGTCCGAATCGAAACGCGCCTCGAGCCGGGGGGTAAGGTGGTTCCGACCTGGAGGATCTGGGTGCCGGCCGAGGACAAACCGCTCGGGGCCCCCTACTACGACGTAACCTCCCGGACCCTCCAAGCCCGCCTCGAGCCCGTCCTCGAGCAGCTCGTCGCCTCCCGCCGGCGGATCAAGATCACGAAGTACGGCGTCGCCCCCACGGCCCGCCATCAGGTCGACTTCCTCTAATACGGCCCGTGCGGCGGCCGCGCCTTAGGCTGTATTGGGCCGAGGCTTCTTGACGTAACAGCAGAGGAGGGATCCAGCGATGGGCCTAGATCCGCAGTTCGCCGAGCCCCTAACGCCTCACCGGGGTTGTCCGTCACCGCTGACGTGGGGGCGACACGGCCGGCTGGTGGGCAAGATGACCCGGCTCTACTATCCTAACCGTGAAACGCTGCGATGGGTCCCCGTCGGCGTGCTCTGCCTCGACTGTGGTGCGGTCGAGCTCCACCATAGGCCACGCGCTGACAGCCCCGTCAGGCCCCCTCCGCGGACCTGACCTGCCCGATCCCTCGCCTGGATCCCCCCGGCGCCCCGTCCTGGCCCGCCTGGCCCGCCGGGGCTACCCTCCCGTCGCGGTCCAGGGCCCCGCCGGCCGCCCGCCGCCCGCCGCCGTCGATGACCCTACCCTTGGGATG
>Ga0114922_10003576_pt1 | contig 14470 bp, 13 predicted proteins | sample AartaG_FD_100975 | JGI IMG/M metagenome (GOLD analysis project Ga0114922, IMG submission 100975) | Deep subsurface microbial communities from Aarhus Bay to uncover new lineages of life (NeLLi) - Aarhus_00045 metaG | ecosystem: Environmental > Aquatic > Marine > Oceanic > Sediment | place...
CCGTGAAGCTGTTCAACAAACGGGTGAAAGGGACCGAGCAGTTCTGGAGTATCCCAGGCGTGGAGTCGATCCTGTCACTACGGGCCTTATGGCTCTCTCAGGACGATCGATGGGCCCGCTATTAGAACACGAAACCGGCCTACCAAAAGGCCGCCTAAACTGTCACGGACCCGTCTGGCGCCTTTACAAGAGTGAAGCTCGTGCCGGTGAGTCGCGCCCAACACGCAGATCAACCGCCCGATGGGCTGGCGTGAGCCGACGCGACCGAAACAGGGTTGGCAATCCGTCGCCTGAGTGGGAGACACGCAGATGCTTGCCCCCGCGTGCGCGAGGTCGACCGCTTCCTCCTTGACTCTCTCACCCTCACCGGAGGATACGGTATTCACACCAGTCAGGATGTCAAGTGCAGACGAGAGCGACTACGTATACCGGCTGGGTGGCCCTGAGCGGGCAACCACCCAGGGCCACCCAGCCAACCATTCATACGAATAGAGGATGATCCGACCTGCCCGAGAACAATCGGCATGGTGGCCTCAAGACCATTCTGTCATCCTTCCGCAGACGACGCAGCGCAGCGTCGCAGCTGATCCGTCGTGCTTGATTCGCTCTCAGCAGCAATCGAAGTTGGCGACGGACATCGGAGTGTCCAGTTCCTCGGGCGCAGTCGGCCGAGATCCGTGCTTAACCTTCGCGTTGACCTTGAGGAAGTCTCCGGGCTTGCTGATCCGGTTGACACCTCGCGCGAAATCGTCCAGCAACGGGCCTGCAATCTCCTGTCCCGCCATGGCGATACCGATCCCTGTTGAGTTGCAGCAGCGAAAACAAGCTGCTCGACTATTAGCGGAATCGTGAACATTCGCTAATAGCCTGTCAAGGGGCCAGCGCGGGCTTGGCTCAGCCCTTGGCGGGCTGAAAAGGCATGTGTTATAGGACGTTGGCGGTACAGACAGTAGCCAGGCGGGTCCGCCGGGCACGCTGAAACCACCGCCAGCGAACCCTAGTGCACACGCCACTTCGGCTTGGCTGGTGTGTCTCATATCGGCGTAATGCGCAATCGGCCGGCGCTGGATCGTGTCGCGGTTGGAGGCGATCACGCGCTGCGGGCCAAGTCCGTGGACTCAACCAGCGTCTGAAACTCGGCGAGGATGTCCTAATAGCGCCGCGAGAGATGACGGACAACCGAGGCGTTATTAAGGAGCTTCTTCAGGTAGGCCACGTACACGACGAGCGTGAGCACGTTTCGTCCATAGGACTCCTCAATCAGCTTGAATTCCCGCGCCAACTTTCCCATTTCATTCTCGATTCTGGCCGCGTCTTCGTGCGTCAGGTCCGGCTCGGCTAGTTGGTCTCTTGGCGTTGCGGTGGACAGGCACTTGGCGTATGAGGCCGTGAAGTTGTTGGCTGCGATCATGAGTTCGGCCATCTCGATCTGCCGCATGGGCGCGACCTTCTTGAACTCACGAAGTGCATTCGGCGTGGCGGGTCTTTCCTTCAATAGCTCAACCGCTTCGGGGCAGATACCTCTCAGCAAATCCCGCTTCTGCCTGATGCGGCCGATGTCCACATTGAGCGTTGCGGCAATCTTATCTTCAGAGACTCCGTTCTCGATCGCCTTCAGGATCATGAAGTGCTCCTGGATCGGCGATACCTGGTTCACCTTGTGGTTATAGGTGAACGCCTCGTCATCAGTGGAAATCAAACACAACACCTTGTCCTCACCCCGCTCCTTGAGGACGTCGTAGCGAATATGGCCGTCCAAGAGAAGGAAAACACCGGAGGATCCGTTTTGCGGATACACGACCAGGGGCTCGATGATTCCCAACTCGTCGATTGAAGCAGCGATTCGCCTGTACTTGACCGATTTTCTGACACCGACGTCGATCCGGCGAAGCGGCAGAATGCTGCTCACAGGGATCACGCGACTTTCGGGCTCGAAGGCCACTCTCACCTTGCCGGTCATCGTCAACCATCCTTTCGTTTCAAGCGTTCAGCGAGTGGTTGGGGGAGGTCATCCAGCGTTTCCGCACGGAGGAGGTTCACGAAATCCTCATCGCGGAAGAGTCGCCTCATCGCAGAAACCACGAAGAGTATGCGCGTCTCGCAGGCTTTGGCCTTCTGGATCACGAGCTTCTGTCGGGCAGTCTCTTCTCGATAGGTTTTGAGCAGCTTGTCCGACTGGATTCGACGCCGCCCGCGCCCTCGTGTGTCGATTCCTCGCCTGACGGTCTTGCCCTCACTGCGACGTTTGTCAATGAGCCGCCGAGCTTGGAGAAGTGCCTTGCCGCGGAGGTCATTGCGCTCGTATGCCTCCGTCAGTGCTCGCTGCACTTCCTCGTCATCGGAACTCGCTATCGTCATCGCAACGCTGATTGGAATCTGACCCTTCTCCACGGCCTGCACGAGGCGTTCTTCCCCCTTCTTCAAGAGTCGGATGATGCCCTTGACGTAGCCACGATCGAGGTCGGTCTTGCGGGCAATCTCGTCGAATGTATAACCCCGCTCTTTAAGCTTGCCGATTTCCCGGAGAAGCTCGATGCTCGTGTAGCGCCGGCGGGCCAAGTTCTCAGCCAGCCCCATCAGGAGCAGGTCTTCCTTCTTCACATCGATAACAATGGCAGGCACTTGGGGTTGGCCCAGCGCCTGGTACGCCTCCAAACGTCCCTGGCCACATACAAGGTCGTAGCCGGTCTCACCATTCCTCCGCGCGCGGCGGGTCACCGCGATAGGCTTCTTGAGGCCGATGTTGGAGATGTTGGCGACGATCTGCTTGAACTTGGCCTTGCCACGTGCACGCGAGTTGACCACATTGATGTCGTCGATGGCGATCATCTGAATCTTGCGTTCGTGCTTGCTGTTCATGCCGCCACCGTGATCTTGACGCGAACGGCCAAGTCCATGAAGTAGTCCAGTGTGTCGAACCGATAACTGTCGAAGTGCACCCCGTTGTGTTCGGCCAGGAGGAGCTTCGGAAGGGTGATGTCGATGTACGGGAGCAGGTAGAAGTCATCCGGCGCCTCGTTCGTAGCGCTCATTCGTGCCGCGATAGTGACGTCGGGGGCCAGACTCTGATCGAGGCGGATCAGCCAACGAAGCGAGCCAGCCTTGGTTTCCTGGCAACGGGCCAAAACGAGGGATGCGGTGTATTCACCGTTAATCAACAGAAGATCGGTCGCCTCTTCTTGGTGGACGCTGGCACCAAGCGATTCCAACTGTCCGATGATCCTCGCCACCAGGTCAGGGTGGAGTTGGCGAAGCCGTCGGTTGATCTGGACATACTCATAGTCGCGGTCGGGCGTGTAGCCGATGAGCCGGTAGGCTCGTACCAGACTCCCGAACCGGCTTCTGTATGTGGAACTCGACGGCATACCGTCCGTCTCGTCGATTAACAGGCCTGAGAGGAGCGTGTGTTTTCGGGCGAGCGCCTTGAGGCTGTCCAGTAGTTCCTGCTCCGTGAACCTCCGGTTCCGTTCCAGAATGATTCCTCGTGCGACATAGAACATCTCCGGCTCGACTACCGCCTCGAAAGCGTTGTTCGCCCTCACCCACATATCCGGCGGGTTTTGGACGCGTTTCTTTTTGAGTTTGAAGGACACGCGATTGTACACGTTGTTGCCGATGTACTTCTCGTTGATGAGGATCTGATGCACCAGCCCGCGCGTCCACGGCCTCCCGTACTCGCTACCGATGCCTCGTTCGTTCAGCTCGGCGGCGACATCGCGCTCCTGCTTTCCTTCTTTGGTGAACAGCTCGTAAATCCACTGCACGATCTCCAACTCTTCCCTCGGGCCGGGCACTAGAATGACCCGGTCGGTTTGCAGGCTCTTGTGCTCACCTCGCCGCAAAATACCCTTCGGCTCGCCGTTCTGATCGATAAGCATTCGACGCAAGCCGTAGCCGGCGGCTCCGCCTTGACGAAATCCCTTCTGGATCAGGTTGCACTGCCCCTTGAAAACTTTGGTTGACAGTTCGCGGCTATACTCGCCAGCCATCGCCCACTTGACGCTTCCGCCGGGAGCGGGAATCGGGTATCATTGCGGCACGGGGCTGATGGGTATCCTCGGTTGCGGAACGTGGGTTGATGGCTCGCAGGGCACGAATAGACATCGGCGCGAAGCAGATGGCCGACTTCTGCCGGCGGCACCACATCCGGAAGCTGTCGCTGTTCGGATCCGTGTTGCGCGACGATTTCGCGCCCGGCAGCGACGTGGACGTGTTGGTGGAGTTCGAAGAGGGTAAGGTTCCTGGGCTGTTCTGGTTGGCCGGCATGGAGATCGAGTTGTCCGAGATTCTCGACGGTCGCAAAGTGGATTTGAACACGCCGAAAAGCCTGAGCCGCTACTTCCGCCAGGAGGTGCTGGCAGAGGCGGAGCCGCAGTATGTCAAGGCGTGACGATCAGGGGCGTCTGCGACACATGATCCCCCCCGTCCCCCCGCATGCGGGGGGAGTCATGCTGGACAACGCGCGCGAGGCCATCGCGCTTGTGCTGTGCAGGGTAAAACACGATCCGATCTGGACAGGGACCGACTTCTTCAGTTAGCGTTGCTTCGCTTGATCAAGGTGCTCGGCGAAGCTGCGAACCGCGTCTCCAAGGAGACGCAGGCAAAACATCCTCGGATACCGTGGGCTCAGATCATCACGAGAAACCGGCTCATTCATGGTTACGACTTCGTCGATCTTGACATTCTGTGGAGAACGGTGACGGATAACCTGCCCGCACTGGTTGGCCAATTGCAGGGCATCATCCCACCGGAGAGAGCCTGACTCAGCAGGTAGATGGGATGACGCCCCGCTCGGGCATACCGTCGGCCATCTCGAGGAAGCCCGTGAACCGGGGAATCGCGGGGCGAAATAGCCGCTTACTCGTGAAATCGTGTGCAGATTGGCAACGAAATCTCGCGATCAGACAACAAAAACCCCTTCCCCAGACGGGTGGGGGGAAAGAAGATGTTTGATTAGACGGAGACAGACGAAGAACAAAAAGGGAATGGCTGCAAAGCCTCCTGATCGAGTCAGGTGAATAAGGTCCCGTCTCCGCAGGCACAATAGTATTCCCGACGTCGTCGGGTGTGACTCGATGATAAACGACGGAGCCACTAAGGCACAACCCTGTTTGGTTCCGGCTACGCCGGGTTAGGAGCATTGATGTCACGGAACACCCCGTCTCGAGCGTCGTGCGTCGCGGCCTGGCTTGTCGCGATCGTCGCGCTTTGCGCCGTCTTGCCCGCCTGCCAGCCGGATACGCGCCACGTCAGGATGCAGCGGCGAATCGACATCCTGCAAACCGAAAACAGCCGCCTCCGTCGGGGTCTCGACGGGCGAGACGCCGCCATTGACCGGCTCAGGTCTCAGATTCAGAATCTACAGGACTTTGACGATCCCCGCGGGGCGACGCTGTTCGCCCCTGTGGACATCAGAATATCAGGTCTTTCAGGCGGAAAGGACTATGACGGCGTTCCTGGAGATGACGGCGTCAGCGTCTACGTCCAGCCGGTGGACGCGGACGGCAACGTGGTGGCCGTGGGAGGCCGGCTGACGGTCCAACTGGTGGACAACACCAACATGGACACCCCACGGGTTGTGGGGTTGCGCCGGCTCGAAGACCCCCAAGAGCTGCGCCAGGCCTGGCACGGCAGGTTTCTGACCAATCACTACACGGTCAAGTGTCCGTGGCTCGACGATGTCAAGCCGCCGGTCACCCGGCGCATCGACGTCAACGTCGCGTTCGTGGATTTTCTGACCGGGGCTACGCTTCGGGCCCATAAGGAGGTGGAAATCGAGCCGCCAGGCCGGGGGCGAGACGCCGAATCCGCGCCCACCGCTGTCCCAGGCTGCTGATCCTTCCACGATCTGATTGCTTGTTGTGGGGGCCTTGAGCCGATATAATGGGGTAGTTGGTTAAGGGCGAGCGGGGCTTGTCTTTTTTCCTCTTGATGGGTCGCTCAATGTCCGAGCAACAGCGATCAGACATTGCGATCGAAACCGACGACGAGGGTTCAGCTACGGCGACAAAGGCCCCGCCTCGCCCTGCCCCTACCCGGCCTGAGCCAAAGCTACTGCCGCCATACAAAGTGCTCCTGCACAACGACGACGTGAACACCGTCGAGCACGTCATCCTGTCCATCGTCAAACTCACCACGTTGTCCACCGAAGATGCGGTCAGCAGAACCCTTGAGGCCCACAACAACGGCCTGGCGCTGCTTCTGATCACCCACAAGGAACGGGCCGAACTATACCAGGAGCAGTTCGCCTCCCTCAGCCTGACCGTCACGATCGAGCCTGACACCGTTTAGCCGGGCGCGTGCCCCTTCTTCGCATGACTTCGCATGACCAAGAGCGTGGAACGCCGGCAAACAGCCTCACGTCTGCGGATTCGCTGAAACAGGTGCGCTGACCGCTTGAACAGGCAGGAGATCAAACGCATGAACGTCATTGCCGATTTGTGCATCGTCCCGATAGGGGTGGGCGTGTCCGTGTCGAGGTACGTCGCCGCCACCGGGCCGGTGTTGGAGGAGGCGGGTCTGACGCCGCACCTGCACGCTTACGGCACGACCGTCGAGGGCGAGTGGGACACAGTCCTCGCGGCTGTTAAACGCTGCCACGAGGTCGTCCACCAGATGGGTGCTCCGCGAATCCACACCACGCTCAAGCTCGGCACGCGTACCGATCGCCGGCAAACCATTGAAAACAAGGTCAGAAGTGTGCAGGAGAAGCTCTAGGCCATTTATTCCGGACCGCTTGGTCTTGTGAACGTCGCCATGAGAGAGTATCAAAAGGGCGTGGCTATTCAGGTTCGCGCCGATTGATGGCAGGATCAAACCAACGCCGGTTGATGATGGGATCACCGGCAGGGCTGGTGCACCGTCAGTTGCGACTTGGCAAGCTCCGGCAGATGGTCAATCTCTCCATCGATATGGCATGGACGTGCCTGTTGCCTGGATCGTATAATCGAGTGAAGCGACCGGAGCGAGAAAGGTATCGGGTCGTGGATTTCGGACTGCGAAACGAGACAGACCCGCAAGCGTCAATCCGCAGTCCGTCGTCCGTCCTGAGGCGAAAGTAGTGAAAACGTCAGCCGGGGACATCGCAACCACGGGCCCAAGTGCCGGCCGGCCTCGGTCATGCAGACAGCATATATTGAATCTCACGTTAGCGGTCAGCACGGCTGTGTCCGTGCTGCTTCTGGGCGGTGTGGGTTATCGGGTCATTGCAAATCGCTACGCCAGGCCTGTTGACAGCGTGAAGTTGCCGCCCGGCACATTGGCCAAGCTGCCGCTCGAGATCGGCAACTGGTCGGGAAAGGACAGCCCGCTGGAGGACGCGATCGTCGAGCAAACGGACACGGATGCTCACGTGAACCGCACCTACATCAACCGCGCCGCGTCACAGGCCGTTTCGTTGTTCGTCGGTTACGGCATTCGGCTTCGCGATCTGATGCCGCATCGTCCGGAGGTTTGCTATCCGGGCGGCGGTTGGACCGCGGACGGCGCGACGGATGTGGAATTGCTTTTGGCGGACGGTTCGATGCTGCCGTGCAGAATCCTGCGGTTTCGACGTGGCGGGCTGTCAAACGATCGCATTACGGTCTTGAACTACTACGTGGTGGATGGGGAGTGTTGTGCCGACGTGTCCGTCCTGCGGAGCAAGGCGTGGAGAGCGGCGGGTGGTGATTCCTATGCCGTCCAGGTGCAAGTTGTGGCCGACACGGGCCCGTTTCGTCCGGAGCCGGAGTCTGCGGTGCGCGAGTTCGCCGCCCTGTGCGCGCTGGAGCTTCGCAAGCTTTTGCCGGACGCGTCTGGCCCCGACCAGGTGGAGGCAGATCGCAACTCGACCTCCACCGATCGAGGCTAGTGCAGTGTTTCGCAAATCCTGCGACTACGATCACAAACAGAGCCGCAGGATTTAGCCTGTGTGATTCTTGAGGTGGAAGCGGGTTTTCCATCCGCGAAATCGCGTAGGCTAAAGCCTGTGGCTCAGGTAGTCGTGAAACTTATGAAACGCGGTACTAGCATTACGTCACCCACGAGGGGTGACGCTACATGAAAACCGTAGGCCTTCATCCGGGTGGTTGAAACGTTTGTTCCAACGGTTCAACGCATGACAACAATGTCACGGTCAGCACAAGGCGATGCCGGTTCCGAGACGCCGCCGCCGGAAACCAAGCGTGTCGAGGAATCGCTGTGGTCTTGGGCGGCGGTTGCCGGCGTGATTCTCGTCACCCTGATGTGGTCCTACTGGCCGATTGTCGCCGATCTGGCAAAGGAGTGGAGAAGTAACGACAACTACTCCGTGGGCGTGCTGGTTGCTCCGGCGGCGTTGTATCTGCTGTGGCTTGAGCGCCGGGCGTTGCGAAAGTGCGCTCTGCGCCCCTGCTGGTGGGGGCTGGTTTTACTGGCGTTGGCCGAATTCGCGCGATGGTACGGGTTGACACGTCTGTTTGAGTCCGGCCAGCGATACGCCTTCGTGCTGACGATCGCCGGTCTGGTGCTCCTGGTCGCTGGTCGGCAGGTGTTCCGGCGGACGTTTTGGATTCTGGCATTTCTATTTCTGATGGTGCCGTTGCCGGGGAAGATACACAACCTTATCTCAGGTCCGTTGCAAAGCGTAGCCACGTCCGGAGCGAGCTTCACGCTGGAATTACTCGGCGTATCCGTGATGCGCGAGGGGCACGTGATCGTGCTCAACGGCGATACGCCGATGGCGGTCGCCGAAGCGTGCAGCGGGCTGCGCATGCTTACCGCCTTCGTCGTCGTCTCGGCGGTGCTGGCTTACGTGGTGGATCGACCCCCCTGGCAGAAAACCGTGCTGGTCTTGTCGAGCATCCCTGTGGCCATCCTATGCAACCTGATCCGCCTGGTCGTCACGGCTGTGCTCTTCCTCGTTGCCAGCGGCGACACCGCCGAACGCTTCTTCCACGATTTCGCAGGCCTGGTCATGATGCCCATGGCGTTTCTCATGCTGATCGGCGAATTGCGGATCATGTCGTGGCTCGAAGAGCCAAAGACGCAGACCCAGCGCGATCCGACGCCGGGCTGACCGGGGAACAACAAAGACATCCCCGTTTCCATGTCTACGTAGAACCCATCCCAAAAACCATGTGGGACCGGCTTTCTAGCCGGTCGATGACAAGCAGGAGAGAGTGGTAGGTCTGGTCAACAGCCCCGACATCTGGGTAGAGCAAAGTTTCTGGGTAGAGCAAAGTTTCTGAGTAGAGCAAAGTTTCACTTTGCTCAGCAGCGTTGAAGCGGGTGCCAGTGGGCAAGGAGAATCTTTGCCCACCCCCGCCTGTAGATTCCACCGGCTGGAAGCCGGTGCCACGGAACGAGGTATCTGTACTACTAATGTTCGATTTCTTCGCACCCCGCGCAAATCTCCGTGCCGCATGTTCGCAACCCACGTGCGGGGCTTGGGTTGCGGGCGAAGCCCGCGCTGTGGGACAGGTTTTCTAACCTGTCATTTGACCGGCTGGAAAGCCGGTCCCACAGTCCTGTCGTCAGTTGCACGGGACGCAGGCAGTTGTATCTACACGGTCTGCTCTGCGTAGTCCGGATACCACATCGCCTCCGCAACCATCTTCTCGATCTGCTCGTCCGTCATTCGCTCGCCCTCACTCTGGCGGACACGCATTACGCTGCAGGCGATCTTCCGGCTCACTTCGCGGAGCATACTCTGATCGGGATAAATCGCCCCGACTTCCAGCCGATCCCGCGTGACGCATTTCGCCAGCGTCCGCGCCGCCGCAAGGAAGACCGAATCCGTGACCACGCCCCTTTTCGACAGAATGCATCCTAGTCCGATCCCAGGGAAGACGAAGACGTTGTTGCCCTGACCGATGACGTGCGTCTTGCCCTTGTACTCAACCGGGTCGAAGGGGCTTCCGGTGGCGACGATGCCCCGCCCGTCGGTCCATCGGATCGCCTCCTCGGCGGTGCACTCGGCCTTGGAGGTCGGGTTGCTGAACGGCATGATTACCGGCCGCTCGACGTGCTTGGCCATTTCGCGAATGACCTCTTCGGTGAAGGTCCCGGGCATGGCCGTCAACCCCATCAGCATCGTCGGTTTGACCACGCGAACCACATCGGCAAATTCCGCTGCGGTGTCAGTGGTGAACCCGTACTCCTTCATCGCAGCGGAATCCATCGCGAACTCACGCTTATGTGGGTCTTTGATCTGGCGTCCTTCGTAAATAAGCCCGCGACTGTCGCAATGGGCTTGTGCTCGTCGTATCGTGGTCTCATCCGTGCCTTCCTCGCGCATGGCGGCCCGCACCAGCCGGGCGATGCCCACCCCGGCTGCCCCGGCTCCCAGATAAACGATCCGCTGATCGGAGAGTTTCTGCTCGGTTATCCGCAGCGACGCCAGGACGCCGCCCAAGGCCACCGCAGAGGTGCCCTGGATGTCGTCGTTGAAGCTGGTGATCTGTTCGCGGTAGCGATCCAGCACGGAAAACGCGATGTTCTTGTGGAAATCCTCCCACTGCACCACGGCCTTGGGAAAGACCTCACTGACCGCCTTGACGAACGCCTCGATAAACTGGTCGTACTGATCGCCGCGCAGGCGACGATGCTGATAGCCCATGTAGTAAGGGTCATCCAAGAGGTTCGGGTTGTTTGTGCCGACATCGAGACTGATCGGCAGGCACTTCGACTGATGGATGCCCGCCCCCGCGATGTACAGCGAAATCTTCCCGATCGGAATGCCCATTCCACCGGCGCCCTGATCGCCAAGGCCCAGAATCCGTTCATTATCCGTGACCACGATCAGGTGAACGTCCTTTTGCGGTGCATTGCGCAGCACATCCGGAATGCAGTCGATATCGTCGGGCGTGATCCACAGACCCCGCGTGCGGCGGTAGATGTGGCTGTAACGCTCGCACGCGTGCCCGACCGTTGGCGTGTAGACGATCGGCATCAACTCGCGCGTGTTCTCGACCAGCACGCGATAGAACAGCGTCTCGTTTCTGTCCTGGAGCTCGACCAGCCCGATGAATTTATCGAGATCGGTGTTTTTGGCCCGGATGTGCTCCATCGCCAGATCCACTTGCTGCTCGATGGTCTGCTGCTTCCACGGCAGCAGACCACGCAGTGCGAGCCGGTCACGCTCCTCGTGACTGAAGGCGGACCCTTTGTTAAAGGAAGGATCACGGAGTATGGCCCAACCGTGCGCGGCGCGGTTGATGTTGTTGTTCGTGGTCTTGGTACCTTCGTTTGGGTTGGACATGATCTTGGCCTTTTCAAGAAGCTAAACACCACCCGTCCCCGACAAGACGTCATAAGCCGCCCATCTTTCGGGTCGCCGGGCTCCTAATCAACTTTGATGCCAAACCCGTCGCGGATCACCGATTGCGGATTGCAGTAAGAGGTAAGACCGCCTGGCGAAGTCTTTTGTGGCACCGGCGACTCGCCGGTGCAGTCGCCGGTCCAAGGCCCGCACTATATGTTCTGCCAGACGCTCTAAGCCTCAAATGCCGCAATCCGGCCGCTCGGTCGTGTGCGTCGTTCCACTCATCCGACACGGGAAATCGCGCATCGCACATACATCGATGTGCCGTCACACCGATCTTGTGGAGGGATGTACCTTATGGTAACAGGGAAGTCAACAGGGCGTGGCGGAAACAGTCGTTTCCGGAGGGAAGGCTCGCCGGGCGCGGCAAATGCAAAGCCAAGGGCGAGACGCAGGATTCGTAACGGAGAGGCATTCAGATGGTCGGGTACCTGACGGCTCATTCCATTTGTGCGGTCACGTTGGTGGCGGCGGCGGTTGCCGGACAGAATCACCCTGCGGCATCGGAGCAGGCGAGTGAAACGGCGGCTGCGCCAACCGGCGGGGAGATATCGCTGGACAACTGGCTGGTGATTGGAACGGTTGGGCGTTACGGCAGGGCGGCGGTTCACACCGACGCCATCGAGGCCCAGATCGTCGCGGGTCGTTGGTCGCTCCCCAAGGCCGGCGACACAGTCACCCTCCCGGACGGGACGAAACAAACGTGGCAAACGACGGCGCCGGGGGAGGACGGCATGCTCAAGGATGACGCTCTGCGCCGGGGGTACGCCTGCGCCACCGTTGAGGTGGATGCCCCCCGAATCGTTGTGTTGGAGGCGTCCGGGCCCGGCAGGGTGTACGTGAACGGAGAGCCGCGGGCCGGTGATCCGTACGGCACGGGCTGGGGCCGCCTGCCCGTGCAACTGCAGGCCGGAATGAACACCTTCCTTTTCCATGGCTGCGGCCGGCGCGGAGGCCTTGTGGCCAAGCTGGTCGAGCCCGTTGCCGACCTGACGTTCAACACACGTGACGTGACGCTGCCGGATTTCATCGTAGGCGAACCGGTGGACACCTGGGGGGCGGTTGTGGTGATCAACGCCGGCACGACGCCTGTCAGCGACCTTCAGTTGAAGGCTTCGTACCCCGGCGGAAGGACGACGTTGACCCCGGTGCCCATCATCGCGGCGATGAGTGTACGAAAGGTCGGTTTTCAGTTATCGGGTCCTGCGCCGAAGGAACCAGGAGAAGTGAAAGCCCAAGTCGAGATGGTTCTCCCGGATCGCCGCGGCGTGCGAACGGACAAAGCCACTCTCACTGTGGAGGTGCGCGACCCTAACAGCCGGCGTAAGCGTACCTTCCTCAGCGAGATCGACGGCAGCGTACAGTATTACGCCGTGACCCCCGCACAACCGCCGCCAGAGCGGGACCTGTCTGCGTGCGGACACACACAGGCAGACACGCCTCGACCGGCCCTTTTCCTGACGTTGCACGGCGCGGGCGTCGAGGCTGCGGGTCAGGCACGGGCATACCAGGCCAAGGACTGGGGCCACGTAGTCGCCGCGACCAACCGCCGCCCGTTCGGCTTCGACTGGGAAGACTGGGGCAGGCTCGACGCGATGGAAGTGCTGGAACTCGCCGCCGCCCGCCTGAACACCGATCCGCTTCGCACCTACCTTACCGGCCATTCGATGGGCGGGCACGGTGTGTGGCACGTGGGGGTTACATTCCCCGACCGCTTCGCGGCGATCGCCCCCAGCGCCGCGTGGATCAGCTTCTGGTCATACACGGGCGCCGCCCAGTACGAGGAGACGTCGCCGGTGGAGGGGATTCTTCGTCGGGCAACGTCGTGCAGCGATACGCTCGCTTTGTCGCGAAATTACCTGCATTACGGCGTGTACATCCTGCACGGCGAGAGCGACGACAATGTGCCGGTCGAGCAGGCCCGCACGATGCGAGAGCATCTGGCCCAGTATCACGCGGACTTCGCCTACTACGAGCGCCCGGGAGCGAAGCACTGGTGGAGCAGCGCCTGTGTGGATTGGCCGCCGCTGTTTGGTTTCCTCAAACATCACGTCAAGCCGGCGCCGGAAACCGTGCGACAGGTCGAGTTCGTTACCGCCAACCCCGCCGTCTCAGCCACCTCACACTGGGTGACGATCGAGGCCCAGATCCACCCGCTGGAGTTCAGCTCGGTCAAGCTGAGTTTCGATCCCAAAGAGCGCAAGTTCACAGGCACAACCGAGAACGTAGCCAGGTTGTTGCTCGATCTGACGGAACTGAGCCGCCCACGGCAAGACGAGAAAAACGGCGAACAAGTCGATGCTACGGTCCTGCCTGCCGGTGAGCCGCTGACCATCGAACTCGACGGGCAGACGTTGGAGAAGATCGAATGGCCCAAGAGTGAGCCGCGTATCCGGCTGACACGCGCGAACCAGGCATGGAGCATGAGCGAGAAGCCGCCGTCCCCTCGGCTGAAGGGCCCGCACCGGTACGGGCCGTTCAAGCAGGTCTTTCGCCACAACTTCGTTTTTGTCTACGGCACGCAGGGGACGGTCGAGGAAAACCAGTGGTCGCGAGCCAAGACCCGCTACGATGCCGAGACGTTCTGGTATCGCGGCAACGGGGCAGTGGACGTCGTTGCGGATACGGCGTTCGTAGCAGACCGCTTCGCGGCGACCGCAGATCGTAATCGCAACGTGATCCTGTACGGCAACGCGGAAACGAACGCAGCCTGGAAACTACTGCTCGGCGACAGTCCGGTGCAGGTGCGAGCGGGCTTCGTCACCATCGGCGATCGTAAGATTGAAGGCGACGACCTGGCGTGTCTTGCTATCCGACCGCGACCGGGAAGCGATCGGGCGCTTGTCGGTGTCGTGGGCGGCACGGGGGCAGCGGGCATGCGGCTGACCGACCGGCTTCCCTACTTTGTCTCGGGCGTGGCCTACCCGGACTGCATTGTTATGGGACCTGACATTCTGACGGAGGGTGTGGACGGCGTGCGCGTCGCCGGCTTCTTTGGCATAGACTGGGGGGTCGAGTCCGGAGAGTTCGCCTGGCGCGACGAGCTCGATCGATAAGAGACTACTATCGCGTCACTCGTAAATCTGCGGGTTGCCGATCAGGCCTGCAAGACAGAACCGCGACCGTGAGGGAGCGGAGATACGCCGGACGGTGTCCAGACGGGTAACCGCTTCCTAACGGGCGCGGTTC
>Ga0114922_10003577_pt1 | contig 14470 bp, 14 predicted proteins | sample AartaG_FD_100975 | JGI IMG/M metagenome (GOLD analysis project Ga0114922, IMG submission 100975) | Deep subsurface microbial communities from Aarhus Bay to uncover new lineages of life (NeLLi) - Aarhus_00045 metaG | ecosystem: Environmental > Aquatic > Marine > Oceanic > Sediment | place...
ACATCTCAATTTCACTCGAACCCTCTCCCCTGTGGGGGAGAGGGCAGGGGTGAGGGGGTAAAGAACCACAACATACTTAACATATACGAAAAGAGGCAAAAAGAATGGACGAAGAAGCAGCCAAAACTCTGATTGTAGAAACACTGAAGAAAAAGAAGGGCAAGTCCAAGTTCTACCTTAAGGACTTTTACAAGATGTTGCCTGATGAGAAGGCCAGAGCGGTAAAGAACCTGGTTAACAAGATGGTCGGGGAAGGGACCCTTGAGTACTGGTCCAGCGGAAGTACCACCCTGATCGGTCTCAAGGGGGCCGGCAAACAGGCTGGGGCAGAAGATGAAGAAGAAGATTAGCCTCGTCATTGACGTGGCTTGTCCCGCATTCAAAAAAACCGTGGTTCTTTCCCAGTAACAAGAAACCAAGCACATGGCTCTTCCGCGGATTTTGATTGCTGCCCTGCGAGGGGGTTCGGGGAAGACGATTGTCTCTGTGGGATTGATCGCATCCTGGCGCAAGCGCGGGATGGCCATTGCCCCTTTTAAGAAGGGACCGGATTTTATTGATGCGGACTGGCTGGCCCTTGCGGCCAGCCAGCCCTGTCATAATCTGGATACCTTCCTGATGCCTGCCGACCAGATTCTCCTTTCCTTTACAAGCCGCACTCTATCAACCGACCTGGCAGTTATCGAGGGAAACCGAGGTCTTTACGACGGCATAGACCTTGAAGGGACCACCAGTACCTCGGAACTCGCCAAGCTTCTGAAGGCTCCTGTCATCCTGCTCATCGATTGCACTATGAGTACCCGCACAGTGGCCGCTATGGCCCTGGGCTGTCTCCAATTCGACCCTGAGGTCAACATCTGCGCGGTGATCCTGAACCGGGTGGCTGGCTCCCGCCACGAGTCGATCCTCCGAAAAAGTGTTGAGCATTACTGCGCCCTTCCTGTCCTGGGGGCCATACCCAAAATCAAAGCAGAAGCCTTTCCAGAAAGACACATGGGGCTGGTCCCCACGCCCGAGCATGCCTGGGCCGACGAGTCCATCGAAAAAGCGGCTGAGATGGCTGAGGAATACCTCGATCTTGACAGGCTCCTTGCCATTGCAAGACAGGCACCACCTCTGATACCCACATACAAAATCCCCCCTACCCCCCCTTTAGAAAAGGGGGGAATGAAAACTGACCTCCCTTTATCAAAGGGGGGCGAAGGGGGATTTTTCCCCATTACTCCCCCCTTTGATAAAGGGGAGTGGGGGGGATTTAGGGGGATTTCTGGGGAACCACCACCTCGCATTGGGGTCATCCGGGATGCTGCGTTCCAATTTTACTATCCTGAAAACCTGGAGGCCCTTGAGGCCGCCGGTGCCGAGATCGTTACGGTGAGCGCGTTAGCAGACCCAGGGCTTCCGAGCCTGGACGGCCTTTACATCGGGGGAGGTTTTCCAGAAACCCATGCACAGGCCCTGGCCGAGAACAAAGGGTTTCGGGACGATGTACGCCGCCTGGCCGAAGCGGGGCTTCCCGTCTATGCAGAATGCGGCGGATTGATGTATTTAGGCGAGAGCCTGGTCCTGGACAACGTTACCTATCCCATGGTTGGGCTCTTTCCGATTGTCTTTGGGGTTTCCAAAAGGCCGGAGGGGCACGGATATACGATCTTTGATGTGGAAAAGCCCAACCCTTATTTCAGACCGGGCACCCAGGTTCGGGGCCATGAGTTTCATTACTCAAGTGTATTGAGCTGGCAAGGGAAGGCAGGGGACCTGGCGTTTCGGATGATACGGGGGATCGGGTTTGCAGGCAAGCGCGACGGCCTTTGCTACAAGAACACCCTGGCTACCTATTCCCATGTTCATGCCCTGGGAACACCTACCTGGGCCAAGGCAATGGTTGAAGCAGGGGCTCTATATAGAAAAAACGGGCTTAAGGCGTAAGGCATAGGGCTAATCCCGCCGTCCAGAAATACTCTAACGCTCCCCTTACGGGCACGGGCGCTAACTTAACGTTTCTTCTTGATCCCCCCTTTGAAAAAGGGGGGATTGTACATCTATCGTTAAGTTAGCGCTTATGCCCCCATGGGGTAGAGGGCAGGGTGAGGGGGGAAGCCCGAACTTATTGAGAAGGCACAAAAAAATAGGGCACGTCCGATCCAGACTTGCCCTATCTTCGATTTTTGTTTTCTTGTATTACTTTTTCTTCTTAGGATGGCACTCGGTGCACTTTGTGGGGACAGCTTTTGTCTTGTCCTTCTTCTTTATAGCCTTATGGCACCCCACACAGTTCTCGTGAACGGCCGAATAGTGGTAGCCCTGCGAGGCCTTCTCCTTTCGACTTAGCTTTTTTTCGCCTTCCTTTGCCTTTGGAGCCTTGGCCTTGCTGTGACATCCTTCTGCATCACATTTTTTGACCTCTTCTCCCTCTTTCCACACGTTCTTGCCGTCCTTGTATACGTGGTGACAGTCGTTGCATGGAATTGCGTAATCCACATTATGCTTCTTGTGGCTCAAGTTGACCAGGGTCTTCTTGTGCTTCTTGTACACCTTTGACTCCATGGTGATGGTATCAGGCGCCTGTTGAGTCGCATATACCACTGCAAAGAGAAACACCACACTCAAGGCAGCAACCCCCAACACCAACAACGATTTTTTCTTCATAAGCCGCTTTCACCCCCTTTCTATAGAAAAAAGTTAGTAGTGTCTGAACGAAAACTAGCCAAAACTGTCATTTCGAGCGGAGCGAGAAATCTTATGGTATTGAAAATGCTGAGTTAAAAGATTTCTCCCTTCGGTCGAAATGACACAGAGGGTTTTCGTTCAAGGACTAAGTAAAAGACTAGAAATGATGTTTACACACAATATATATGAGTTTCCGCGTACCAAAATTTTTGGTGAGTGTCAAGGAGAAAACCCTCTATCCAACGGTTTCTTGCGTTTCCGCTGCATCTGCCTTTTCCTCCTTTTTCCCAAACACCCTGGCACCCAGAATGCCCACCTCATAGAGCAGGATCAAGGGTCCTGCCATCAGGATCTGTGTGATGACATCCGGCGGGGTCAGGATGGACGCAAAGACAAAGAAAAGCAGGATGGCATATTTACGCTTGGCCTTGAGGAACTTAACGTTCACAATGCCAAGCTTTGCCAGAAAGGTCACAAAAAGCGGCAGCTCAAAGACGATGCCAAAGGCAAAGAGGAGCTTAGAAGAAAAGCCCAGGTATTCCTTCATTGCTGGGAGGGGCTTGACATAGTCTGATGCAAACCCCATGAAGAACTTGAACCCAAAAGGAAACACAATGAAGTAGCCAAAAAGGGCGCCGCCTAAAAAGAACAGCGAGGAGAGGAACACGATGGGCAAAACCAAACGCTTCTCCTTGTCGTAGAGCCCGGGTGCAATGAACATCCACAACTGGTATACGATGACGGGAACAGATAGAAGGACCCCTGCAAGGAAGGCGACTTTTAGGTAGGTGAAAAAGGCCTCCGGCAGCCCCGTGTAAATGAGCTTTTCTTCCGCCGGCATTGCGGCCAGCAGGGGCTGCATAAGGATTTCAAAGAGTCTCTTTGAAAAGATGTAACTGATGGCAAAGCCGATACCGACTGCACAAAAACAGATGATCAGGCGCCTGCGGAGTTCCTCAAGGTGGGCGGTCAGGGGGAGCTTCTCATCCTCAGGCATCTTTGGCAGGCTCCTTCGACCCGGTTTCTTGCCGGGGCCTGTCTTCGATAGAATCTTCTGAACCTCCGGTCACATCCTTCTCAACGGTATGCTCAATCTCATCCTCGGACACAGCGCCGGTTTTCTGGTCGGCGCTAGTTTCAGTCATGGATTCCCGTACTGTCTCCTCAAGGTCCTCCTTGATCTCCCTCACGGTGTCACGGGCTTCCTTCAGTTCGTTGTCCACATGAAGGTTTTCCTTGAACTCCTGCGTGGCTTTCTTGAACTCGGAAATACCCCGCCCTAGGGACTTGGCGATTTCGGGAAGCTTCTTGGGGCCAAGCACGATCAAGGCGATAGCCAGAATCAAGATAATTTCCGGCATTCCCATACCAAACATTTACAACTCCTTTTAACAAAGACTTGTTTTGCTAACGGGAAACTATGCGAACATATAGCGGTATCTCGGGTTACAGTCAAGCCAAATTAGAATGCTTAAGCGATAATTCGGTTGACAACAAACCTCCCCGCTCATATAAATATTTTAACCAAAAGCTCCCCCCCTTTTTTAAAGGGGGGGCTGGGGGGGATTTCAATGGTGCTGCCAAGATCATGAAGGTACCAACCGCACAGGTCGAAATATTTTGAAGTTATAAAATCGCGAAGCAATTTTATAACTTGGCCGGAGTGGTGAAACTGGTAGACGCAGAGGACTCAAAATCCTCCGGGCCTTGCGCCCGTGTCGGTTCGATTCCGACCTCCGGCACCAACTTGAGTGAAACGACCCTCTAATATGCCCCAGGTAGCCTCGGCTACTTGGGGCAGGTCGTAGAAATAGAACCTTATCAGTCCATCGCCGCTCATCAATTCGCCCTTCTCGAGGAAGAACCTGATAGCTTGCTTTTGCTCGCCCTATAAAATCAAATACTTGCATGCCACAGTAAAATGTGCTATTTGGCTTTTTTGTGGGTCTTTTCCTAGTCTGAATGGTGGCTGAAATTGTGTACAGAAAAGGACACTTATATGGACCGGATAAGTTGTTCAACGTTTGAAACAGGCCGCCGCATGCTGGGAAGACTGCCGTACGGCAAGGATTTTGTTAAGATCATAGAGGATTTCTGTGTGCAAAACTCGATTCAGACCGGGGTTTTTTCTGTAATAGGATCCGTAATGTCAGTCACGTTGGGGTTCTACGACCAGAATCAGCAGGTGTACGTCACTTTCAAAAAAGAGGAGTCGCTCGAAATCCTCCATTGCACGGGCAATGTGTCGCTCAAAGATGGCAAGGTTGCCGTGCATGCCCATGGGGTGTTTGCTGATATGAATGGCCAGATCACAGGGGGGCACATTTTTTCAGAAACCGTGGTCTATGCAGGAGAGATATACATCCAGGAACTTTTGGGTACCCCTCTGGAAAGAGAATACGACGACAGAACAGGACTTTCATTGTGGAAGGAATGCTAAAATGGACCTCAAGATCATCGAGACCAAAACGCCTAAGGAGCTTCCGGATGATTCGAAATTGGGATTTGGACAACTGTTCAGCGATCACATGTTCAACATGGACTACAACCCGGAGCAGGGCTGGCATAATGCTCGCATAGAACCCTATGCCCCGATCATCATGGATCCAGCTACCATGGTGCTCCACTATGGTCAGACCATCTTTGAAGGGCTGAAGGCATACCGCACCAGCAATGAAAAGATTCAGTTGTTCCGACCTGACGAAAACATGGCACGCTTTAACCGGTCGGCAAGGCTTATGTGCATCCCTGAAATCGATGAAGCCTTTGTCCTGCACGCTCTGAAAAAGCTGGTCTCCATTGATAAGGAATGGGTCCCGAGGGCACCTGAGACCTCTTTGTATGTTCGCCCTACCATTATTGCCACGGACCATTATTTAGGTGTGCGCCCTTCGAACACCTATCGCCTCTTCATTATTCTGTCGCCGGTTGGTGCCTACTATCCAGAGGGGTTCAATCCGGTGACAATCTGGGTTACGGATAAGTACGTCCGGACTGTGCGCGGCGGTTTGGGCGAAGCCAAGACAGCAGCCAACTATGCAGCCAGCCTGTATGGAGCCGAGGTGGCAAAGAAGGCGGGCTACACCCAGGTGCTCTGGCTCGACGCCATTGAGCAGCGCTACATCGAAGAGGTGGGCACTATGAATATCCTGTTTGTTATCAACGGAGAGTTAGTTACGCCACCTTTGGGGGGAAACATACTGGCTGGTATTACACGCGATTCCGTCCTGACCCTTGCCAGAGACTGGAACATCCCGGCAGCCGAACGTCCTATCACAATCGACGAGGTGATGGCGGTACATAAGGATGGCTCTCTTCAGGAGATCTTTGGGTCTGGTACGGCCGCGGTCATTTCCCCTGTAAGTCATCTGGCCTGGCAAGATCAAGTGTTGACTGTAGGAGACGGCGGGGTTGGTCCCATGGCCCAGGGGTTTTATGAGGCCATAACAGATATCCAATACGGGAGAGCCGAAGATCCCTTTGGCTGGATCGTGCCGGTTGATGAGGCATAGCAAGATGATTATCAAGCAGATGAGGGTCGGCCCAATGGACGTGTTTTGCTATATCCTGGGATGCGAAGATACGCTCAAGGGGCTGGTGATCGATCCGGCAGGAGAGGAAGAACGCATCCTTGAAACTGCCCGGGCCCTGGGCATTACCATTGAATCCGTGGTAAACACCCACGGCCATCCTGATCACACCTGCGGAAACCGCAAGATCGCGGAGCAGACCGGGGCAAAGATATATATGCACGCCCTGGATGATCGTTTCTTCAACACGCCCGAAGGCCACTCCATGGCAATACAGATGGGTTTTACTCCATCTCCTTCAGCGGATGTGCTCTTAAATGACTGGGATGTCATCCCCTTTGGAGACATAGGATTGACCGTGCTCCACACCCCGGGCCATAGCCCCGGTGGCATCTGCCTTTATGTGGAAGACAACCTTTTTACTGGAGATACGCTCTTTGTAGGTGCAGTCGGTAGAACCGATCTGCCAGGGGGCTCTATGGAGACCTTGCTTAGATCTATTAAAGACAGGATACTTTCTCTTCCTGATGAGACGATTATCTGGCCCGGCCACGACTATGGAGGGAGCCCCACTTCCACCATTGCCCTTGAAAAAAGAGATAACCCTTACATCACCGACTTTGAACTGTAGACTTACAGAAAGACAACATTACGTTAGATCCTATATTACAATGAGGCAGGTCCCATGATATCTTCGGAGCAGGACGTCCCAACTGACTTTGCACCCGACAATTTCCTGAGCAGTTTTTTTCGCACGGCAAAGGCCGTTTTGCTTGTTCCCGGGCTTTTCTATGAGAGGATGAAAACCAACGGTGGATTGCGAAATCCGTTCGTCTTCCTCATCTCCTGTGTCCTTGTCCATACCCTGATTGTCAGCCTATTTGCCAGGAATCAAGCCATCATAGCCTTTCATGTGATCAACGAGTTCTTGTTCCCTTTTGCGGCAGCAGGCATCCTCTTTTTCATCGTCACAAGACTTTTTAAGGCATCAGGGACTTATGAGGTGGCCTTCCGGGTAAATGCCTATGCAGCAGCTACGGCTCTGTTTTCGTGGATTCCCTTGATAGGCCTTTTCGTGCAGTTTTATCGCTTTTACCTGATTGCCGTGGGTCTTAGTCGTGCCTTTTCTATCAGAGGCTCCCAGGCTCTGTTAGCCATCGTCATAACCGTCATCATATATATATTCGCCTTAGGGCCTATCATGACTCAAATCCTGGGTAGCCAGTGGCTAACCGCTACTCCCTGAGACAGCCCATTTCGGAATGCGGAATGCGGATTTCGGAATTGGAAAAGTACTCTCTTCGTCACTAACTCCCTTAACCGATACAGGTTAAAGGGGTTTTGGTGAAAGGAGCGTAATCCATTGGAAACAAAAATAGCCGGGCAATTCCAGCCCTTTGCTGAAAAGATGGAGAAAAGCGGCCTTGCTCCCACGGTTATTGATACCTTCAGGCATTACTACGGCCTGTTGGTGCAAGGTGAAACCGGCCTAATTACAAGGGGAGACATCGATCCGGTGAGGGAAGGCGAGATCGCTGACGCAGAAAAGCTTACCGGGCTGACGGAAGCAGGACGAAGAGCCCTGGAAAAACTGGTGGTTATCAAGCTGAACGGTGGCCTTGGGACCAGCATGGGCCTGTCCCGAACCAAGTCGCTCCTGGAGGTCAGGAATGGGCTGAGCTTTCTGGATATTATTTCCAGGCAGATTCTGAGTTACAGGCACAAACAAGGGGTCAGGCTTCCTGTTATTTTTATGAACAGTTTTAACACCGAAACCGACACCCTTGAAGCCCTCGCGCCTTATGACGACCTACCGGTCGAAGGTATCCCTCTGAGTTTCCTGCAGCACAAATTCCCGAAAGTGTTTCAAGACGGGCTAGTACCGGCCATGTGGCCCACGGATGCTGACCTGGAGTGGAATCCCCCGGGCCATGGTGACATTTACACGGCCCTGGTAACCTCGGGGATGCTTCAAAAGCTTTTGGATGCAGGCATTCGTTATGCCTTTATCGCAAATTCGGATAACCTGGGTGCGGTCATGGACGAGACCATCCTGGGGTATTTTGCTGAGAACAATTTTCCTTTCATGATGGAGGTAACGGATCGAACCGAGGCAGACAGCAAAGGAGGGCATCTCGCGCGTCTTAAGAATGGTCGATTAACACTGCGGGAGATCGCTCAGTGCCCCGAAGATGAGGTGGAGGAGTTCCGGGACATCCATGTGTACAGGTATTTTAATACCAACACGATCTGGGTGAGCCTGTTGGCATTGAAAGCGTTGCTTGATGCCCATCACAATGTGATCCACCTGCCCATGATCGTGAACCCCAAGACGATTGACCCCAAGGATGATTCAACCCCTCATGTCTATCAACTGGAGACTGCGATGGGATCGGCCATTTCCATATTTGACGGGGCCACGGCTATTCGCGTGCCAAGAACGCGGTTCGCCCCTGTGAAGAAATGCCAGGACCTTCTTGCCCTCTGGTCCGACTGCTATGTGCTTACGGAGGACTACTATGTGATCCAAAATCCCAGAAGAAGGCCGGACCCACTGGTAATAAGGCTTGACAGCAAGTACTATAAAAAAATCGACCAGCTTAAGGCCCGCTTCCCACACGGGGCCCCATCTTTGCTTGACTGTGCATCCTTTGAAGTTGAAGGGGATGTGGTATTTGGAAAAGGTGTTGTACTCAGGGGCAAGGTGGTGATTGCCAATCGCTCTGACAGCCAGGTTGCCATTGCTGACGGAAATGTTATTGAAAAGGATCTGGCCTTCACGTAGAATGCAAAGGGAATCCTGGCAGCAAGGCAAGACAGCCCTGGCGAAGTTCCTTTGTTGCAGCGATAGTGCCACATATCTTCTCCCATTTTCTTTGGAGATCCACATAGTGCTCAAACACATTGTACTGAGGTACTGCATCAGTTCTCATTAAGAGAATGTTATCAAGAAACTCCTTTGCAGATTTCTCGTCATCCGCTTGCTGTGCCAGCATGGCACACGCCCGTGAGATTTTGTCCTCCAGATCTTTGCCAAAAAAACCTCCTGGATAGGGCATCAATTCTTCGATAGAGACATAATCCATGTCTTCCATAAGGATTTGCTGGCTGAGCTTCGCTCTTTCATAGAGAAAGCGGTATATATCCTGCCGTAGCCTCTTCCACAGGGGATGGGGTGATGGAGGGGGATCATGCACGATGTACAATTGATTGTCAAAAAAGATAGAGAACCTGAACATCCTGGCATTGATGACATAGTCCATGTCTTCGCCCCGTGGAATATGGACATCAAAAGGGATAGCAGCAAAAAGGGGGCGTGTAAGTACAAGGCATCCGCCAAGTACCAGGGAAGTTAACTTGATGCGGGGTTGTGTTTCCACAAGGCGACAAAGCGCCTCGTTCAACAAGCGTTCCAAATCCCAGAAGGCCTTCCATGGTTCGGGCTTTATGATCCTGCGGTAGGCCTTTTTCGGGTCAACGTAATAACCCCCGACACCAGCAACGATCTTCCCCCCTACGGTCTTTCCCAGATACTCCCTTGCCTTGTGCAGAAAAAGAGGATCATCAACATATTCGTCGTCATCGACAAAAACAAGCTCTTCAGCACCCAGAATTTGCGCCATGATCAGCCCGGTATTTCTGATATTTGCATAGCCGTCCACACACAGGAAATCGAGGGCATCCTGGTCACAAAAATCCCGGAAGATCTCTTGCACCCTTGCCACCAGCGTATTGGGGAAAACCAGGATCTTTATCCCGGTTTTCTCGGCTACATGTTCAACGATTCCCATCACCTTTTGGTTCATTTCAGCCTGACTTTCCGGGGAATCAGTACCTGTAATCACCAGTACCTGAAAGTCCTTTTCTTTGAGAATCTTCAAACTCGTCAATACCTTTTCAAGACACGACCCTTTGTGACCAAATTGTTCGTCAAAGGATCTCTGATTCATGGCTTGTGATTCCATGGGAGCCACTTTTGTCCAGTAAGAGGGAATGACAATTAATGTGCTCATGGTAACAGTGTGCTCATGGTGACAGCCTCCAAAGTTGACCTAACCCGGACGAGCCGGAACGAAAAAAAAATTTATCACGAAAGCACGAAAAACAAAACATAATTTCGTGTTTTCGTGATTGTTTTCAAATCTTTCTGCCAGAAAAAAACACGAATCTTAAAACTAAGCGCCTAGTGGATCAATTTACAATTGTTATTAATTTCAATCGCCTTTCTCTTAAGCGCCAGGGCAAAGGGGTCCCCTTTTTTTGCACTCTCCCGAAGCCTTATCATCAAATCATAATAGAAACGCCAGGCCTTTATCTGTTTGGCTACCCTGGTTCTAGTCTCTCGATAATATCGCTCTTGAGAAAATGCTATCTTACTTAACCGTTTTAGCCCCTCTTTTTGGTAGATAATGTCTTCCCTGTTTCTTCCCCCTCTCCCTGCCACAGATAAGACAAAACGTGTGAGGGCTAACAGCCCCGGGAAAGGCTGAATAAATGAGGCAGTAAAAAAGTTAAGACTCCTCTTCACATCTTCAAAACCCCATCCCTTAATTTCACAAAGCGCTCGGGCTAAGAAAGAAAAATTCCATATTCTCTCCAGATCATATATGTTCTTATAAGGCTCTGCAATCTTGATCGACTCGGCAGCAAATAACTCTTTTTCGTGAATCATGTGCAGCCCCGGGAAATAAAGGTATCTAAGGAGGTTACCATTGTATTCGTCAAAAAGAACTGACAGGAGAAAAGCCTGGTCCTCGGCCCGGTGAACATTGGCGTCTACAAAAGGGGCATACCGTTCCAGCGCCTCTATCAAGAACCCGGTGGTGCCGCCAGTGACAAACGTGCGCATGTACGGATATTCATTGAGTATCTTTAGTGCCCTCCACTGAACCTCGGGAGGAAATGCCTCTCCCCGAGTAATCAGGGACTGCAGCAGCCCTTGATAGAACACGCCGGCTTCCCCTTCGGGTATACTCTCAGGGACATCAGGAATGGAAATGTCAGGAAGGAATAGATCATCTTTGTCAATCAATTCATCCTGATTGGTTAGACTCCCTGCAAAACAACCCATATATATGTTACGTTCGTTCTGGTCCCGGGCAAGGCCACCCAGGGTCTGGAGCGTAAAGGATTCCAGCCAGCACGACCCGGTTTCTCGGTAAAATCGCTCGGCTGGAAAGCTTTGGTCTGTGTCGATCTTTATCACGGCTTTGACGCGTGGATTCATGAATTTGGCCAACGACCCAAAGGCCTTGAGAAAATTGTAATGCATGCCGTAGTATCCCTCGAGACCAAAAAAAGAGAGATAGCCTTCTATTTCCTTGTCTGGTATTTCCGGAAAATAGCATTTCGCAGCAGGCGTCAGGACATCATTTATAAGATGCTTAACATCGGCCTGGCTGTAAAGGTACGGCTCCACAATTTTGAGTTTTGAAAGGATGCCGCTCTTGACGGCAGCAGTATATTGGCATTTCAGCACTTCTCTGGCAGCAGTGCCAAGGTTTACCTGCCCATGAGTCGGACTTATGGAAATATATAGAGGAACTTTGTCTCCTTCTCTTATATGATCCTTCCATGCAGCTTTCTCTATCTCAATCTCTGAGTGGAATGTCTCCTCCAGCTTTCTCAAGCAGAAAATAAACTCGCTGGCATGCAGGGCATCCTCGGTCGTCGCCATCTCCATAGGGTGGTCAAAGTACCAGTCAAGGGGCAATCCTATGACTGACTTAACGCTCTTTTCCGCCCATCCTGTAAGTCCCTCCGGAATAAGCGATTCACTTCTTGGTGGTGTGACCAGTACGTTCGTAGTAAAGATGACTTCTTCTATAGGGTTAGCGATAAAATTTTCATTACTTGCGATCAATCTTAACCGATTCTGCTTCTGAATATCCTTTACTATCTGTCCCGCATCAAACCAGGACAGAGTCTTGGCAGCCAGGGGGTTAAATATCTCCAATCTGGCTGCTTTCAGCCGATCCGGGTCTCCGGCTCGGATCGCATCTCGTAATACTTTCACCAGAGCAGCATCTGACTCGATCCGTTTTACGATTTCTTCCTGGATGATTTCATAGAATTTCAGATAGGTCTCTTTTTGCTCGCCATAAACCGCATCTGGCACACTCAAGTAGTCCCAGGCCCTTTGAAACAAAGGGTGCTTTTTTCCACAAAGGCATATCAACACAGCAGCATTGATTTTGACTAACTCGCCAGAAGGTGCTTCAAATTGCTGTGTCAGGTCTATCCTGTCTATAGCGTCCTTGTGGCCCAAAAAAGCAGACCAAAACCTGGCGATCAGTTCTTTCAAATCAGTATCCAACATAGTATACTTTTTATTTGAAATCATCTTCACCGAACACCTCGGCTTCGTATACCTCAACCCTGGTCTCCGGGTCCTGCCACGCCTTTGGCGACATGCCACCTTTTAGACAGAGGTGCTCAAGGAACTGCTCTTTCTCCGGGAGCTGTTTCCAGACCTGAGGAAGGAAGGTTGAGCGGTGCGCTCCGCGAGAGAGGATGACCCCATGGAGATTCGGTTCAAGCTTGCGCTTGAGATCCTCCCCGTCATTGAAGCTAAGGGGTTCAGGCACCGAAAGAACGCTGATTTCGATGTCTATCTCCTTGAGTTCGTCTGCGTTCAGGGTTGGAAACCTCGGATCATCAAATGCGGCGCTTTGGGCATTTCTCTCCACACATTCCAAAAGGGAGCATATAGGCTCAATCGTGCCGATGCAGCCGCGCAGTTGGCCGTGTTTATGAAGTGTTACAAAGCAGCCCCTCAACTCATTTAAGACAGAAGAAACCTGGCGTGGCCTGTCCACCTTGGCCCCTTTCACAAGCCTGGCCTCAATAGCCGAGCGGGCAAACTTCAGAAGGGCCTCTCTATCCTGGGTAGAAAGAGTCTCTTTTATTGTCATTGTCATCTCCTTTCTATCCACAAATGCAATACTTGCATAACCTACAACACGGTTCTTGCCGCCCGCAGTGTCGCCGGAGTTTCTGTAGTCTATCAATATACCCTGCCAGCCCTTGATTTTAGCGATATGCATCAGTGTCAGGACGGCTTGCTTACCACAGGCCTCGCACAGGGGCATGTCAGAGAATTTGCAGTTGGAGATGGCTGTGGTGCAGATTCGATCTAGGCTAACTGCGGTTTCATAAGAATAGAAGTGAGAAAGATCCGAGCTTGCCACCACAAGTGTATCTTCACCAATATATGGAGCAAGGGTTGTGGCAAGGGCTTTGGGGTCTGAGCTGTTCGTGAGGACCGGGACAATCTCAAACCCCTTGAGCATGACCTGGAGAAAGGGGAGTTGAACCTCAAGGGAATGCTCTGCACGATGGGCTTCAGGAACAGATTCAAAGCCGGGCGACCTGAGCAGAGTCGAGGCAAGTCTTGCCAGGCGAACATCCCCCAAAGGGTTTCGGTAGGCCCGAACCTCGGGAATGGAAGTACCCCTCAGAGGGAACCGGTGACTCGGGCCGAGGAGGATGACAGTCCGGGTAGAGGGATCGATCTGTCTATATCCGGCCGCGGCCACAATACCCGAATAAATGTATCCTGCATGGGGGGAGACAAGTCCTCTGATCTTCCCTGGAACCTTCACACCACGGGCATCTTTGAAAAAGGTGCGAACCATTTCACGAAGCTCATCAGCCCCCCCCGGATAGAACATACCGGCAACCGCAGCGGGTCTTATTTTCCGGGAGGTATCGCCTTCCGCGGACACGTTATGCCTGACAAAAGTAAAAATAAAGGTAAATGAAACAACGACCGCGAATAATCTTTTCATTTTCAATTTCCCCGTTCCAGCCACCAGCAGTTGAAGCCAAGAAAGAATATTTTCGTTTGACAATTCATATGTCACCCCCCTCCTTTTTTCAAGTCAGAAAACCAGCGCGGGAATTGATTGGGTGTAAGTAAGGCAAAGGTGTAATACTGCCTCGCATCTGCACGATATTCGCTCTCAATGTCTGCTAAGTTCAATGTGCTCAATTTACTGTTCACCCGTTCAAAGTGCACCTTTGAATACTCCTCTTTTGCCGGGGTTACCTCATCCCGCTCATCATCCGACTTGATCTCTACCACCTTGATCAGGGTCTCTATCCCTTCATCCTGGAACTTTTTCAGTTCTTCAAGATGTTCTTTTCTTCTGATTATCCCGGTTTTAGGGGAAGGCTACGATACCCTCCCAAAGACGCCGAGATGCAGAGATTACTTAACCAGTTGCTGTGGTACCTGAATTGGTTCAGGCGCTCAGCCGGACTTTTGA
>Ga0114922_10003578_pt1 | contig 14468 bp, 9 predicted proteins | sample AartaG_FD_100975 | JGI IMG/M metagenome (GOLD analysis project Ga0114922, IMG submission 100975) | Deep subsurface microbial communities from Aarhus Bay to uncover new lineages of life (NeLLi) - Aarhus_00045 metaG | ecosystem: Environmental > Aquatic > Marine > Oceanic > Sediment | place: Aarhus...
ACCGGCGGATTGCTCGTGGGTGCTACCTCCACAAGGTCTAAGCCGACGCTGCGTGCCCTGCTCATTGCCTCATTTCTGGCCACGATTCCTATTTGATTGTTTGATTCGTCGATTAGCCGAACTGTCTCGGCTTTTATCCCTCCGTTAACCTTTAATCCTCGTTTACTGATTCTGCACCACCTTACCTTTCTTTGTATTTCGTATCTCGTGAAACGTATCACGTATTCCACCTCACGCTTCACGAGAGACGTTTCATAACGCTAAATCTATTTTTTTATCGGCAATTTTGCTTTTCGCCATTCCTAAAAACTCGTTAATCTCCACTGTTTTGGTTTCTTTATCTCCCCGGATTCTTACGTTGACGGTATGGGACTGGGCTTCTTTAGGCCCAACTACCAACATAAGGGGCAGCTTTTCGCTGTAAGCTCTGGCAATTTTAACATTTATTTTTTCGTCTGTTAAATCGCAAGTGCAGCGAAGTTGGGCATCTTTGAGCTTCTGATGAACAGTCTTCGCATAATCATTTGTTTTTTCACTTATCGGCAAAATTCTTACCTGCTCCGGCGAAAGCCACAGTGGTAAATTGCCTGCATAGTGTTCTATTAGAATGCCGATAAATCGCTCAAAAGAACCCAGAACAGCCCTGTGAATCATAACCGGCGTCTTTTCGGTATTATCTTTGTCGGTATACACCAGGCCGAAACGCTGCGGCATCGAAAAATCCAGTTGAATTGTACCTAATTGCCACGACCTTTTCAGGCAATCTTTTATGTGAAAATCTATTTTCGGCCCGTAGAATGCGCCGTCGCCTTCGTTGATTTTGTACTCGATACTCCTATGCTGCAGCGCGTTTGTGAGGGCATTTGTAGCAGTGTCCCAAATCTCGTCCGAGCCTATATGTTTTTCGGGTTTCGTGGACAGCTCAATGTGGAACTCTTCGAATCCAAATGCTCTATATATCTCGAAGGTAAGGTCAATAACTCCAATTATCTCGGATTCTATCTGCTCGGGCGTGCAGAAGATGTGTGCGTCGTCCTGGGTGAACTGCCTTACCCGGAAAAGACCGTGCATAACACCGCTGGCCTCGTGCCGGTGCACCAGCCCAAGCTCGGCAACACGCATCGGAAATTGGCGATATGAATGCTGTCGAGTCTTATAAACCAGGCAGCCGCCGGGACAGTTCATCGGCTTTATGGCATAGCTGACATCATCGAAACTGGTGAAGTACATATTCTCTTTGTAATTGTCCCAATGGCCGCTCTTATGCCAAAGCTCCTCGTTGAGAATAATCGGTGTTCGGATTTCCTGATAGCCGTATTTATTGTGAATACCACGCCAGAAGTCCACTACGGCGTTCCAGATAATCATTCCTTTGGCGTGGATAAATGCAAAGCCGGGGCCGGCCTCGTTGAAACTAAATAAATCCAATTGTCTGCCTAATACTCTGTGGTCGCGTTTCTTTGCTTCCTCCAGCCTTGATAGATATTCGTCAAGGTCTTTTTTGGTTGGCCAGGCGGTGCCGTAGACCCGCTGGAGCATTTTTTGCGTGGGGTCGCCGTGCCAATAGGCACCGGCTACGGACATAACCTTAAAGCTTCCGGCTTTGCCGGTGCTTGGTAAATGTGGGCCGCGGCACAAATCCTCGAAAGCATCTGCGTGCGAATAAAAACTGATAGTGTCACTTTCCGCGCGATTTATATTGTCGACTTTATATTTGTCGCCGGCCAGCTTGTTCCGCGCTGCGGTTCGTGTCATTTCTTTACGAAAAATTGGCTTGTCTGCCTTGACAATTTCCCGCATCTTTTTTTCTATTCGTGGAAAGTCGTCCGGGCGAATCGGCTCATCAAGGTCAATGTCATAGTAAAATCCATCCTCAATAGTCGGACCGTAAACTAATTTTGTGTCCGGCCAAATAGTACATATCGCCTCGGCCATTATGTGCGCGCAGCTATGCCGCATAATTTGGAGGCCTTCATCATCTTTGAGCGTGATGATTTTGACTGCTGCGTGGCTCCTGATAGGCGCGGATAAATCTACTAATTGCCCGTTTACTTCCGCCGCAACGGCCGCCCTTGCAAGTCCCGCCCCAATTTGTTCTGCCAGCTCTTGTGCAGTCGTACCGTCACTAATCTCTAATATGCTGCCGTCGGGCAGTGTTACTTTTGCCATAAATCTTTTCCGTACCTACCGAACCTTTCTGTTTGTGTACAAATAAAGCTGCTCGAACAAAATTGTTCCGTCTAAAGCCGGATCTTCGACATCCCGACGCCAATCGGGATTGGAACTAAACTTCCTTATTCTAACCAAGGGGGCCGGCCCCGTCAATATAAATTTATCCCCGGATTTAGCTGTTGCTGCATGCTGTTTTCATCAATATAATACAGCAGTTTCCAATATTTGTCATCACGGTAATTATATGGAAACATTGGCTTGTATAAAATGTTTTACAGCAGGTTGGTCCTGCGTGCTTCTGGCAGGGACAAGTACGGCCTTGTCCACAGAATCATTGTCTTTCAATCCTATTAAACTTGTCTTGCTCTGCGGGTGGGTGTATCTGTGCTTTTATTTTGTTCAGCGTGTACAGTATAGCCTGTTAGTGCCGAATAAACATAAAACAATAGCCAAAATTGCTGCGCTTTTTGTGGGGCCGGTATTGTTTTTTGTGCTGCTGATAGTGGATATTGGGCACCAAATTTCAACCGAGCGCCACCGAAGCGTCCTGGAAATCATAAAGCAGCGGCTGCAAAATGCCTTTGCAAGTAGAAGCCCTTTAGGTCTCATCAGGCCCGGAGAGCAATCGACGATAAAACTACTTGACTCGTCAGGCACCGAGCTTAAACAGATATATGGCCACGGTAGAAGCAGGCGGGATGACCGTCACATTCTTGACTTGACCGAGCGAATTATCTGGGACGCTCTCCAGGAGCAGGCCAGCGACATTCTCATCGACCCGAAGGACAACTCGGCCTACACAATCAGGTTTCGGGTCGATGGTGTACTGAGAGCAGTCGAGCAGCTTGATGCCGGCAAATGCCAGGCAGTTATAAACAGCATCAAGGCCGTCTCCAATATGGACATTGCAGAAAGACGCAGGCCGCAGGACGGCGCTTTTGTGGCACAAACCGCCGACGGCACAGCCTCCTTTAGAGTTGCAAGCGCCGGCGTCGTGAACGGCGAAAAGCTGTCGGTAAGGGTACTCAGCCAGAAAGCTGGTATGTATACGCTCAACAATATCGGATTTTCGGACAAGCAGCAGTCGATTATCAAAGACGCAATTACCAAACCGTCTGGCATGATACTTATGTGCGGCCCTACCGGAAGCGGCAAGACGACAAGCTTGTATGCGATGCTCAACGAGATAGACCTTTATACACGCAATGTTATTACGGTTGAAGACCCTATCGAATGTGTGCTGCCGAACGCCAGCCAGATTGAAGTCAATCCCAAGGCCGATATCACTTTTGCAAAATCGTTGCGCAGTATCTTAAGACAGGACCCGGATGTCATCAGTGTGGGCGAAATACGGGACGAGGAAACCGCAGAGATTGCGCTTCGGGCGTCGCAAACCGGCCATCTTGTCTTTGCAACAATACATAGTTACAGCAACGAATCAGCATTGGTTCGGCTTCTGGATTTAGGAGTGACAGCCGTGCTGATATCATCCGGCCTGGACCTTGTCATTTCTCAGCGATTGCTTCGCCGGCTTTGCACAGACTGCAGCCAACCCGCACAACTTACCCAGAGCCAAATCGACGATTTCCGCAGAAAAAAGATAGACTACAAGCACCTCTTTCGCGCCGGCGGATGCGAACGGTGCCACGAAACAGGCTACCGTGGAAGAACGGCAATTTTCGATATGCTGGTCGTCGATAACGAATTAAAAGCCAGTATTGTCAGCAGCGACTCCTGGATAACCGAGTTGAGAAAAGAAGGCGACGAGCAAGGAAAATCCAATCTGCGAAAACAGGGACTAAAAATGGTGCTGTCCGGAGTAACAAGCCTCGAAGAGCTAAAAAGAGTCGTAGGATAAGAGCTTATGGTATTTTGGATAGGGATATTAATCGGCTGCCTTTTCGCGTGGCTGTCCGTCAAAATGGGTTTCTACGAGACCTGGGTCCTGCTGTTCAATATCGTAATCGCGGTCTTTTTAGCCGTTTTCCTGGGGCCGGTTATTGCAAATATTGTCCCCGTCGCGCGTGAATCAGCATATAATAATGCCCTCTGCATGATAATTCCGGCGGTAGGTGCGTTTTTGATTCTGCACGGCATATCCTATACGTTGTTTACCGGCCAATATAGTGTCCCATTTCCAAAAGTAATCGATACTCTTATCGCCGGCTTTTTCGGCTTCCTGACCGGATTTCTCGTCTGGACTTTTTTGAGTCTGTTAATTTGTATATCACCGATTTCACAAAATACTTTCGTAAGTGACCTTAATTTTACCGATGGATTTAAGCAAACGGGCGCGCCATACGTTGCGTGGTGGTGCGATATCGTAAATTCGATGGTGGCCTCTGAGGACAGCGATGTGACCAGTAAACAGGTTATCAATGCGTTACTAAAAAACGCCGAACCAAAACCTCCAACCGGACCGGGTGAAGGAGCCGAGCTGAACCAACCCACTGAACCTGACAATATATAAGCACCCGCCCCGTAACAAATCCAGCTATCCCCAGGATGATAGAAAGTATGAACTAATAATAGATTGTTGCCGGCAGATACTCACACAATACCCGGATAGTCCACAGGCAGAAAAGAGCAAGCCTGCGATTGTGATGCACTATCCGGTTGAACAAAGCGATTCGCGCAGCAAAATCCTGTGCAGCTTATCCTAATTCAGACTTCATCCCATCGTCGCCTTATCCGTGGAGGGTCCAGCCGGGGCGGTACCGGCGGCGCAGGAGATCGTTAGCCTTAGAGCTGTTGGTGACGCGACCTCTCGTGCCATCGTACTCGATTTTCTTGCCGACACGGTAGGCAACAAGACCCAGCAGCATCATCTCGATAGCCGTGCCACCGTAATCGAAATCGCAGGAGGTTTTGAGGTCACCCTTGCACGCATCGACCCATTCCCTCTGGAAGTGCCCCAGCGGCGGAATTACCTCATCCTTTGTCCGCCTCTTGTAATACGTCAGGTCTGCGTCGTCGCCGAACGGCAGCAGAATCCGCGAATCGAAATCACAGATAACATAACCCCTGCTGCCCTTGAACATAGCACCGTCTCCGATCCTCTTCAGATCGATGTAACCCTTCGGAGATCTTGGCATCATGCCGCCCTGGTACCAGTGGACGCGGATAGGCCCGCGCCAATCGTTCGCGGGGATATTGAAAGAGGTATGCAATTCGACTGGTGAGACTTCAGGATTGAACTTCTCGCCCTGGCCTTCTGCCGTCATCGGAAGACCTGCGTCAATCGCATTCCACACCAGGTCGATTGTATGACTGCCCATATCACCGACTTGGCCGGTGCCGAAATCCCAGTACATATTCCACTCGAGGCAATTCAAACCGGACCTGCCTTTGAAATACCCGGGATTGTACGGATGGAAGGGTGCCGGCCCAATCCACAGGTCGTAGTGGAAGGTTTTTGGCGGCGTGCCTTTGGCGGGCAGGTAGCCGGGCCTGCGAAGCTGGCGATTGTCCCATGCATAGGCATCTGTTAATTTGCCAATCGCTCCGTCTTTGATTAGCTCGCGCACACGCTCGAAGTTTGGTTTTGCGTGGCGCTGCGTGCCGACCTGTGTAGCCAGCTTGTGTTTGTTCTTGAGATAGGTCGCGCGGACCAAACGTGCCTCTTCCACCGTATTGCCCAGTGGTTTCTCACAGTAGCAGTGCAGGCCGCGATTCATCGCCCAATTGGCTATGAAAGCGTGGGTGTGGTCCGTGGTGCAGCAAATCACGGCATCGAGGTCCTTTTGTTCGAGGCATTTACGCCAATCGACGTATGTTTTGGCCTTCGGGAACCTCCTGGCGGCGTGGGCGATGTGGTTTTCGTCCACGTCGCACAGGGCCACGACGTTCTCGCTGGATATCGCGTCGAAATGCGCATCTGCCCGGCCCCATGTACCAATCATGGCGACATTGAGCTTATTGCTGGGTGCGTTGGCGCCGGAGAGTGTACCGCTGGGTAAAATGAGCAATCCCATTCCGGCGGCAGCGGTGGATTTCAGGAACTCGCGTCGTTGAACGATTTTGGTATCCATCATTTTATTCTCCTTTGTTGTGGTTTTAGCTGTTTGCTATAAAGCCGTAAAAACTTCAGTTTACACGTTAAAACAATGGAATACAAGAGAAAAAGTGAGAATATAGGTAAAATAAACGTCAAATATCGTGATTCAAGCTTTGATTCTGTTGTCAACAGAAAAGCTCCGTCTGACCGCGATTTTGAGACCACTATCGTGGGTTCGGGCGGATTTGGATTACTTCTGGTTGGCCGGTGCAGGGATGGACATATCCACATCACGAGATTTGACTTCTTTGACATTCTTAAGCACGATGGGGCCGGCTGCGTGGTGGAATTCTGGAAAACGGACGGCGTCAAGGACAAGACAGTTGATGTCTTCACAAAAAATAGTCGGGCGAAGGTCCTTCTTCACACAGTAAAGATGGACGTTTTCGAGAATGATGTCTTGGGCGTTTTTAGCGTAGAAGCCCCAGACCGGCAGGGGCCGGGCATCGACACCGGGCTTTCGAGGGGGGGCTTTTGCCTGTTTGGCGGTACCGCCGCCTTCGTATTCGATACTGGCGTCACGGAAGACGACACGTCCGCAAGCGGTTTCGCACCAGCTTTCAACGGAGGCGGCTGCGCGGTAAACGCCGGTGGCGGTCAGGTCAGTGATGGTGATATTATCGACGGTGTTGCCGCCTCTCTTGAGCAGGACAGTAACAGGCGAAGCGACGTTCTTCATAGTAACATCAGAGATGAGCACATCTTCAAGGGCGCCGTCGCAGGCGTCCCAGCCGCCGGGCTGGAGTATAATGCCGGAAAGCATGTTGCGGCGGTTGGAGGTGCGGTGCGGATGCAGCCCAGGGCCGTAGAAGAGACAGTCCTGGACAATCATGTTCGTAACCGGGCCTATAATCCGAATACCGTTGCAGGAGCTGTTGACGACGCAGTCTTTGATGAGGAGGCGGTTGACATAGCGGCCTGCTATCGAATCGTCGCCGGTGAAGAATTGACAGTCGATGATGTTGATGTCGCGGCAGGGCTTGTCTATCCAGCCACGGAAGTGGACGCCGTCCCAGCCACCCGTGACCTTGACGCCCCGGACATCGACTTGTTCGGAGAATTCTATCATGATGGCGTAGTTTGCCGAGTCCTTTATCGTGATATCACGGATGGTAATATTGCGGCTGTTGCCGAGGATAATGGTATGGGGTCCGCGCATTTTCTCCTCGCCGCGGGGATTGAAGACCTTGTTGCCATCGATGACACCATGCCCTGCAATGGTCACGTTCTTGACACCGACACCGAGAATCAGCGCGCTGTGCCATTTGCCGAATCTCGCCTCGGGCGTGCCGGCCGGGGGAGTAAAGTACTGGTAGTCGTCCAATTTAGTAGTGCCGACCAGAGTGGCGCCGGCCTCGAAGAACAGCGTTACATTGTCCTTGAGGTGGACGGTGCCGGACATATATCTGCCCGGTCCAAAGCGCACCTGTCCGCCGCCGGTGTCCGAACAGGCCTTTACGGCCTTGTTGATGGCGGCGGTGTCGACCTTCTTACCATTGCCTACAGCACCGTAGTCGCGTACATCGAAGACACCATCAACTGCCAAGCAAGAGCCGCTAAGGTTTGTCAGTGTGGCGCAGGCGGCAACTGCGAGGGGAACCATCCGGGATAGATGACATTCTTTCATAAACTTGGTCCTTTTATTCCAATGGAAGCTTTGCGTTTGAATAGTTGATATTATAGCTGCCGGGACCTTGCAAGACAAGACAAAAAAACGCTGGACAGCATCGGCAGACACTGTCCCTCGATGCTCGACGAGTATCAAGAATCGAGTATCGAGAATCCCAGGGATAATTCTGCCCCACGCGGCAATTCCCCGGCAAGAATGAGCCCGAGGTTGAATTGGCGCTACGGCAGGAACTTTTTCGATGCCGCAAGCTTATCAGGCAGGTAGTGTTCGATAACGTAGTTGAGGTCGTGCACCGCGAAGGCCTGCTGCTCAGCTCTTACTCCCATGTCGAGCAACTGCCGGATAGCGTCCTGCCAGGGCTTGTAGTGTTGCACAAAGGGGTCGTTCTTGAGGGCATCTTTAGCCCGTTTGATGTCGACCTCTTTGAGTGGATGTGTGGGCAGCTTGTAATCGACGATGTCCTGGGGCGTAACACCGAGGAACTTGGCGTTGGGTGCGCAAAAGTAGCGGTTGATATGCGCCGCGTTGCCCGAGCCGACCTTCAGCGTGCGGTAGATGTTGAACATACCGTACGGGTCACAATCCACAAACGCGTACACGGGCAGCTTCATCTCGTCGGCCAACCGCCGGATAAAACGCCGGCAGGCACGCGTAGGAACACCGCCCATAGAGACAAGAATGCAATTGGCCTTACGCCAGTAGCCGTGCTTGACCAGCCGTTGAAACATACCTGCGGTTTCAATCGCGAGTACAAATTTGGCTTTTGTCTCAAATTTCAGATGCTCCACGGAGCTCGGAATCGAATATGCACCCGAGCCGAATCTCGTGCAGTCGATGCGTAACTTTTTGCCCGTGTCTAAGTCCCGGTCGATGACGACAAGCTTGCCGGCAATTTCACCTCCCTTTTCCTCGGGAATGAAACCAAGCTGCTCGCGGTTGACCTCGAATAATGCTTCTATGTCGTCAATCACGGTGTCAGATTCATGTTGCTCGTCGAAGCGTGCGTCGTCCCAGTTCTTGGACACATAATATGCCTCTCGCTTAGTCATGATTTCGTCGTCTTCGACGAGTATCTTGGCCTGGGACATCATCCGCAGGGTCTGGGCAAAGGTCTTGACTGTAGCGACAGTGAGCGTGCGCGTCTTCTTCCTGCCCTTGAGTTCGAGGAAGCCTCTCGTCGGGCGGTACTTCACATTGCTGAGCGAACGCAGCGGGAATGACAAAGTGGGCTTGCTCCTGCGCTGTATCTTAGACCGAACCAAAGTAGCGGTTTGTTTTATCCGATTGGCAACCTTGCTCACGATCGGCTCCTTTCGAGGACATCTGTTAATTGTCTTACCATGGTTTTCTCCTGGCGGTCGGAGAGTTCCAACATTTCCCGCAACGCGATGGCGATGTGTGGGATGTATTTCTGGATAAATGCCTTCTTACGCTCGGATTCGACAGCCTTCCGCCGGCGTCGGACGAACTTGGCCAACTTGCGTCCGCAATCCTGCAGGGCGAGTCGGATCTCTCTGATGATCTCCGGATAGTGTGCGATGGCCTCTTTACTCTCCGACGTGAAGGGCACCCACACTGAAGCCATGTGGACCAGGATGACGAGTGGCCCGGTCGGCAGCGCTCCTGCAGACTGCTGCAGTGCATAATTGCGCCAACTCGTATTTATCACCGAGCGGGTGATTGCGCAGGCCGACTGCTGGTAGAGAAGGGGCACCCGATTGGCGTAACGAAGCATGCGAGCGAGGCCGTCGGCCTTCAGGGAACCGCCGTAAGCCAGGCCCGCCTCTATCTGGAAAGGATTGCCGCGATAAACTGCGGGTGGTCGTGTGACTGCGGTGAAGAAGTCAGCTTTAATCTGCTTTTTCAGACCGGCCAGTATTAGTTCGTCTCCGATCGGGCTGAGGCAGTCCGTGGGCGGATTCATTATCCTCGTCTGATTGATGGCCTTATGCAGGTGGTCGGCCTCCTGCCGAGCAATGCGCGGTGGCCGAGAGCGCTCGGACACTTTTGCCTTTTCGCAGATAATCTTTGCCACCCGGCTACTAACGCGGGAGAAATCGGAATGGAGGAACGACTGCAGGGTGCGCGAATTGGTGTCGTGCAGCATCTTTATAAGCACCCCCAATTCAACGCCGTAAGGGTGCGGCTTGATCTCCCTGGTCTGCTCGGGCAACTGTTTCGATACACGCTTGTATACCTTTGTTTCACCATCCGGTGTCACAAACCGAAGCGATACATGAGGATTGGCAATAGCTGTCTGCTCGAGATACTCTTCTACGGACTGGCGCCCCTTCTGAAACTTGGCCTCCAGTTCGATCTCCACCTTGGTGCCCCGTTGGACCGGCCACTTAACAGTTTCATCTACAATGATGCGAGGCTCGTTCTTCTTGGCGTCTATCTCGAGTTTGTAGTGATGTGCAGGGAGGTTACGAGAGAGCTTTGACGTGATGGCAATGGGTTTGCCGGTCGTGAGTTGGCCGTACATACCAGCTGCGGATATGCCGATTCCCTGCTGGCCTCGAGACATCTTGAGACGGTGAAACTTCGACCCGTAAAGCAGCTTGGCGAAGATTTTGGGGATTTGTTTCTTGAGGATGCCTGGCCCATTGTCTTCGATGGTAACCTGAAAGCGGTTTTCTTCCTTTGTGGGAGCGATGATGATTCGGACCTCCGGCAATACGCCCGCTTCTTCGCATGCGTCCAGGGAGTTGTCGACTCCTTCCTTTATGGTCGTTAGCAATGCTTTGCGAGGGTTGTCAAAGCCCAGGAGGTGGCGGTTTTTCATGAAGAATTCTGCGACTGATATCTCGCGCTGTCGCAGGGCCATGTCTTCGGCGGTGGAGTGGCCAGGTTGCTCCTTCCCTGGAGTTTCTTCGACCACTTCTTTGGCGCCCCTTTTCGCCGCCCTGCTGCCTTTCTTTTTTGTCCTGGGCTTGGTCTTCTTCGATGCGCGACGTGCCTTCTTCACCGCCCTGCTGCCTGTCTTTTTTGTCCTGGTCTTGGTCTTCTTCGACGCGCGACGTACTTTCTTAACGGCCTTCTTGGCAGCTTTGGTCTTCGATTTTGCCCGCGTCTTTTTGACTTTTGTCATATAGTCGGCTCCTTGGTCATATACAATGCCAGGCCAGACGTCATAACCACATCTTGGGCGTCAACAATGTGGAAACCAGCCCTTTTCAGTGGTTCTGGTGATAACAAAAAGGAGCTTCTACGTCAAGCCTCAGGCAAAAGGGGCGCACAAATCCGAACTATTTGTGATTGATTCCACTTCTACAACCTTGAGTCGCTTATTCTTCCAGCTTCAAGGCCAGGCGCGCCACCCGCTCTCCGAGCCGACTGGCACTGTCGAGCTCCTTGGGGCCGATCCCAGGGTCAATCGGTCCGGTCATTGCCCCTGCGCCCACTTCGGCCCAAATGTCCTGCCCTTCTTCATCTTGATACAGGGGGCCTGCCACAATCATCCGATTGTTAATCATAAACAGCAAAAGCGATATGACCACGTATTCCTTGCCTCCCATCTGACCACCACCTGTGGCGAACGCACCCCCTACTTTGTCCGTAAAGTCCACTTTCATCTTCCAGGACCAATTATCTATCACGATTTTCATTCTGCCGGGTATATTGGCGTAATAGGCGGGGCATCCCAGAACAATCGCTTCTGCAGCTTCCAAATCCTGTCTGGTCACTTCACTGACCCTCTTGACCGCCGCGACCGCACCGGGCACTCGCTTGACTCCTTTGGCCGCTGCTTGTGCCATTCGTTCGGTGTTCCCAGTCAGAGAATCGTAAGCTATCAGAACGTCAGCCGTTTTCTTTTCAATAGGTGTTACATCTTCGAGTGAAATGCTTTCTCCTTTGGCTTTTGTGTATTTGGTCAGCACCAGGTCATCATCCTGAATGATGCCCACCCCCGGTGCATACGTTTTATAGCATATGTCGCCCGCGTCTATTCCGGACGTCTCCTCCACTCTTATGCAGTTTCTAAATGTTCCCGCCGGCGTCTTCATCGTCACGTCATCGCTTATTATCTCAGCCCTGTCCATGGCGTTCGGGGCGAGCTCCTGATAATGTCTGGCCCCTAAGAGAATCGTCCCGGGCATTATGATGCCCTCTCTGGAATTCTTTTCATCCGCTCTCCACTGTCCCGAGTGCTCGACAATCTTACCGTCGCTGTAAATGTCCACCTCCTCTCCGAAATAGAATACATCGCCGCGCTCTCTGCAAACGGCGAAAAAGTTCCTCGAAATCTCCTTCAGTTCTCCGTTCTTTTCTTCTCGTTCTTCCACAACTCTCGTTGTTACATCGCCGATCTTCTTTGTTTTATCCAGGACGGTAATAACTACTTTCTCCGTGCGACTTTCCAGAGTTATTTGATGACCGGGCTCCAGAATAAAGAAACGGTTCCCGCCGACTGAAGAGAACGTGCAGTCCTCCTGATTGAATGAATCAGTCCATTTTTTACCTTGCTCACCACCGGGAGTTGCTTCTTCAGGTACCTTCTCCTTGGTCTCAACGACTTTCCCTTCCGGGGAGATTTCAACTTCGTACTCTTTTCCCCCGGAACGTATTTCCAGGTCGTACTGGCCCGGGTCCTCCCCTTCAACCTCCTTTTCAATTCTTATGATTCGGCCCTTTGGAAAGGCCCGCTCAATGGCCTTTCTTATGACAGCCGGCAGCTCCGACTGTAGGACAGAGACTTTTCTTTCTTGCGCTGCGGCCCCGGACGCACAACCTACGACTACCAGCATCGTGAACAATCCGACAGTGACCAGAATTGCGCCAAGCCAACCTGATTTCAGTTGTCGAGTAGACATAATATGGTCTCCTCATTTAGGTTTAGTTTGTATTCCCTGTTTTCTCTTCTCTTTCGATTCGAAGAGTGTCACAATATTCAACCATGTCAGGCAAATTCACCCGCTCATTCAGGAACGTTGCGACTTGGTCTTAGAAACCGCACACAGACTGGCCTTGCGACGGAAATCTTATGCCTCGTCGGCTCAAGCACACCGGTCTGCTGGTCTATCCGGAAGACAACGACACTGTCCTTACCCTGGTTGGCTACGAGGCAAAACCTGCCCGCAGGGTCGATGTTGAAGTTTCGCGGCGTTTTGATATCGGCGGTCTCGTGCTCGACGAAGGTCAGTGTCCCCCGGTCCGGGTCGACCCGGTAAACCACAATGCTGTCGTGCCCCCGGTTCGAACCGTACAGAAACTTCCCGCTTGGATGTACACGTACCTCGGCACACGCATTTGACCCCTCAAACTCGTTCGGAAGCGTCGTGACAGTCTGGATTTCCGTCAGAGCACCTGAGACCGAATTGTAGGTAAAAGCGGTCACCGTGCAATCCAGTTCGTTGAGCACGTAAGCATACTTCCCGTTCGGGTGGAAGGCAAAGTGCCGCGGCCCAGCCCCGGGCTTGACCTTTACAAACGGAGGAATATTGGCGACTATCGTCCCCTTTTCAATGTCCAGCCTGTAAATCATTATCTTGTCGATTCCAAGGTCGGCTACGAAGGCGAAGCGGTTGTCCGGGCTGACGTTGACCGAATGTGCATGGGGCCCTTTCTGGCGATTGGTATTCACGCTGGAGCCGGCGTGCTGCACAAAGCCGGTCGGCTCCCCGAGTCTGCCGTCCGATTTGATAGGAATCACCGAGACACTGCCGCCGCCGTAGTTGGCCACGAGCAGGTTCTTTCCAACATGGTCGATGCTGACGTGACAGGGACCCGCACCGCCGGAGGGCTTTTGATTGATGAGCTTGAGGTCTCCCGTGTTCCTGTTGAGCGCATACGCACTGACACTACCGGCTCCGCCGGATTCACTGACGGCATACAGGAACTTCCCGTTGGGATGGAGCTCTATAAATGATGGGTTTTTGGCCTCGGCCGCAAGGACCGGTTCAGAGAGCTGTCCCGTCTCGAGATCGAGCATGCTGCGGTAAATCCCCTTACTTGAATTCTCTCCCCGTGTGTAAGTTCCGAAGTAAACCCTCAGCGGTTCCGCCGAAACCGTTGATAACGCTGTTAAAGAAAACACCACAGTAATAAAGGCTTTCATGACCATACGCAAACACCTCGGCATATTGTGAACTCTTCCACGTCTGTTAGTAGGCACAGGGTACATCGATTCATACGAGTGAGTACACCCTTTGGCTTTGCCACTATCACTTCCCCGTCTTGCGGCGAGAAGAACCCTTCTCCCGCACAATCGGCAACGGTTTATCAGCCAAAATCTCTTTGAAGCGTTTCCTGGCTGTCAGCACTTCCGGGGCCGTCGAGTCGGTCACGTCCTTATAACCCGTCCCGTCCCGGCTGTCGCCACAATCGAAGAAACGCCCAGGGTGCTCCGGGCCATTGTCTTCCAGCAGCCATCGCTTCGTCCGCAGAATCTGTCGGTCCCCAAGATAACTATAGACCCACTCCCTCCTCGGACCCTTTTCGCCCCGAAGCAAGGGCCCAAAGCTCTGCCCGTCGATTATCTGCCCCCTGGGCAGCTTTGCCCCGGCAAAATCAGCAAGCGTGGGCAAAATGTCCGACAAATCCAATAGCTCGTCACTTGCCCCTAAACGTTTTACGACTCCTGGGCAGTTGACAATCATCGGCACCCGC
>Ga0114922_10003579_pt1 | contig 14466 bp, 7 predicted proteins | sample AartaG_FD_100975 | JGI IMG/M metagenome (GOLD analysis project Ga0114922, IMG submission 100975) | Deep subsurface microbial communities from Aarhus Bay to uncover new lineages of life (NeLLi) - Aarhus_00045 metaG | ecosystem: Environmental > Aquatic > Marine > Oceanic > Sediment | place: Aarhus...
ACGGTCCAAGCCGTCAAGTTCAGGCAGCACCGATGCCGACAAGCTAGCCGGGTTCGTCACGGATCGGCTGACGGAGATGACGCGCCAGCCACCCAGCGAGCGGAAGGTTCGCCTCTCGGACCTGATCGAGGGGCAGTTCCTGGCCAAGGGCGACGTGGAGGTTTGCCTGCTGCCCAACACGATGGCCGAGGAGTTGGGCGTTAAGGTCGGCGAGACGGTCAGCGTGATGGGCCTGCCGCTGAAGGTCAAGGGCATCTGGACCGCCCAGACCAAGCGCGTGCAGCGCGACGCGAAGGGCAAGGAAAAGGAGGTCACCATCCCCGGGCCGCTGGACCAGTTGACCGACCTGGACGGTCTGCCCGTCACCGCCATGCGGAGCTCGATGCATCGCCAGGGCGAGCCGGACAACCCGCTGCACGCCCCCAGCCGCGAGATCGTCATCGTCCCGCGGGCATGGATAAGCAAGTATCGCGTATTCCCGAGTTGCGTTTACTCGCTGATCGTCATCCCCAAGGACGAGCAGGGCCGCCTGGACCCGTCGTTGATGTTCGCCGACGAGGGCGGCTCGGACGGCCCGCCAAGGCTCGCCAGGCCCGACCGGCTCGCCAAGGAAATCCTCAACGTGGACGTCTTCAGCCGCATGCTGACCAAGCCGGAGGACCCCACGCAGAAGCCCAAGGAACTCGCCCAGCGGATTTCCATGCAGACCGCCACGCACGTGAAAGGTTCGAAGATGATGCTGGTGGTGCTGGGCGCGGCCGTGCTTATGGTCCTGGCGATCATGACCGGGACGGTGTACGAGCGGATGCGGGAGATTCACATCTTCTCGTCGGTGGGGCTCTCGCCGCGGCACGTGGCGGGGATGTTCCTCATCGAGGCGCTGGTGTACGCGGGCATCGCGGCGGTGCTGGGCTACTTCCTGGGCATCATCGCCCTGAAGGGCCTGCTGGCGTACCTCAAATCGACCACGGGCAAGCCCCCGAGCTTCTATCCGAACTACCTCGGCGTATTCGTTCTTTACTCCATCGGCATGGCGGTGGCGGCGACGGTCGCCTCCAGCCTGTACCCGATCCGCCTGGCCTCGAAGATCGTCAACCCCTCGGCCGGCAAGGGCTGGCAGCTCGACGAGCTCTCCATCGACGGGCCGGGGACCGGGGCCGGGCCCACGGACCTGTGGCGCATCCGCCTGCCATTCATCGCCACCACCTGGGACGAGGCCAGGGCGATGATGGTCTATGCCTGCGATTACCTCGCCATCCACCAGGGCGAGCGCAGCGGGCGGTTCGTCTGCGAAAGCCCGCCGCTGGGGGCGGCCGCGGGCGATACGATGACCCTTACCATGCCGATCTGGCTGGCGCCCTTCGAGCGGAACCTCTCGCAGCACTCGGTGGTCCGCGCGGCCCCGGCCGAGGACGCCGCCTGGTGGGTGCTCTCGCTGGACCTGACGCGTATCTCCGGGCCACCGTACCTGTGGAAAAGAGGCGCCACCGTATTCGTAAACATGCTATGTAAGCACCTGCTGCGCTGGCGGGCAGCCACACAGCAGCAGGAAGCGGACTGCCTGGCCAGGGCGGACGAGACCTTTCCGCCGTCGACGTAGGCGGGCGAAAGTGAAACTGAAATGAGCATGGCGACTCAGGACAGACTGCCTGACGGACCGGAACAGCTTGAGCTGGCCAGCGGGCTGACACGGCGCACCTGGCCTGTAATCCTGTACGGCGCGCTGGTGCTCATGCCGGCCAACATCTACCTGCTGCTGGTGGCAGGTCAGTCGCTGACCGGGCCGATCTCCTTCATCGCCCTTATCCTCTGGGTCGAGGCGACCCGCCTGACGCGCCGCCCGCTGACCACGGCAGAGGCGTTCATCGTGTATTCCGTCTCCGCCGTCGCCGCCGGGCAGCTCATCTTCTACCTGTACGCGATTCACCCGGCCTACTTCCGCATCTCCGAGGTGGCCAACTCGGAGATGTTCAGCTTCCCCGACCCGAAAACCGGCGAGATGGTGACATTCGCCCAGGCCGCCCCCGAGTGGTGGGCGCCCAAGGCCGAGGTCGTCCGCCAGCGGACGTTCTTCCACACTGCCTGGCTGCTGCCGATCGGGGTGGGCATGGCGTCGTGGTTCTTCCACATGCTGGCCGACCTGTCCATGGGCGTGCTGGGATACTACCTGTTCGTGAAGGTTGAGAAGCTCCCGTTCCCCTTCGCCCATCCCCCGGCCGAGGCGTGCAAGGCGCTGACCCGCGGCAGCCCCGAGGCAAAGAAGGTATTCACCATCACCGGGCTGATCGGGACCGTCTGGGGGCTGCTGATATACATGCCGCTGACGCTGGGAAAGCGCATCACCGACTATCCCATCCCCTGGGCCGACTTCAACCGCCGGCTGCACACCGTCCTCCGCGGCGCGTCCATGGGGATCGCCACCGACATCCTCGCCTTCTGCGGCGGGTTCATCATCCCCTTCCGGGTGATCGTCTCCATGGCCATCGGCGCCTTCGCGGTGCAGTTCGTCGGCAACGCCTGGGCGGCGGGAGGGCTGGGCGAGATGCTCGGCCTCGACCCGTCCCAATGGCCGGTGCTCTGCGGGATCGCCCATCCGGAGATGATTCCACAGGCGGGGCCCATCCCCCAGGAGGCCTACTACTTCCAGCGGTTCGTCACCGGCATGGGCATAAAGGAGATGCTGCCCAACCAGATATTCGTCTGGATGCCGGTGATCATCGGCGGGATGGTCAGCGCCGGGCTGCTGCACATCGTCGCCTCGCCGCGCGCGCTGGTGCGAACCTTCGCCGCCCTGAAGACCTCCAGCCGGGGCATCGCCCAGGAGCGCACCCTGCCGCTGCGCTGGCTGCTGATCACCTTCCTATGCAGCGTGGGCGGAGCGACCGTGCTGTTCACCATCCTGGTCCGCGTGCTCAGCGGGCACCCCTTCCCCTGGTACTACGTGGCCCCGTTCGCGCTGATCTGGTCGCTGATGTTCAGCCTGATCGACATCCGGGCGATCGGCACGACAGGCTTCCGGATCCAGCCGCCGTACGTCCGCCAGGGCATGATCATCGCCATGAAGCCGCGCCAGATTGACGTCTGGTTCGCCCCCTGGCCGATCGCCCTGGGCGCCGGCGGATGGGTGCAGGACTTCAAGAGCGCCGAGCTCACCGGCTGCACTCCCCGCTCGCTGATCGTAGCCAAGCTGATCGCCTACCCGGTCGGCATGCTCGCCAGCCTGCTGTTCATGAACATCTTCTGGTCGATCGCGCCGATCCCCTCAGCCCAGTATCCCTACACGACGGTGACGCTGCCGGTCTGGGCGAACCAGTTCTGCATCTGGATCAGTGCCTCACTGAGCTACGCGGGCAGGATGCCGCTCAGCGAGACCACGCAGGGCATCATCGGGCAGATCTTCAGCCTCAAGTGGATGGTGATAACGGCCGGAGTGTTCGTGGTGGTGTTCATCGCCGGCAAGATCTGGCCGCGCTACCGCCTCAGCGTGATCGGGCTGGCGGTCGGCTGCGTCATGCCCATACCTTTCGCCGTCTCACTGCTGGTCGGCGGGCTGATCGCCCGCTGGATCAGGCGCCGCACCGGGCCCGAATGGTTCGGGCGGAACCGGAATATAATCGTCGGCGGGCTGGCCGTCGGCGAAGGCGTGGTGATAGGCCTACTGGCCGCCATCGCCGCACTGAGAAGCTCCCTTATAGCACTACCGTATTGAGAGAACCCGACAACGAGGCAAGAACGCCATGAGCGAACTGACAGCCGACATCTCGGGAACGGAATTGGTCGGGTCCCTGGCCGTGATCGTCCGAGGCGCGAAGAAGTACTATTACATGGGCGCCGAGACGGTCAAGGCCCTGGACGGGATAGACCTGGAGATCGGGCGGGGCGAGTACGTCTCCATCATGGGCCCCAGCGGCTCGGGCAAGACCACGCTGTTCAACGTGGTTGGCGGGCTGACCAAGCCCTCCGACGGAGAGGTGTTCATCGACAAGACGGACATCAGCCGGCTTGGGCCTAACGAGCTGGCCTGGCTGCGCTGCCGGAAGATCGGGTACATCTTCCAGACGTTCAACCTGATCTCGATCATGACGGCCCTTCAGAACGTGACTCTGCCGATGATTTTCGCCGGCGTGGACCGTGGCACGCGTGAGGTCAGGGGGATGGACCTGCTGAACATGGTCGGGCTGGGCGACCGCGCCAACCACAAGCCGACCGAGCTTTCCGGCGGGCAGCAGCAGCGGGTCGCCATCGCCCGGGCATTCGCCAACGATCCGGCCATCGTGCTGGCCGACGAGCCCACCGGCAACCTCGACCTGAAAACCGGCATGGACATCATCAGCCTGCTGATCGAGATGAACCGCCAGCGTGGCGTGACGATCATGTGCAACACGCACGACCTGAAGATCATCGACGCCTCCGACCGGATCGTGTGGATCCGCGACGGGCAGGTCTCCAAGATCGAGACCAAGGACGAGATCGAGATCGACGTGGGGACGATGCGGCAGCGCGGCACCGGAAAGTCCGCGGAGGAGGCGTAGAGCGGCAGTTCGCCGCGGATAGCGCGGAGATGGAGCGGAAGACAGACTCGGCCGCCCCGGCGGCCATACTCAAGGTGAGAGTGCCGGACAATGAGTAGAGGCGAGCAGAAAAGCCAGTTTCCCATATCCCAGGCGATGCTTTTCGCGCTTCAGGGCATCCGACTGCGGATCGGCAGGATGCTGCTGGTGCTGGCGGGCGTGGCGGTGGCCATCGCCTTCACCAACGTGCTGCTGACCACCAACGACCTGTTCGACGCCATGGGCGCCACCGGCATGGAGGCCGCGCAGGGCCTGACGCGCGTGCCCGTGTTCCGCTGGCTGTGGATGGCGGTAGCGCTGCTGATATGCACCACCGGCACACTCAACGCCATCGTCATGTCCGTCACCGAGCGGGTCAAGGAGATCGGCACGCTCAAGTGCCTCGGGAGCCGCAACATCCACATCGTCGAGATATTCCTGTTCGAGTCCGTGCTGCTGGGCCTTCTGGGGGGCATACTGGGCGCGGTGATCGGCTACCTGGCGGCGCTGCTGAACTTCGGCGCGACGGTCGGGTGGAAGTACCTCACCGGCGAGATAGCCCTGGCGGCGGCGGAGAACATCCTCGTCTGCATCGGCATCAGCGCGGCGCTGGCGCTGCTGGCGAGCGTGATCCCGGTTCTCATGGCCGCCAGGATCGAGCCGGCCGCGGCAATGCGGTACGAAGTCTGAGAGAAAGGAGTTCCCCGCGATGGAAGGCAGCGGAATGATTCTGGTGGGTGCCGCCGCGACCACGGGGCTGATCCACACCCTCATCGGGCCGGACCACTACCTCCCGTTCATCATGATGAGCCGGGCCCGCGGCTGGGCCCTGCCCAAGACGCTGACCATCACCGTGCTGTGCGGCGTCGGGCACGTCCTGTCCTCGGTCGTGCTGGGAATGATCGGCGTGGCCGCGGGGCTCGTGCTCGCCAACGTGACGGGCGTCGAGGAGACGCGCGGGCAGATCGCCGCCTGGGGGCTGATCGCCTTCGGGATCGTCTATGCCCTGTGGGGCCTGTGGCGGCTCAGGACCGGAAGGACTCACACCCACGCGCACGCACACGCACCGGAAAGCCAGCACGCCCACGAGCACGCCCACGTGGAGGAGCACAGCCACGTCCACCCCGCCAAGGGCAAGCCCATCACCCCCTGGGTGCTGTTCGTGATCTTCGTGCTGGGCCCGTGCGAGCCGCTGATCCCCTTCTTCATGTACCCGGCCGCCAAGGCGAACTTCCCGCTGCTGGTGATGGTGACGTTGGCCTTCTCGGTAGTGACGGTGGTGACCATGACGGCGGTGGTGCTGGCCGGGGCGACTGGCCTGGCGCGGCTGCGCCTGCGATTCGCCGAGAAGTACGTCCACGTGATCGCCGGGGTGGTCATCGCCGCCAGCGGGCTGACCATTCAGCTCTTCGACCTGTGAGCCCGCGTGCGCGGCTCACTTGGCGGCCGAAATCACTACACGGTTGCGCGCCTTGCCGACGGTGATCTGCTTTAGCGTTACGTGCCCGTGCTTGTCGGCCGTGACCACGCCGGAATCGACCGTCTTGCCACCGGATGGGCCCGCGGTGTTGGCGAAGCTGAACTTCGCCCCCGCCTTTGGCCCAAACTTCTGGCAGTGGCGCGGCGTCAGGTCCACCTTGCAGCTCGCCAGCGGGGCCGAGGAGTGCAGATAGACGGTCATCTCCCACCGCCCCGGGCGATCGACGATCGTCTCGGTCTCCCACAGCAGGTAGCCGTTGAGCATGCCGCCGCCGTCGCCGCTGCGGATGTCCCCGCAGCCGGGGTTGTCGTCGAGGGTGCAGTTGGCGAAGGCGGGCTTGGACTGGTCGCGGACGATCTTCAGCCGCCCGGCGCGGTACTCGCGCAGCGCCGCCGGGACCCTGTCGCCCCAGGAGACCTTCGAGATGCCCGCCCCGAACGGCTGGTGGGCGTCCATCAGCGTCCGCTTGTACTTCGGCAGCGACGCGTAGCTCATCTCCGAAGTGTGCGAGCCGGTGCACGAGACGAGGAACTGGATCGGCAGCCTCCGCGACGGGTCGGTCGAGACGTACTTGTTGAAGTTGCAGATTTCGTATGGGTTCTCGGCCGCGGGCTTGCCCTCGTATGCGCTGGGCGGGCCCCAGACGCCGTTGGCGCGGTTCCAGTCCACGAAGCCCTTGGTCAGCTCCGCCGACCCCCAGCCGATGAAGACGCTAAAGATGGCCGGGTGTCGCAGAGCCCACATCCCCCAGTGGCTGCCGTAGCAGTAAATCTGCTGGGGGTCGATCTCGTATGTCCGCTTTGCCCATTCGATGATCTTTGCGTGGCGGTTGTACGTCCACGGCCCCCAGGTGCCTTGCTTGAAGCTCTTGAGCGTCCCGTGGCAGTTGTTGGCGCCGATGTAGAACCCGTTCTCAGGCCCGGCCGAGCCCACCAGCAGGATGGCGTCGCGCCGCTGCCAGCGGCCCAGGTCGGGCTCGACGGTGTGGGACTTGCCGTGATTGAGCTCCAGCGCGGCGGGCTTGGCGATGCGGTTTGGATGCCACCGCATCACAAAGCCGTACTGCACCGGGCGCGGGGCCTGCGGAGGCACCGCCCAGTAGCAGTAGCGGCGCGTGATGACGTCGTCCTCCTTACGCTTGTACGGGCCGTCCTTGAACGTCGCGTCCTGGAGGACGGGCTCGGGGTCGGCGACCTTCTCGTCGATCGAGCCTGACACGTTGGCCTCCGAGAGGTCGGTGGTGTTCTCGACGCCGTTGACGGCCGTGACCACGGCATAGAAGGCCCGCCCCGCCTTGCCGACAGTGTGGACGTACAGCCCCACGCCGCTGGGAAGCGGCTTTTCGGCCTCCACCGCCAGGCGGACGGCGATGAAAGAATCGTCCAGCTTGCTGGGGCGGTTCTCGCCCTGCCAGATGCGGCGGACGATCCTCGTGTTGAAGCCCGAGCCAGGCACGACCTCGGCCAGCAGCTCGGCCCGGCCTATGCTCCCGGGCGTGATCGGCTTGTCGTGGCGATACACGCGATAGCGAAGCTCCCGCCCCTTGTCCCTGGGGATGAGCCCCTCGGCGTTGTAGCCGCGGACCTTCTTGATGAGGTCGCCCCAGGCGTAGCGATCCTTGCCCTCGGAGAGGTCCTCAACCTCCCTGAACGTGATGAAGACCTGCCCGGCGCGGTAGAAGGCCCGCAGGCCCTTGACCTGCCCGGGCGGGTCCTTGAGCTTGCCTTCGTAGGCCACCTCCAGCCAAGTCGCCTTGGGCTCATATCCTCGCCCGCGGAGGCCCAAGGCCAAGGCCCGCGAGGGCGAGGCGGCGAGTGCCTTGACCGCCGCGGTCACGTCGAACCAGCGGTAGTACGGCCCGGCCGGCAGGAGCTGCCGCTTGCCGGCAAAGACCCGGAAGGTGTGCGCGTGCCCTCCCTGTCGGGACATCACCAGCCGGGCGCGATGAACCTCCGCGCCCCTGGGCAGGGCCGACAGGTCGAACTTCATCAGCCTGCCGCCTTCCTCGGCGGCGGCGTAGGTGAGTGTCTTGGTGTGCTGGAAGTGCCCGGCAATGCCCCAGCGCTCGACGACGACGTCCGCCCGCGCGCCGGCGGCCCAGGCCCCGACACAGCAGCACGCCGCGACGGCCGCGGCTGCGATGCGCCTGCTTACTGACATTTCGCTCTTCCTTTCCGGCTCAGCGATGAATGCGAATGCGATGCCTGGCCTTGGTGATCTTCAGCTTCGCGACGGTCGCCAGGCCGTGCTCGTCCGCCTTGCCCGTGCCTACTTGCCGCGCGTCAGCTTCACCGTCAGCCCGCCGCCGGCGAGCTTGAGCTTCTCGAGCGTCACCAGGCCGTCGGCGTCGGCGACTGTCTGGCCCTTCTGGGGCGGGGCAGTCTCGCCACGCCGCCCGGGCAAGGTGACCGCCTCCCAGACGACCGCTTGGCCGGCCTTGAGCTTGAACTTGCTCAGCCGCCGGGGCGTCAGGTCGAAGGTGCTCTCCCGGCCGGTGATGGTGATCTCGAACCTGCCGGGCAGGTCCTTGATGTCCTTCCAGCCATACACGGTGTTGGTGTGCCCGTGCCCCTCGCCCTCCTTGTCCAGGGACGAATTTGCGAACGCCGGCACGGGCGTCGTCCTGCGGATGTCCAGCCCGCGCCAGAGCTGCGTGTAGCGGTCGGGCGGTGCCAGCTTGCCCCCCCAGGCCCAGTGGGCGTACAGGGGCTGGCGTGCCTGGTGCATGGCCGAGTAGAGCCGCCCGCGGCCCATGCCCCAGCCCTTGACGCGGCCCCAACTGCCGCCCTTGCAGACGAACAGTGGCAGGTCCTTGCCCCGCGTTGCCAGGACGACCTTGTCCAGCTCGCCCCAGCCCCAGTCTCCCCGGCCGGCCTCGTCGGTGATCCCGGGGTCCTTCGGGCCCCAGGCGGCCTTGAACCTCCCCGCCGATCGGCGGTCCAGAAGCCGGGACTCGAAGCCGGTGACCATGACGTAGGCAAAACGCCGCGGGTAGCTCATGGCGATCATCGCCGCCCCGTCGCCGCCGATGGGGATGATGCGATCGGGGTCGATGGGGAACTTCTTCTGGGCCCAGTCGAGGAAGGCGATGATCCGCCTCTGCGTGTGGTTGTGGACCATGCCGTCCGAGAGCGGCTCGGAGCCGCCGAAGGCCTCGTGGTAGCCGTACCACCCGCTGAAGGGGTAGTCGTGCGGGGCGATCTGGATGCTCCCGGCCATGAACTTGGCGTTCGGCTTGGCGTAGGTGTAGCTGCCGCCGTGAAAGTACAGCTCGACGGGGGCGGCCTTCTCGACGCCCGGCGGGACGAGCACCGACCAGTTGAAGTACATCGGCCGGGGCGAAAGCGGCGGCGCCGTCCACTGCACGTACACCTGCCGCCGGCCGGGATAGTCGAAGTACGGGCCCCACAGCCCGTCGCCCTGGCAGACGGGCTCGCCGGGCCCGGGCGTCTCGGCCAGCGGCCTGGCCAGCGCGTTGCCCGGCGAGAAGTCCTTCAGGTTGGCCTCGCCCGCCCGGCAGGAGACGACGGCGTAGTACCGCCGGCCGGCCTTGGCGGGATGGGCGACGAACAGCCCCGTCCCCGGCTTGAGCGCCCCGGCCTTGGTGTCGATCACGAACCGGTCGATCGGGTAGCGGTCCATCCGCGGGTGGTTCATGTGCCAGCGGTAGATGAAGCCGTTGTAGCCCGTCGTCAACTCGCCCATCTTGTCGGGCTTTATCATGGCCTGGGCGATGAGGTACTCGGTGTTGCGCCCGTTGAGGTTGTAGCCGGACATCGGGCCGACCTCGCCCAGCAGCTCGGCGGCGGCGATGCTCGCGGCGGAGATCGGCTTGTCGTGAGCGTAGATGCGATACCTTACCGGGTCCTCTGCCTGGGCCAGCGCCTTGTTGATCTCGCCCCAGGTGACCTTCTCGGCCGTCACCAGCGGGGCGGCCTCCTTGAAGGTGATGAACGTCTGCCCTGCCCGGTGGGAGGCCTGGATGCCCGTCACCTGCCGGGGAACCTCTGCCGCGGCGGCCAGGCACCACGACAGGGCCGCGGCGCCCGCCGCCAGCGTCGTCGCACGTTTGGCTGTCATTGCTCGTTTCCCTTCAGCTCTGTGTGCGTCGAGGATTACTTGGCGTCGCGCCAGTTGGGGCCGACGCCGAGATCGACTTCGAGAGGCACGCGGAGCTGCATGGCTCCGGTCATCTCTTCCGCGATGATTAACCCGTCCGCATCGGCTGCGTCTCGCGGCGTTTCGAAGAGCAGCTCGTCGTGAATCTGGAGCAGCATGCGGCTGGGGCGGGCCTCCTCGGCCAGGCGGCGGTGAATGTTGATCATGGCGATCTTGATGAGGTCGGCGGCCGAGCCCTGCACCACCGAGTTGATGGCGAGCCGCTCCGCCAACGCGCGGCGCTGCGGGTTGCCGGAGTCGAACCCCTCTATCCGCCGGCGCCGCCCGGCGAGGGTCTCGACGTAGCCGGCCTGCTTGGCCTGGGCGGCGCAGGCCTGGAGGAACTCCTCGATCTTTGGGAACCGCCGCTTGTAGGAGTCGATGAACTCGCCGGCCTCCTTGCGGCCGATTCGCAGCGTCCTGGCCAGCCCGAAGGCCGTCTGACCGTAGATGATGCCGAAGTTGACAGTCTTGGCCCGCGCCCGCTGGGCCGGCGTCACCTCGTCCAGGGCGACGTCGAAAACCTCCGCCGCCACGATCCGGTGAATGTCACGGTCGGCGAAGAACGCCGCCAGCAGCGTCTCGTCCTCGCAGAAATGCGCCAGGATCCGCAGCTCGACCTGGCTGTAGTCGGCCGAGATCAGAACCTTGCCCTCATCGGCCATGAACGCCGCCCGAATCTGCCGACCCAGCTCGGTCCGCACCGGGATGTTCTGGAGGTTGGGGTCGGAGCTGGAGAGCCTCCCCGTGGACGTACCCGTCTGGCGGAAGCTGGTGTGGACCCGCCCCGTGGACGGGTGTATGCAGTGGCCCAGGGCGACAAGGTAGGTGCTCAGCAGCTTGCTGATCTGGCGGTAGTCGAGCACCAGCGCCGGCACCTCGTGCTGGGCGGCGAGCTCGGTCAGGACGAACGAGTCGGTGCTGGGCCCGGTCTTGGTCCGCTTGACGACCCGCAGGCCGAGCTGCTCGAAGAGCACCCCGGCGAGCTGCTTCGGCGAATCGACGTTGAAGTCGGTCCCGGCGGCGGCGATGATCCGCTCGCGCAGCTCGTCGGCCCGCTTGGCGAGCTCGTTCTTCTGCCTGCCCAGCTCGGCGGGATCGACGCGGATGCCCTCCTGCTCCATGCTCGCCAGCACGGGCATCAGGCACATCTCGATCCGCTCGAAAAGCTCGGTGAGCCCCTCGTCGGCGAGCCGCTGGCGGAGGACTCCCGCCAGGCGCAGCGCGACGTCGGCGTCCTCGGCCGCGTATGGCGCCACCTCCTCGACGGGCACCTCGTCCATGGTCCGCTGGTTCCTGCCCGTGCCGAGCAGGTCCTTGATGGGGATGCAGCGGTGGCCGAGCATCTCGGCGGCCAGGCTGGTCAGGGCGAAGCTGCTGCGGTCGGCCTGGAGGACGTAGGCGGCGAGCATGGTGTCGAACATCGCCCCGGCCAGGGGGAACCCGGCCCGCCCCAGGACGATGAGGTCGTACTTGAGGTTCTGGCCGATCTTCTCGACCTTCGGATCGGCGAGGATCGGCCCGAGCTTCTCGCGGACCATGTCCTTGTCGAGGGTGACTGCCCCGAGCGGCCCGGCCAGTGGCAGGTACACCCCGCGGCCGGGCTTCCAAGCCAGCGAGATGCCGACCAGCTCGGCCCACATCGGCTGGGTGGAGGTGGTCTCGGTGTCCACGGCCAGGGCCGGCACGCCACGCAACTGCTTGACGAGCGCCTCCAGGCCTTGGGGGGTGTCAATGCACTGGTAGTCGAAGTCGGCCGCCGTCGTGACGCCCTCTTCGCCCTGCTCCGCCGCCGGAGGCGCCGCTTCGCCGGGGGCCGCGGCCGCGTCGCGCAGCTCCTCCAGCCGCCCCAGCAGCCGCCTGAGGCCCAGCTCCGTGAAGATCGGCCTGACCGCGCCGACGTCCACGCCGCGGAAGGCCATGTCCGCGAGCTTCAGCTCGACGTCCACCTCGCCGTCCAGCGCCACCAGCTTCCGCGCCAGGGCCACGTCCTCGGCGTGCTTGCGGACGTTCTCGGAGAGCTTGGGCGTCAGCTCGTCGGCGTGCTCGACGACCGCCAGGGCCGAGCCGTACTTCCGTATCAGCTCCACGGCCTTCTTCGGCCCCACGCCGGGCACGCCGGGGATGTTGTCCACCTTGTCGCCGCAGAGGGCCTGCACCTCGACCGCCTTGTCCGGCGGATAGCCCTTCTGCTCGGCGAGGGCGGCCGGGCCTATCATCTCGTCCTTCACCGGGTCATACAGCGTCACGTTCTCGCCCAGAAGCTGCTCGAGGTCCTTGTCTCGGCTGACCAGCACGACGTGCAGGTCGGCCCCCGCCAGCCGGCGGGCGATGGTGGCCATGACGTCATCCGCCTCGGCGCCCTCCCTGGCCAGCAGGGGTATTCCCATGGCCCGAACGATCTGGAAGATCCGGTCCCGCTGCACGGGCAGGTCCTCGGGCGGGGCCTCCCGCTGGGCCTTGTATTCCGGATACAGCCGCGTGCGCTCGAGGCCCTCGCGCGGGGAATCGCCGGCCACGGCCAGGTAGTCCGGCTTCCGCTCGGCGATGAGCTTCAGCAGCCAGGTGCAGAACACGTGAGTGGCCCGTGTGGGCTCGCCTGCGGGGCTTGTCAGCTCGCGCGGCGCCGCAACGGCCCCGCCCCAGCGCCCCCCAAGAGGGGCGTAGTAGGCACGGAAGACCTGCCAGTGCCCGTCGATGACGTAGAGTTGCTTGGCCAAGCCGCTCTCCGATGCGCGCCCCAAGACCCTACCGCCCGCCGCGGCGGCGGTCAACGCCCCCCGCCGGCGGGGCGAAAAATCTATTGACGCGACCGGCAAGCGGCACAATACTGTGAGCTTGTGGTGCCGGCGGGCCAGAGCCTACGCCGGCGCGAAGGCCATCATAGATACTTTACGTGCGCGCTGCTGACAGACCTGCGGTAGTTCGTCATAGAAGGAGTCGGGAGATGGCACGCGTTGTACAGCGACGCGGGGGACCTCCATACTTGCTGGTCGTCTTTGTGTTCGTGGCCCTAATCGCCACGACCCTGGCGGTGATCTTCTACATCGGAAAGGAGGATGCCGCCCAGAAAGGAGCCCTGGAGACCAAGGCGCGCAAGCGGGCCGAGCTGGAAGCCGGCACTTACAAGAACACGATCGCGCCTAAGCTCATCGAAAAGATGACGGGCGCGAAAGAGGCGATGGCCCTGAAAGACGTCCTGGAAGAGGTCGAGCGGGACCTGGACCTGGAGCACAGCAAGGGCGCCGGCAACCTCGGCGAGGCCGTGCGAAGCCTCAACCAGAAGGTCACGGACAATCTCACGCGCATCAAGCAGCTCCAGGACAGCGAGAACAGCCTGATCGCGAGCCTGAAGGCGCAGGAGCAGGCCGTCCGGGACCTGAAGGCCAAGTACGACACCGACACCAAGCAGGTCACGGGCGAGCGGGACGCCGACCGGCGGGACTTTGCCAACAAGCTCAGGGCCAAGGATGACCAGCTCAATCGCACCACGGCGGCGCACACGAAGAAACTGGCCGGCCGTGACCAGCAGATCACCGCCCAGGCCCAGGAGCTCGACAGGTTGAAACGCGAACTCCAGGTCAAGGACGTCCAGAGCGACGAGCTGAAGGAGATCATCCGCGAGCAGAAGGGCACGGCGGGCGACCCGGGCATCATCGTGATGCGCAAGGCCGACGGCAAGGTCGTGAAGGTCCTGCCCGAGGAGAAGATCTGCTACATCAGCCTCGGCGAGAAGGACAACGTCAAGGCCGGGGTGCCGTTCGCCGTGTACTCCCCCAAGGAAGGAATCCCCGGAACCGGCAAGGGGGTGGCCAAGATCATGGTGATTAACGTCGGGCAGATCAGCAGCGAGTGCCGCATCACCGAGTCGGACAAGGATCACCCGATCTCCGAGGGATATCTGGTGGCCAACCTGGTCTTCAACATCACCAGGACTTACAGCTTCGTGGTCCAGGGCGAGTTCGACCTGTACTCCGAAGGCAGGGCCGACCCCGAGGCCGGCCGGAAGATCCGCAAGTTCATCGAGGGCTTCGGCGGAAAGGTCGAGGACAAGGTCGGCGTCACCACCGACTTCGTCATCATGGGCGCCGAGCCGCTGACACCTCCCAAGCCCGCCGAGGATCAGCCGGCGGCCTGGGCGGCATACAACAAGCTCCTGAAGAAAGTCCGGGACTACCAGTCCGTCAAGACCGCCGCCGAGAGCCTCCGGATCCCGGTTCTTAACACCAACCGGTTCCTGGCCTTCACGGGGTACGTCCCCAGGCGCAGGCTGGTGGA
>Ga0114922_10003580_pt1 | contig 14463 bp, 22 predicted proteins | sample AartaG_FD_100975 | JGI IMG/M metagenome (GOLD analysis project Ga0114922, IMG submission 100975) | Deep subsurface microbial communities from Aarhus Bay to uncover new lineages of life (NeLLi) - Aarhus_00045 metaG | ecosystem: Environmental > Aquatic > Marine > Oceanic > Sediment | place...
GGAAGATATTTTTCTAAAAATGTTAGTGGTTATGATGGAACCAAAGTTAGGAAAAATAGAATGAATAAAAAAATTGTGGATTATTGTATTCTTAGTAATCCGCGTCCTGTTGAATTACAAATGATGGTATTAGATAAGATGAAAAAGGATTGGCAGCCTTTGGGGGGAATAGCTACTTGTGAACGAGAACGATCAAGTGAACTTCCGTTTTCAACTGCAAGGTATTACGACAGCGAATTTTTACAGGTGATGGTAAAATATGAGGATTAAGAAATGGAACTCAAAAAATACTTTTGGCAATGGTTAGGATTATTTTTGATTGCCGCAGCGTATGGCTTTGGCGTGGGACCATATTTTATAGTGTCATTTATACTGTTGGGAATTGTGGGGATTATAGATGCTTATGTGCTGATTGTTGAGAGATACTCTATTAGCCGCAAAATTCATAAGCAATTTAAATGGCAATGGGATTTTGCTATACTGGGGGGGTTGTTAGCACACGCAACATGGCATTTTTGGGGAAAAGACGTAGTGTGGGGTCAGATGGTATTGTTTATTTGGTTATTTGCAATATGGGGGCATTTTTTTTGGTCAAAGGATTAGACAATGTTTAAAACAAAGTTTAAAGCGGGGTTAATAGCTCAAGTATTTCTAAAAGCAGAACAACAACAGATTCCAAAACCAGATGTGCAGTTAGTGGAAATTTTTGTTGATATATTAGAAAAAGAAATTCATCGACCACGATTAGCATATGCTACTATGAATCAGTTGATTTGGGAGATACAAAGCCGGATGCAAAAACATAATCTTGCAGATAAAAGGGGGGATGAGTAATGGGACCAGAAAAAAGAACTTCACAATCATATAACCTTTCTCCTCCGCGTCAATTGAGAATAAATATCACAAAACAAATAGGCCGAAATTCTCCTTGTTATTGCGGAAGCGGTCGCAAGTTCAAAAAATGTTGCATGAAGGCGGTGTAGAAATCAGAATATGAATCCCGCTAATCCTGTTTTAACAGAATCAGAAAAAATTCTCAATGGATTAATTATCCTTTGCGTGAACGGGTATCATTGTACGAGGGCAGGGTCGGGTTATATTGTATCCGGGGGTCCGGTGATGAAGGAAGCACATTTAGTTCTTGAAAGTCTTGGATGGTTTTTCGATCAAATTCGCGGAAGATGGGAATTTCCCGTATTTCCTTCAGACCCGCCAGGTGAAAAAAGAAATGCGGGACCGGGGAGTGGAGAACCAGTATGAAAATTGAAGCCTACGTTTGTGACAAGTGCATGGATCAGATCGAAGTTAGTTGTTGTCTCCGTGTTCCCTTTTCCCCGCAATTAACAATATATCGGGGGGTGGGGTTGGCCGGGAGTGAATCAATTCCCGTTACAACACAATATTGCCACAGGATCGAAGATGTAGATAATGTGACTTTATGCCCGGAGTGTGCGGGTTTAACAACAAAGGAATTTGTAGAAACCAATTGGGAAGGAGTTCAGGAATACTTGGCAGGATTATAATGGTTATAGTAATTACTCTGAAAAATATTACTGCTTTATCTGTGATATTTGGGGGAATTTACTTGACTCTTGAACAATCCGTGATATACTTGTAATATGGACAATAAAGGATCGAACGTATGCGATCAAATGAGCCGTCAATGGCTCATCTTAAATCTTTGAAAATTAAGGGTTTATGATAAGCTATTGCAGGAGATTGATATGAAGCTACCAAAAGTATCAAAAACAACGAAAATAGGGATTTTATTTGCTATTCTTATAGGGATAATTTTACCTTCCGCAATTTTTATATATCAAATACGTATGTATATTCCTATTCAGGAAATCACTGTAAAACCGTCAATTTCTGATAGTATTGTAAAGATCGAATCAGAATACGGCCAGGGATCGGGAGTTATAGTTGAACGGTCTGATGAGTATATAACGATTTTAACGGCTGCTCATGTTTTAGCTGATCCGGGTTTTGGGTTGACTTTTACAGTTACAGCGGATAATGGGTGGTCTGCGGAGATTCTAACAGATTCGATCTATGTGGACACCGCTGTTGATTTGGGGGTATGCAGAGTACCTATTGATGAGAGTTTTACTCTCTCCGCTGTCCCTATGGGGCAAGGAATTGATTTTGGGGATGCGGTTACAGTAGTTGGATACGGGTTATTTGGTGAAAAGATAACTACTCGTTGCTACATTGCAGTTCCTCCGACAAAGGGAGAATTGATCCTGGACGGAACTGTTAATCCGGGTAATTCCGGTTGTCCGGTTCTTAACGATAATGATGAAATTGTGGGTATCGTTGTTGCGAAGATAATCGGTGGGGGATTTGAAGGTATAGGAATTACTCATTCCGTGGATATATGTAAGAATGTGCTTGAACGATACAAGATTCTCAGAGGGTTAAAATAATGAGTAAAGTAAAAACGTGGTATCAAAAACTTCGTAATAAACTTCGTCCGATGGATGAAAGAACAAAGAAATTTCATCAAGAATTAGCAGATCAAGCCTTTACTGAAGGCTATACAAGGGGCCACAAAACGGGGGTTGCTGTGGGGTTTGAAGAAGGTAAAATGGCAGGGATCGACATTGGAAATGAATTAGGGTACGAATCAGGATACCAGGACGGACGAGTGGATATGGCTCAATATATGCAAAAAGAAGCATGAGAGTACATTTAAAATATGAAAATACAAACTCATGTATTTTGTGGACAAAAATATACGATCTGTTTTCACGAAGATTATCACGGATCGTGTGATGTTACTCCGGTAGATAGAAAGCGTTGGGAAATGTTTATTTTGGCAAAACGTCAAAATACCCGATCATATTTAGATACTGTAATACATGAAGCGATTCACGCTTGCGGATTAAAAAATGAAACTAAAGTAACACAAATGGCAAAGGATATTTCTCGGTTCCTTTGGAGAATAGGTTTCCGGTTAAAAAATGTCTCGTCCGAAGAATAATTTTAATTTTCGCTTTGTGATAGACTCAAGAGAGCAAAAACCGTATCATTTTAAAGAGGATGATATACGGAAGAAGTTAGATACCGGGGATTATTCGATTGAAGAATTAGAAGATTGTATTTGTGTCGAACGAAAAGAAATCAATGATTTTATTGCTTCTGTTCTTCCGGGTCGGGGTTGGAAACGGTTTCAAAAAGAACTTAAACGGTTACAGGAGTTTGAATTAGCCTGTATTATTGTAGAGGCCACTTGGTTTGATATTTGTGAAGGGCATTATCGAAGTGAATTACATCCGAATTCTTTAAAGGGGTTTGTGATGCGGGTTTTAGTAGATTATGGAATTCCCATTTATTTTGTATCAAACCGAGCTTATGGAAAAGTATTTGTTGAAAAATGGCTGCAACGAGCAGCTTTAAAATTTCATCCCGTATAGTAGGAGAAAACGAATGAAGGTCGAACCTTTTGGTGGACGAGTATTATTAAAGAAAGATAAACCGAGAACGAGAACAAAAGGTGGAATTCATCTTCCGTCCGCAGGTAGTCAAGTAGGAGGTATTTCACGGGGTACTATTGTGGAAATTGGAGCCGGTGGACAGAATACCGATGGTGTAACTATTCCGATGCGGGTTAAAGTCGGGGATCGAGTATTGTTTATTCCCGATTTTGGTAACTCTCAGTTGAAAATTGCAGAGGAAGAACATTATATTTTACCAGAAGACGGAATACTTGCTATACTTTCAAATGAAAGTGAAGATGAGTTAGGGGAAGTGTTAGAAGTTGAATCGGTAAAAGTACCGAGGATTTTAAAACATAAAAGGATAAAAAATGGAAACGTATTTGTCAGATAATAAAGGCCATAGAATTTCAGCCGATCCATATATGGTGCATCCGGTATTAGCAAGCGGTATTAAAGTAACTTTAACAAATGCCGATGCAAATTATACTCAGACATTATTAGCCGGAGCAACTTATAGAATTATATGCCATAAGACTGCTGCTGCTTCCCATGACGTTGTATTTGCAAGTGTTACCGGAACCGCCGTTACTGATGCAAATAAAGAATGGTCTTTTCCGCTTGGTCAAAATGGGCTTATTACTATGCCAAAAGATAAGACTACATTGAATCTTGCTTCGACTTTGGCGGCGGTAGAAGTTTATTTGGTTCAATTGGATATGACAATCTAATGACCTTTACAGAATTAATTCAACAAGTTGCGGAAGAACGAAATGAAAAGGGTTCTCTTGATACAAACCAAGAGAGACTTGTTCGTGATCTGTGGAAATTAGCTATCGGTTGGACAGATAAAATTGTGAAGCCGGGGGAGATTGTACAAACGTACCATCCTCCAGTTAAATGGGCGGCTCAATTGGTGGTGGAGTTAGTGCAAACCGATGGATCGGAAGATCAAGATAAAGCCACGCATGAGTTATTAAAGGATTTGAAGAAACTGGTGGAAGCGAATAAGTTGAATGATGAGTTTTTAGAGTAAATTTTTTTATCTCGAAAATGTAGTTATAGGACGTATGACATTTTTAGCAACACAACCTGTTTTATCTGAACCGTTTCCCGATGTACCAGAAATATGGAAATGTCCGGTTACTGGATTAAAAGTTCCAAAGGCTTTTGATAAGAATTTAGAATACCGGAAAAGAATATTGGAACGAGCAGAAAAAGACAACGGGTTGCAAAAAGAATTATTGTCCGCTTGCACTCTTTCACGCCTTTATTGGTTGAATACTTTTGGATGGACATTCTCTCCGCATTTATTTATTAACGGAGAAAAACGCCCGAATCCTTATCCGCATCAGCCATTTATCTCTTGGGATATTCAGGATTTTGCATTTAATGAACTAGGGGATGCGATTGATAATGGAAAATCTTTGGGAATTGATAAGAGTCGGCAAATGGGAGTATCGTGGTTAATTATTGCGGTACTTTCGCATTTATGGCTCTTTTACCCCGATCAGAAAATTGCAGAATTAAGTCGTATTGAAGATTTTGTAGATATGCCGGGGGAGGATAAATGTTTATTTTGGAAACATGATTATATTCATACCCGCCTTCCGCAATGGATGTGTCCGCCTGCGTGTTTACCGGGCCAAAAGAATCGGGTGAGTATGCGGATTTCAAATGTGTGGAATGGAAGTTTGATTTCTGGAGAAGCGACTACAAAAAATGCTGCAAGGGGTGGAACAAAATCGGTAGTGTTTACCGATGAATTCGGAGCTTGTGAAAATGGGGATGCGATGATTCGGGCTTTAGGAGAAGCGGCTTGTTGCTGGTTAGTAAATAGTACACCGGTAGCCGGGTCCGCTTATTCTCGATTAGTACAATCGGGAAAGATCAAGTTTATTAAAGTTCCTTGGTGGGAACATCCGGGTAAAGGAAAAAATCGATATATTCAATATAATGAAGTTATTCAAAAGTGGGAAATTCGATCTCCTTGGTACGATAAAGAAGAAAAAGAACATGATCGAGCATATATGGCTGAAACACATGACATGGATCATCTGTTAGCCGGTCAAACCTTTTTTGATAACCAAATCTTTGAACAGCATAAACTTAAATTTGGGCGTCCGCCACAAACGACTTATGAGGTAAAATTTAAAGAGGGCATTGCAAACGACCAAATTCCTAAGTTATTGTCAATGCGAACTGCAAATGAAATTGAAGCAACCTCGGATCGAAAAGGAAAATTGAGTCTTTGGTGTAATCTCACCGAAGATCGAAACGAAAAATTTCGACCGGATCAGTCAGTTGAATATACATTTGGTATTGATATTAGTAAAGGACAGGGAGCTAGTAATTCAGTGGTTGCTGTTTATAATTCCGATACAGGGAAAAAAGTAGGAGAGTGGGTTGATTGTAATACTCCCGCTTACCGATTTGCTCGACTTACTGTAGCCCTTGCTCTTTGGTTTGGTGGACGTAATCCACGACAACTTCCTTTAATCATTTGGGATGCAAATGGCGATCCAGGAATTGAATTTCGGGATGTGTTGATTTCAGAATTGCATTATCCTTTTTATTATAAAGATGAAACGTTGGGGCAGGAAACCACGAAGAAAAAGAAAACTCTAGGTTTTCATGCGGATCGAACGAAAAAAGTAGCTTTATTGAGTTATTATCAAAGTTGTATTGCTAACGAAACGATTGAAAATTACAACGTGCTTTCACTTGATGAGACTAAAACTTTTATTAAGTTTAATGATGGAAGTGTTGGTCCGGCTCAATTCGCAGCAGAAAAAGGTGGAGCTAGATTAGCTCACGGGGATCGAACTTCTGCTGATGCTCTTGCTACTTGGGGGATGAAATCGAAATCAAGAAGAAGAACAAATCCTGGTGGACAAGCTCCCGTGAATAGTTGGCAAGGTCGATTTAATCAACACGCTAAAATAAAAAAAGAACGACAAAGCGATTTGACTTCTTATCAATGGAATAGGAGACTGCAAGGTGTCAGATAAGAAAATTAGTCCTGCGGCACTACAAGATGCGATTGAATCTTCTGGAAATAGGCTTCGAGCTTTTCGACAAGCCCGTGCATTATTTGTTAAAGAATATGTCGGACAGTATTATATGAATATCCCGGAATATCAGGGACAGAAACCTTTGAATCTTATTCATTCCGCTCTCCGGGCTATTATTCCGAATATTGTAATGAAGAACCCCCAATTTCATATTTCTACAGAAAATACTGAACTATGGAATCGAGCCGATTCTTTAACTTCAGATGTTAATTCAGCAATTCAACAAATGCACTTTAGCGATACTATCCGGGCTACGATGGTCGATGCCTTTTTTGGTTTTGGGGTATTTCACACAGCATTACATGCAACCGATACATTTTTAACAGTTAATGATATGCGGCTCGATCCAGGGCGTATTATGACTGAACGGATTGATCTCGACGACCTAATTTTTGATCCGACGTCGACTCGTTTTCTTTTTACGGACGGAGCATTTTTAGGACACTTCACCCGCGTACCCCGACAACGACTATTAGATAAAGACGGATATGAACATGATATTTTGAAACAAATTCCAAATGCTTCTGAGCAACGGATGAAACAGAATTTAGTTTCAGATATATCAAAAGTTCGACAGCATGGGTGGGAATTTTCGGAACTTCGGGATTTGATTGATGTCGCTTGTTTGTACTTTCCGAAACAACAAGCGGTTATGTTGCTTCCCGACCCGAAAGCCGTTCGATCTGATAAACCTATTTTTATGACAGATTATCATGGACCGGATGGTGGGCCATACGATTTCTTAACATTTAGCCAACCCGTTCCGAATAACCCGTTTCCCGTTGCTCCGGTTAGTCTTTGGTATGACATGCACAATTGCGCAAATGATATATTTCGTAAGGCGATGTCTCAGGCATTACGGCAAAAAGATGGAATGGTTTATAACCCGCTTCATGCGGATACAGCACAGGATGTTGTAGATTCTAAAGATGGGTTTACGGTAGCCGGTGATCCGTCGGGTCTTAAAGAATTTTCTATCGGAGGCCAAAATCCCAAAAATATGGAATTTACCGGGGCTTGTCAAACCTGGTTTAATTATTTAGCCGGAAATCCTGAAATGTTAGCGGGGTTACAAACCCAACAAGAAACTGCTACAGCAGCCCAAATTCAATCTGGTCAAGCGAATATTTCAATTCAAGATTCTACTTTTCTAACTGAACAAAGCGTTGAAAGTATTGGTTATAAAATTGCATGGCATCTTATTGATGATCCGCTTAATATTGAATATTCTAAAACCGATTGGTTAGAATTTATGTTTGAATTGGTGGCTCGATCAATGATTAAACTTGATCCGCAAATTCGAGCAAGACGAATTCAAGAATTTTTTGCAAATGTAATTCCACAAATTGCTAATGCAACTATGATGTTTACACAGATGGGAATTCCATTTAATGTTCAAGAAGCAATGATTTCTGTAGCAGAATCTTTAGGAATCGAAAATGAAATTGCCCGGATTTTGAATGATCCGTATATTACACAGAAAATGCAAAATGCAATGGCGATGGGACCAGCAAAAGCTAGTAAGGCTACAGGAACAACGAATATGTCGGGTGGCGGGGTAGCGGCTCCCGGAGCCTCTAGTCCCATGACCGTTCCTACCGCCCCCCAAGAACAAAACCAAATAGCTCAACAGGCATCGGGGCAAGTTGGATTCGGAGGATAATATGCCGATTTATTCTTTTAAATGTAAAACTTGTGGACGAACATTGGATAGTTATCGAACTATGGCGGATTCTGATAAAGAGTGTACTTGTGAATGTGGGGCACTTATGATCCGCGATTTTCAAAACGGAAAACCCCATGTTACTCCCGAACGATATTCTCATGCGATTGTGAGTGATGCCCTGGGAATTCACCCCGATCAAACAGCGGAACATCAAGCGGTTTATCCAAATATCCCGGTTACTCCAACCGGACAATTAGTTTTTGAAAGTTACAAAGAACACGAGAACTATTTAAAAGAAAATGGGTTTCAATTTAAACCCCGTAAAAGAAAAATAAGAGGAACAGTTACTAAAGTTTCTGAAATGTCAACCCCGCGTTAAAAGGAGAAAATTATGCCAGAAGAAGTGCAACAAACTGAAACAGTACAAGAAGGAGTTGAAGGAGAAACTCTCGGAACTCCCTCGGATACTGTTGTTGATGAACAAAAGGTTACAGATGCGTTGAAATCGAAGGTTCCTGGATTTTTTAATACCGAGGTAGAAGCTCTTATTGAAGGATCGGAAGTTGATGAATCAAACGGAGGATCTACCCCTGCCGAAGAATCGGGCCAAGTCGAATCACAAACTGTAACAGAAAATACTAACCAAGCAAAAGAAACAGAAACGAAACCGGAAGAAGGTGAAAAAGAAACCAAAAATAAAACCGAAATACCAGAAGCTCATGCACGGGCATTAGAGCATGTTGGATGGAAACCAGAGGATATTCAAAAGCTACATGAAGCTGATCCAACTTTGTTACAAGATACGGCAAAACGAGCTTATGATGCCGATCAACGATCTAATCAATTGTATCGACAAGCTGGACAGAATTTGTTGGGGGGTACAACAGATACTTCACAACAGGAAACTACATCTGAACAGAAAGTTGTCGATGTTGCAAAACTTCGAGAACAATATACCGATGCAGACGGAGAAGTTTCTGATACTGTTAAGCCGCTTCTTGATGCGGTGGAAGCAATGTCACAACAGGTTCAACAGTTATCTACCGGACAACAGCAAATTGTTCAACAGGTAACAGCAAAGCAACAAGCAGAGCAAGAACAAACGAATAAGGAACTTCGGCAGGAATTAGATCAATTTTTGGGGGGGGTGCAATCTACAGGATATAAAGAATTTTATGGTGATTCTTGGGATTCTGCTGCCCCCACACAGATACAAAATCGGATAACTCTATCTCGTGAAGCTGGAATTGTTAGTGCTGGTATGTACGCCTATGGAGACGATATAACTTATCCAGAAGCTCTTAGTCGTGCTCATTCTCTTTTGGTAGCTCCTTTGGTTGAAAGAAAAATAATTGATGGTATAAAAGGAACTTTACAAAAACGAAGTAACAATTTAGTTTTGGATGTTGCATCTACGCAGCAGAGCCAGTCTGATAAAGCGGGTAAAAAATCATCCCCGACAGGAAGCCCGGCTAAAGTTGCGGAAGTAATGCGAAAAATAGGTTTGACATAACATAAAGATAAGTGAGGTTAAATTATGGCTGGACTAGCCCCTGCAGATATGAGATTATTGATTCAAACGACTAAGGAAAATTTACCGAAACAGAATTTTGAAGTCGGTTGGGATCATTTGGATTATGAATTTTGTCGTATTTATCAAAATGAGCGAATGGTAGTTGACGGTGGAGAAAGTATTACTCGTTATGTGATGCTTGATCCCGGTGGGAACGCTCGGTATCGTTTGCCGTTCGATCAGGATTCTCCGACTATTAATACGACAATGTTAAAGATTAACGTTCCTTGGTGTCGAGTAGGAACGCATTATTCCTGGGATATTACGGAAATTCTTCAGAATCGCGGAAATCCACACGGGATAATTGATTTAGTAAAGGCTCGTCGAACTGACGAATTATGGGGTTTGGCGAATTTGATTGAACAACGTGGTTGGAAAACTCCTGCAACTTCTACGAGTACGTTACATCCTTACGGAGTTCCATATTATTTGAATTGTTTAGATGCGGATTCTGTTACAGGTGGATTTAACGGACAGACAATTCGATTCCAGGATGCAACTTGGAGTTATACTTGTGCAGGAATCAATGCAAACACGAGTACAAAATGGAAGAACTATGCCGACGTTTATACCGACATTGATAATGCCTTTTTAGATACAATGCGAAAGGCATTTGTAAAAACGGGCTTTAAGGTTCCTCCGTTTGTGAAAGACCCGTCTGATAAACGAGTTGCCCCGAAGCGTGGATATGCTGATGCTGATACCATTGTGAAAATGATGAGTTTACAGGATGCTCGTGACGATAATCATACTCCTGTTGATTTATTTGGTAAGGTAATGGTTCCGATCCGGGTAAGTGAGGATGGGGTGGTGTATATTAACCGTATTCCATTTATTCCGATTACTGAACTTGATGGTGTAACTGATCCGATAACGGATGATGCTTATGCTCCAGTTTATGTAGTTGATTTCTCTAAGTTTGTTCCCGTAGTCCTTCGTGACTATTGGATGGAAGAAACCGAACCGATGACACAGGCAAGTTCTCATACGACATATACTCTTTATCTCGATGGTGCTCATCAGAACTTGGTGACGAATCGTAGAAAAGCTGGTTTCGTTATACATAAAGCGATTACCACTTAATCGTATTTGTTTGTAGTATATAAATAAAATAAACAAAAATCAAAATAACAGGAGTTAAATAATGCAAGTTTCGCAAGGAAATGAAAGCCTCGTTCAAGTTAAAGAGGTTATGTTTACCCCCGCTGTGACGACCGATGTGTTGAAAGCGGGGTATGGCGTATGTTATAATTACGATGCCGTTGATGATTGGGATGGGTTTACGACTACTGAAAATCAGTTTTCCAAAGCGGCTGTTACTTATATAGAAGGAGCACAGGATTTTAATGCTAGATTCCTGGAAGTAGAAAAACCTGCTGCTTCTAATCTTCATAGTTTTGCTGGTATCGTTCACCCCGATTCAGATGGAGCGGTTCTTGGTGACATTATCAAGATTTTTGTGCCGGTAAATGGTGTGGTTCCGGTTTATACTGAATTGGATTGTGTAAACGGCCAAACGTTATTTGCCCTTATTAGTGCTTCCTATGTTCTCGGTAATCCCGTTTATGGTGGAAGTGCTGCTCCCTTCCGTGTAATTGGTGTTGCGGCTGAAACGATTGATCGTCATACTATTAACGGTTTGTGTTGGGCACGAATTGGCCCGGAATACGGTTGTGAATTTACTGGTTGTGGTGTTACCGCTAACAATTTGCAAGTTGGTAGTGATGCTGCGGCGGGTGATCTTATAGCAAAATTCCTCAGTGTAGAAACGATTCAAACTGGTGGAAGTTTTAGTGCTTATCGTATTCGTGGTGAAATCGCCGGTGCTGGTGCAAACGGTAATCTTGGAGCCGGTGCAAGAATTGAAGGTGTCGTTAATAGTACCACCGTAGGTAGCACTTGTGCTGCTTCGATTCACTTGGTATTTAAGACTGGGGCAACAAACAGCGGGGGGTTGTTTGATGGTCTTTATTGTAAAGTTGAGAACCAAGATGCTACGCCTGCGGCTCTTACGGGTGCAACGGTTCAGGTTCTACGCTTGGTTACACAGTTAGATGAAGACCCCGGTGAACATTCAATGATTCGATTTGAAGCTGAAGGTTCTGATACACCGGATTATTTGTTTACAGCAAAGTCTATGGCGGCTATTGCTGGTACGGTATCTACTGGTGATGCCCCGGCCCCGGCTGCGGGCGATATAATGTGTACCGTCAAAATTGATGGCGGTGCTGGTGCTGGTACTTATTACCTCTGTTTGCTTGCAGATAGTGGAGTGTAAATTATAGTTTTTAGGTCCGCCTACGCTTCTTTTAATGCGGGAGCGTAGGTGGGACCATTTTTATTTTCCCGCATTAAATAGGAGATTATTATGGATTTGGTATTGAATTTAAAACATTGGGAAGTGGAGGTTCCAGAAGTTGTTAAAGAACTTGATCCCACTACACAGAAAGAAGTAAATGTATTTTCTGGAAAGACGATCCAAGAGGATTATCCGATCCGAGAGAATCTACAAGCAATGCTTCGTTCTCCTGGTGTTTTCTCAGAAGTGAATGACGTAGCGGAAGCGGTAGTCCTTGCTCGTTTGATTAAAGATGAAACGGATGATGAGATACTATTAGATCGACCGCAGGTGATTCTTCTAAAAAAATGCCTCGATACTCATTTAAAAGCTGCTGCTGAACAGCGAGGTAATTTTGGTGGACTTAACCATGAACCACTTATTATACGAGTCGCGGAATTGGCGAAAGAAGCAAAGGTATAATAATGCCAGTTGGATCGAAGGTACATGATATTTATAAAGCCCTTCGGAAAAAAGGTATGAGCAAAGAACGAGCAGCAAAAATTTCTCAAGCTGTATCGGGACAGGCTCTTGCAACTGGACGATCCCCTAAACATAAAAGGAATAAATAATGGCGGCTCCGACTTCTGCAATGACAACTGCTGATTTAGTATTAGTAGTTGCGAAATTATTAGGTATAGCGTGGTATGGTCTTGATGGTCAAAATTCTGCATTAGTACCCATACAACGAGTTCATCTTGAAGATTGTTTGGGAATTGTAAACGACGGAATTCGTCGGTTTATCCAATATGGTCCGAAAGAAGGATGGCGATGGCGAAAACGAAAAACAACCGTCACCTTTAATACCACCGGAGCCGGTGCTGATAATATTAGTAATGATCCTGCCCGTTATTTATTAGAAGCTGGATTCGGGGGAAAACATTATAGTCCGATTAATTATGCTCACGATAGTAATCGAGGATTAAATATCGAATGGATAACTCCTGGGAATATGCGGAAGTTACGAGCAAATAATACCCCCACAGGTTATCCGAATTTGGCATCAATTTCTTCATATGGTGATGGTCGATGGGAATTGACAGTATATCCTGATCCTTCCGCTACGGATACTATAGAGTTTGACTATACTGTTTTCTTTGATGAATTGGTAATGGTTAGCGGAGTTGCAACGGGTGGTGCTACTGTTGCAGACCCCCCCTCAACCACGTTGATTGATAGCACGTTAGCACATCGTTTTGCTGATGATTATTTTGGCGGAGGAACAGATAATAACGGTACGATAGTCATCATTGATGGAACTGGAGAATTTGAGACCGCAGAAATAACGGACTATACAGGTGCTACTGGTACATTTAAAACCGTCGGTTTTTCAGGAGCATCTACACCCGATACAACCAGTTATTATTATGCTTTACCAAAAATTAATACTCATCCTGCCGGGCATGAATTTGATGAATCAATTCGTCAAGCATGCCGTGCTGAAGCAGCGGCTCAATATGAAGATATTCCGCGTACTTATTTAGATGAATTTTTTAATCTTGTACTTCCACAAGCTCATGTGTTAGATGGGCAAGCGGCTCCTCGTTCTGTAGGATCATTGAATGATGTGATTCCGTTTTTCTGGACTCGACGAGCCAGTGATACACTTGTTAATAATGAATAATCTTAAAGGAGATTAAATAATGCTTAGAGCGAGTAATTTAAAAGTATCTACAGCCTTGATTGTAAATGGGTGTGGATTTAAAAAGTTTATTGACCTGTTTAATTTATGCCGGGATACAAACGGTGCTACACTTACTAATGGGACAACTCCGCCTATTGCGGCCCTTGAATCGAACCTTTTAGGGATTGTTCCTGCAAGTCAATCTACTTTTGTTTGTAAAATAATCCTTGAAGTTCCCCGTGATTACGACCAAACGAATGACCGTTTACGTTTGCGATTTTTAGCCAATTCCGCCGGAAATACAAATACCCCGACTCTTGATGCTACAATTTATCGAAAACGAGCCGGTGTTGCAATTTCAAGTGATCTCGATCCAACCATATCCCCCGCAGTAAATGATCTTACTACGCTTGCCGGATGGGTTGAAATTAATGCAGACGGTAAAGGTTGTCAACCCGGCGACATTCTTACAATTGAAATTACTGCTTCTGCTCATGGAACTGATGCTCTTAATATTTACGGGGTCGAAGCAGTTTATGACAGTGATTTAGTTTACAACGTAAAAACGGAACGCTAATGGCAAATACTTCATTTGTACCTCCGATAAATGGGCTGCATAAAGGGGGTCCGGTATCGGCACAGCCGCAATATACCTCCCCCGATTTGCTGAATGTACGGGTATATGATGTAATCGAAAATCGTGCTCGTATGGGACAACGTCCAGGTTTAAAAAAATGGGGGGATGGAGATA
>Ga0114922_10003581_pt1 | contig 14459 bp, 7 predicted proteins | sample AartaG_FD_100975 | JGI IMG/M metagenome (GOLD analysis project Ga0114922, IMG submission 100975) | Deep subsurface microbial communities from Aarhus Bay to uncover new lineages of life (NeLLi) - Aarhus_00045 metaG | ecosystem: Environmental > Aquatic > Marine > Oceanic > Sediment | place: Aarhus...
CTGAATATTGAAGGCTTTTCTCCCGATTTCTCTCCTGATGGCAAAAAGATAGTTTATGGAAAGCGGCTTCAAGATAAGGTTGAATACTGGCTGGTCGAAAACTTCTTGCCTCTGGGAAAGAAAGACTGAAAGCATTGATAAAATATAGTAAAAATTCCTATGACTACAAGCCAAATCTTCCCTGAGGTTGATGATGCGAGAGAGAGGTTGGAGGGGTTAAACGGGGAGTAGAGCAGGCCCCCATTGGATTACATGTCCAATACTCTAGCCCAAATCACATTCAGCTATCTGATCTAATTTCAATTAGTTAAGCTGCAATACAAATTCCAAGTTTTAGATATTGTGACCAAAATGTGACCATCTTCATAGGAATTTGACAACGCGCTGGACTCAAAATCCAGTTCACTTCACGGTGAGTGTGGGTTCGACTCCCTCCTCCGGCACGCCTGTTACCTCAGGAAAATCACAGAAAAATTTGGATTTTTCTTTTTCTTTCAGTTTTATCAACCGTGCGCATTAGCGAGCAAATTTAAGCATTTCGTGTGACACTTGTGACCAAGTGATATGGAAAAGTCCCCGATTCAGGGAAAATGGTAGCTTCAGAGAGCCTTGTCGCCGGCAGAACAGTGTTGACAGCGGAAAGTCGAGAGTGTATAGTCACAATTTGGTCACAATTCCGGAGAGTGGCCAAAAAGAAGGATTCGTAAGACATTGATTCTAAATAAGGTGCGCCTGTAGCTCAGTGGATAGAGCGTTGGTCTCCGGAACCAAAGGTCGCAGGTTCGATCCCTGCCAGGCGTGCCACTTTTTCTCCCTGGAATCCTTTAAAAACAGTAAGTTACGCAAAATCTGAAATTTTGAACCTTTTGCACAGTTATGCATGATTTTGCATCTTTTTGGACACTTATGGATACTATTTGGATACCACCCCAAATTTGGCAAAAAGGAAATTCTACGATCCTCATTGACTCTCCATTGATTAATTGATATTCTTTTTTAGAAATGAGATAGGGGGTACAAATGGGAGTTATATGTCCCGACTGTGGAACCGATAATACTCAAGACTCTGAGTTCTGTAAAAAGTGTGGTACTCAGATAATAGATTCTGAAGAGAAACGTCTCCCCACACAAACCATTGAAGCACCCATGGAAGAATTAACCAGAGGGACTTCTTTTGCAGGCAGATATGAAATCATCGAAGAACTGGGCAAAGGTGGGATGGGAAGAGTCTATCGAGTTGATGACACAAAACTGGAACAAGAGGTCGCCCTCAAGCTTATAAAACCAGAGATCGCTAAAGATAAGAAGACCATCGAAAGATTTAGGAACGAACTGAAACTTGCTCGAAACATCCGGCATAAGAATGTATGCGGGATGTTTGATTTGGGTGAGGCAGAGGGAGCACATTTCATTACGATGGAATATGTTCGAGGTGAAGATCTAAGAAGTTTGATCAGACGTATCGGTCAGCTACCTATTGGAAAATCCATATCTACAGCAATACAGATATGTGAGGGACTAGCCGAGGCACACAGATCAGGAGTGGTGCATCGTGATTTAAAATCCAGCAACATCATGATCGATGAAGAGGGAAATGTTCGGATCATGGATTTTGGGATCGCACGGTCTCTCGAAGCCAAAGGGATAACAGGTGCAGGAGTGATGATCGGGACGCCTGAGTATATGAGTCCTGAGCAGGTAGAGGGGAAGGAAACAGACCAGCGGTCAGACATTTATTCACTTGGTGTGATTCTGTATGAGATGGTAACTGGAAGAGCGCCATTTGAAGGAGATACACCCTTCACGATCGGGATGAAACACAAAGGGGAAACTCCTAAGAATCCTAATGAACTTAACAATCAGATTTCTGATGATCTTAATCGTCTCATTCTGAAATGCTTGGAAAAAGAGAAGGATAAACGATACCAGAGTGCCGGCGAGGTAAGGTCAGAGCTTGAAAACATTGAAAGCGGCATCCCTACTACAGAGCGAATAATTCCGGAAAAAAGGCCCCTCACATCAAGAGAGATTACGGTAACATTTGGCATAAAGAAGCTTCTTATACCGGCACTGGTAATCATCGCTGTCGTTATTGTTGGATTAGTCCTTTGGCGAGTTATGCCAAAGCGACAAGCTCTCCAATCCGCTTTATCAGATAAGCCCTCTCTTGCAATTATGTATTTTGAAAACAACACCGGGGATGAGAATATGGAGCATTGGCGGAAAGCACTTGCTGAGCTAATAACCGACGATCTTTCTCAATCCAGGCATTTGACTGTTTTAGGTGTGGATAAACTTTTCAGCATATTAAAGAGCGAAAATCTTCTCGACGTCAAAAATTATTCCTCCGAGGATCTCGAGAATGTTGCATCAAAAGGAGGAATCAAAAATATTCTTAGGGGAAGTTATTCCAGAGCTGGAGAAACCATCCGTATCAATGCTGTCCTTCAAAATATGAAAACCGGGGATCTGCTTGGAACAGAAAGAGTGGAATGTCAGGGTGAGGAAAAAATTTTCTCTGCTGTTGATGAACTCACTTTAAAAATAAAGAGAAATTTCAAACTGTCAGAAGAAGATATTTCAAGTGATGCTGATCAAGAAGTGGGGAAGATAACAACAAGTTCCCCTGAGGCATATAAGTACTACAGAGAGGCAAGGGAACTAGCTCTTAAGGGAGAGGATTCAAAGGCTAATCAACTGATGTTAAAAGCTGTGGAGATAGATCCTGAGTTTGCTATGGCTTATCGAGACATAGGAGTGACGTATGGTAATCTTGGCTATTACAATAAATCCAGAGAGTACATGGAAAAAGCGTTTGAATATAGAGATAGACTGTCCGACAAAGAGCGATATTTGGTTGAAGCAGGCTTTTTAAGCGATTCGGAGGAAACCTTGCCACAGGCTATCGCAGCTTATGAAAAAGTCATTGAGCTTTACCCGGAAGTTTGGATCGCTCACAACAATCTAGCCTCAATCTACAATGAGTTCGAAGAATGGGATGAGGCGGAGAAAACGTGCAAAGGACTCGTGGATAGAAAAGAAGAAAATGTCTATCCGTATATAAATTTAGCCCTAGCATATCAAGGCAAAGGAATGTTTGATAAAGCAAGAGAAGTTCTTGAGCAATATCAAAATAATTTTGGTGAGGCGGCTTGGATCCAGGGATACATAGCACAAAATTATTATTATCAAGGGAAACTTGATCTTTCTTTGGATGAAATAGACAAAGCTTTTCTTATGAAGCCTGATGATTTCAATATCGTTGTAAGTAGAGCGGATTATTATTATATAAGCGGGAAGCTGATTGAAGCCGAAAGAGAATATATGAACCTCCTTAAAATAGATAAACCCAGATTTAAATATGAGGGCATGAGAAAACTGGCTGTGTTATACCTCACTCAAGGGAAATTTAAAAAAGCGAAAGAGCACATGCATATGGCACTGGCTTTAGCAGAAGAAGCAGGCGAACAAAGATGGACTATCTGGCTTCATGTGTATCTGGGATGGATACATTTCCTATTGGGTAATGATGGGGAGGCTCAAAAGGAATATGAACTGGCCAGTGAAACAGCTTTTGCAGCCAAAGCAACCATTTATCAGAGATTTATCTTGATTTGGAAAGGATTTCTGCATGCAAGGAATAAATCATTTGATGAGGCTGAAAAGTCTGCATCTGAATATAAAGAACAGAATGAACAGACGATTTATAAAAAGGCAATCAGAAATTATTATTATCTATTGGGCTTTATTGAGCTCGAAAAAGGGAATTTCTCCAAAGCGATCCAATATTTAGACGAAGGTTTAGCATTGGAATCCTTTAGGCCACTCGGGAAATCTGCTTCGGCTCTTGAATCGTTAGCGTCAGCCTATTATGAATCAAAGAATTTAGATAAAGCCAAAGAAAATTATGAAAAAATATTAGCCCTTACTGAAGGAAGACTATGGCATGGCTTTCATTATGCTAAATCCTTCTACATGCTCGGTAAGATCTACGAACAGCAGAGCGACACCGCCAAAGCCATAGAGAACTACGAGAAATTCATCGATCTGTGGAAGGATGCTGATCCTGGGATAGCTGAGGTGGATGATGCAAAGAAGAAGCTGGCTGGATTACAGGGAAATTGATGCTGCCATTTTTCCTGTAATATGTTTAATCTTGGATGTCAGCAAGCGGAAATCGCGGAAAATTGTGATGGATTCACGCTAGGCACAAAAAGGAAATTCCTGTATTTAAAAGGAAAGATGCAAATGGCGAAAGAATCGAAGTGGATCGGCGTTTATGTCATAGCAGTATTTGCGTTGCTTCCTTCGCTGCGTTCTCAAAGTTTGTTTCGTTTCAGCTAAATTCGGACAGGTGAGGACATTTCTTAAGCTACAGATTATTAGTGATAATCTTAAGCGAGGAGAAATGCATGACAACCAAGAAAAAATCCAAAAATTTGTTTTGGATTCAATAAATTGGATTAATATTCAATTAAATCGAAGCCATTTAGACCTTCAATATTGTAATATACTGATAACAAACAAGTTAGAATTTTCTATTATTCGGATTAAATTGGCACAGAATTTGCACTTTTATATTTATGTAAACTGGCATACTAGGTATTTGCGAAGAGGCGGGATCAGAGCACTTAGAGAAATCGAGCAAAATATGCATCCATGGTATTTATATACATCGTAAATTTCAAGTAATAAAGGGGGTGAATAATTGAACTAAGTATCTGTACTCATTTTGCAAAAGGTAGGAGTGTAGAATGTGTCTTTCGATCTGGAAAATAAAGAAATCCTACACTCCTGGGAATGATTTCGCTTAGCAGGATCAAGAATATTGAAAGCTAAGCAAACAAAACAATTCAGATTAATTATTTGAAAAGAAATTCAAATGGTTAAAAAGGGGAAAAACAAGTGAATTCAAAGAAATTTGTCATGACGGCTTTAGCTGTCCTTCTTATCTTCTCTTTTAGTAACGCAGGCGACCAATATGGCGCACTGGCTGGAATTGTCTCAGATACAGAAGGCGTTCCTCTCCCTGGTGTCAATGTATCCGTTACAGGAGAATATCTCCAAGGTGAACGGGTAGTTGTCACCAACGAAAGAGGATATTTCTCAGTGCGTTATCTTCCTGTCCTGAAACGTGGATACACAGCCGTTTTCACGCTTCCTGGCTTCAAAAAAGTGAACTGGCCGAATATCACCGTTGAGCTTGGCAAAACTCTCGATTTGGAAATCACAATGGAAGCTTCGACCTTGGAAGAAGAAGTCACAGTGATAGCAGTCTCTCCGATAGTTGACACCAAATCCAGCACAAGTCAGGTCACCATTTCTAAGGATTTAGTTGAGACTTTGGCCAATGACAGGCAGTACCAGACCATTATGGCCATGATGCCAGGTGCTATCGACGCCAACAACCCGTACATGTTTGGTGGTTCCGGCTCAGACAACATTTATCAGTTCGATGGAATGGACTCCACCGACCCGATGACCAAAACTTGGTCAACGGCCATGAACTTCGACAATTTCGAGGAAATGCAGGTGATTATCTCTGGGGCTCCGCCAGAATATGGACGTGGGACAGGGGCTGTTATCAACGTCGTCACCAAATCCGGAAGTAACACATTCCACGGACTCCTGAGATATCACATGACTGATGTCGAATGGAATGCCGAGGCCCAAGGAAACAGATATTATTTCAGTGATGCCACACACTATCTCACCGAGAAAAGGCCCAGCGTTAACTTCGGTGGACCGATCCTCCGCGACATGTTGTGGTTCTTTGTCTCCTGGGAAAGACGGAACAAGTGGAAACCCGGCTCACGCTACGAGGATTTCAATGACTACATTGATGACCTCGACCCGACGACAGGAATAAAGTGCTACTATCAGGGTCACTATGCCTCAGCGAAGCTCACCTTTAAACCGCATGCCAACCATTCCCTTATGGCCCAGTGGATGGAAGACCCGATAGAGATCCCGCTGCTCTACGCTTATAGTGGTTATTCAAATCGAAACGCTGAATCCGATACAGTCAGGTTCCAGGGCGGTTGGAACCTCAACTCCGAATGGACATCCATTTTCGGAGCCAACACCTACATAACCATCCGCTACAGCCTTAAGAGAAACGAGCTCAACAATGAGCCAGTAGGATCTGGCCCGACCTTCTACAGAGGGGGTGTTTACTACGGCAACGCAGCCTCTACCTATTTCACACGACGACATCATGATCAAGTGCAGTTCAGCCTGAGCCATTTTGCGGAAACAAGCTTCGGCCTCCACGACCTGAAAATCGGGGCAGAAATGATGGACATCAGGCTCTCGTGGTACTCTCAAAATTATCCTGGAAACGAGTACATAAGGTACCATTATGATGATGCGGCCACACCTATGTACAGATATGTCTATCCTGAAAGGCCCAGAGACCAATATGACATGTGGGTTTACGACAGGCTATGGACCTTCTTTATCCAGGACAAATGGGAAGTGATCCCCAACCTGACACTCAACATCGGACTGAGAGCGGAGATGGGAAAGTGGAAAAACCACGACAAAGTTGACATCCTCGATTGGGGACTGGGGACCATGCTGTCGCCTCGGATTGGCATAGCCTACAATCTCAGCGGAAACAAAATCCGTGCGAATTACGGAAGATACTATGACGTTTACGGAGATTGGCTCATCAGAAACAACCAACCTGATACATTCTCTTACAGCTATGATTACTACAGAGGAGCGTACTACGGGCTGCCGACCTGGACGCTGTACAGGACTTACACCAGCGGTACCGCTTCCACATCCTCATACAATCCCGATATCAAACCTTCCTTCATGGATGAGTTCGGACTCGGCTATGAGCACATGCTCACGGATATCATTTCCGTAGGTGTCGATTTTCTGCACCGATCCTGGAAGCAGAGAGTCGAAGACTTTGACTATGGCTATTCTGGAGCTCCCTACAACAACCCAGATATGGATGGAGTCTGGCATTTTGATAACGCCACCCATCCAGATTGGGGCAGCACGTACAAGAAGTATCGAGCCGCTATCCTCACTTTCAAGAAGAACCTTGGCGGTGACAAATACCAGTTCCTCGCGTCTTACACTCTGTCTGAATTGAAGGGATGGGAATCTTCGGATGCTGACGCAACCTGGGGAGACAGTCCAGAGGCAGACTGGAACGCGCTTGGTTACTTGGCCAATGATATCAGGCACATGGTCAAATTCAGCGGCAATGTCTTCCTCCCCTTCGGCTTCAATGTCGGAACCACTTTTTACTGGACCAGCGGTCAGCCCTATACAGAGACAGCAACCGTGTACAACCCAATAGATGCCAGAGGTAAGACGTACAGACTTGATGAACGTGGCACAAGCGGCCGGTATCCAGCGAGATGGAGAATAGATCTAAGAGTTGAGAAAAAATTCACATTCTTCAACAAAATTTCGGTTTCCGCTTATGCCGATGTCTTCAACCTCCTCAACAACCAGCTCGAAATGGTAAGGTCTAACGGAATTGGCCATATTGAGTTAGCCGGAGGTCAACTTGGTGCTGCCTCTTATACCACGGTAGCTCCGAACCTCAATTATGGAAACTTCACGCAGTGGTACCCGCCAACATCCTACTTCATCGGAGTCAAGATCGAATTCTAAGCTGATATTCCATTCACGTTGATTTCTCGAAAGGGCAGCCCTCAGGGCTGCCCTTTTTTTTCATTCTACATATATGTTACAATCCAAATGGAGTGCACAACTTTTGAAAAAGGAGAAAATTAAATGAAAAGGATAATACCTGTTCTGATATTAACTTTATCTCTCTGCCTGTCTGGCCTGAGCTATCAAGTGGCATCTCAAGAAGATCAGCCTATGTACATGAACTTCGACAAAATCTCTATCTGGGGTCATGTCTATAATGAAGGCCAGCAACCCTTAGCCGGAATCAAGGTTGAGATAAGATTAGCCTATGACCCTCAAGAGAAACAACCGGAAATCATGGGAGCGGCGGATATCCAAAGCCATGTCTGGAATTTCCTTTATAAGACATTGGGATCAGATGTCTTCGGCTGGGCAGAAAGCGATGAGGAAGGCTTGTACCGGATTAACGGCGTTCCCAGTCCAGGGGCTTACTACCTTCTAGTCAGACACGCTGAGGATTATCTTCAGACAAAAGTGCCCGTGATCATTCATAAAACAGGGGCCAAGGAATTCGAGGCTGACGTTATTCTCCGCGCCCGGAAATCCGCCGTCCCGCCCGTGTCAAAAGAAGCTCTGGAGGAAATTGCCAAGGCTAAAGAAGCTAATGCCGCAAATGATAAAGATAAAGCCATCGAGCACTTGAAAAAGGCGATCGAGATCGAGCCAGAGTTTGCTGAGGCTTACTACAATCTGGGAATCCTTCTCAGACAAAACAGAGAAATCGATGACGCTGTCGCGCATTTTATCAAAGCCGTTGAATACAAGGAGAATTACGGGCTGGCTCTGTTTGCACTCGGTGAAACACTCCATGCTCAGAAAAAATTCTCTCAATCCAACCCTTACCTTCTGAAATTTCTTGAAGTGGCAGGGGAAGAGAAAAATGATACGGTTGCCCAGGCTCACTATTTAACTGGAACAAATTATTTGAACTTGAAAAAGGCGAAAAGAGCCATCATTCACCTTTCTAAGGGCATCGAACTCAAACCTGGAATCAACCCCAATGCCTATATCTTCCTTGCCAATTCCTGTGTGATGGCGCGAGACGGTGAAAACGCCATAAAGAACTACAAAAAATATCTGGAACTTTATCCTGATGCTCTCAACATCGAGCAGGTTAAGACGATTCTGGTAAAGTTGGAGAGCATGTACTCAGAGGTAAAGAAAAAATAATCCTGAGTCATTCTCGTAAGGAGCCATAATCAACCGATTTGAAATTCTTCCGGATGAGTTTTTCGAATACCACTAAACCTTTCTATAAAAAAAAGCAATAACAAAGAAGTCCATCATCTTATAAGGGAAATGAAATGAAGAAAATACCGCTTCTGTCATTGATGGCACTCCTTTTTATATCTTGGGCGTCCGGCCAAATCCAAGAGCCTCCGAGGTACCACGATTTTGATAGGATAACGATTGTGGGCCATGTCTATAACGAAAGCAAACAGCCTTTGTCCGGGATTAGGGTCGAAATCAGATTGGCCTATGATCCCCAAGAAGAGGAACCTGAGATCCCGGGTGCATTGGAATTTGAACACTACATCTGGGAATTTCTTGTCTATACCTTGGGAACGAATATCTTTGCTTGGGCTGAAACCGACGAAAACGGTTATTACAGAATAAGCGGAGTTCCCAACCCCGGAGCATACTTTCTCCTCGTCAGATATGCGGATCATTTTCTCCAGACTTGGACTCCTGTGACCATCCATAAAACCGGAGCCAAGGAATATGAAGTGGATATCTACCTGCGCGTCCGAAAATCAGATATTCCTGAATTTTCTAAGGACGCTCTTGAGGAAATTTCACAGGCGAAAAAAGCCGTAGCCGACAATGAGCTTTATAAGGCCATCCGGCATTTTCAGAAAGCCGTTGACATAGAGCCAGAATATGCGGAAGCTCATTATAATCTCGGGATCCTGCTTAGACAAACAGGAAATCTCCATACGGCTGTCAAGCACTTTGTTAAAGCCATCAAACACAAGAAGCACTACCAAATAGCTCTCTACGCTCTTGGAGAAACCCTCCCTATGCAGCGGAAATACTCTCAGTCAAACCTCTATCTGAAGAAATATCTTGACAACTCAGAGTCGGAGGATGAGGACAGCCAAAAAAAATCTCAAGCTCATTACTTAGTCGGCACAAACTGTTTCCGTCTGAAGCAAATCACAGAGGCGATCCTTCATCTTTCTCTGGCTGTCGAGCTTGAGCCGGGAATTAATCCGAATGCGTATTTTCTTTTGGCTAATTCCTATGTGATCGCACGGGACGGTAAAAATGCCGTAAAGAACTACAGAGAGTTTTTGATTCGTTGGCCAGACGCTCCCAACAAAACAGAGGTCGAGAACATCCTGAAAAAATTAGAAGAGATGAATTCTCAAAGAAAGAAAAAGTAACCCCTTACCAGCTTTTCTTGTTTATTACTGTTTCTTAAGATATTCCAACAACGAACTAGCTGTTTTTGCGTACTGCCCCTCGGGCTGAAGTTCCAGGTATTTCTCAAGGTTTGAGATGGCTTTTTCATTTTCCGCCTTGTTGATGTATGATAAGCCTAATTGGTAGTAAGCATCAGCCAATTTCGGATCAAGCTGAAGGGCCTCCTCGAACAAACGAATAGCTGAATCCACCTCTCCGTTGTTAATAAACTTGACGGCTTCATTGTACTTATCAATCCCGCTCAGACCACCAAACTCTTGAGCCAGGGCTGTGTATTTTTTCGACTCCTCCATATTGCCCATCTTCTCATAAATAGCAGCCAATAACCTGTAGGGGGGAGAATATTTTTCTTCCAAAAAAATCGCTTCTTTGGCGTGCTTGATAGCCTTCTCATACTTTTCCTGGAGATAATAGACTCTGCTGATCTCATAATGAGCCTGATAGATGCTGTCATCTAAAGAAATGGATTCTTTCAGCAATTCTAAGGCTTTCTCATAATCCTCATTCTTTAGAAAAATCACTGCCTGATTGTATTTATTTATGGCCAGCGCATAAGGATCCTTGGATTCCATCTGCATAACGGCTTCTTCCACCGTATATAATTTTATATCGTCTTTCTCTAAGAGTCCTGCACGAATTTTGATCATTTTCTTTTGAGGTTGGTAGCCCTCTTTTTCAAAAGTGAATTCAAAGACATGATTTTCTAGAGAACCATGAGTCGCCATGCCTCTTTTGTTCGTGTAAATAACGTGCTTAATGACGGAAGTTTTCTGGCTGACAAGCGAGACTTTAACTCCCTCGATAGGGTTTCCTTCTGAATCCGTGATATAAATTCTCACCTTTCCTCTAACCGCGCTTATTAAAGGCAGAGTGAATAAGATCATGATGATAAGGGAATATCTTATGATTTTTTGATGTTTCATAAAAATCCTCCTTTCACTTAATCTTTATGATTTTGGTCTTACTTCTTTTTTCATCATCTGTCAGGTTTTTGATTCTCGAAAGGATTGTATAAGTCCCGGGAGACAAGTCAATGCCAATCTCTATAGTATGAGTAGCCTGTAAACTGGGATCTAAATCTTTTTTTATTAGGATAACGGGATATTCTTTCTTGTGTTCCCATATTTTTTTTTCATCCATACTATACATTTCGAGTTCAACATCCAGAGTTGTCACCATCTTTTCCTCTTCTTCCTTCATCCAAAGATTCCCCTTATCAACTTCGATGAGGATAACGTTCTGGTCATCTTTTACACTTAACCCGATGGTGTAGTCAAAAGTCGCTTTTTCCCTTTCCGAAGGGAGTTTTTTTGCTTCAATAAACTTTTTATAGAGCTCTTGTTGATGGAATAAACCAAAAAAATAGAATTTGTAATCACCAACTCCTCCTTGATCAATAAAAACCACTGGGACCTCTGGATAATGCCATATTTCTGTCGGGCGGGTGAGACCGCTTAAAACATCTCCCATTGGGTAAAATGACTTATGGACAGGGGAACCAAGCAGGATAAAAGTTTGCCCTCTATCAGTGAGCCACCCTGGCTTGCCTGCGGTGAAAAGCCGGTTGGCTTCGTCTATTCTCTCGAAATACTCAACTTTAAATTCATTCATCTCTGTGTCCAGGTCTGAATCGCGTTTCTTCCAGAATTCTTCTTTAAAATTTGTCCTGTCTGATTTAGGCATTTCCAAATACATCTTTTTCTCTTCTTTAGTGATGATATATCTCACCTGGGATAAGAATTCAGCATCCTCTTCGTCAAGCCTTCTTTCCAGCATGTACAGACGGCAAAAATTTAAAGACAACAACAATAACAGAAAGAAAAAGAGCAGGCTTTTTTTATTTTTGCGCATATTCCTTTTCCTTATTCCTTTTTTATGGAATCAAGCATCTTCTTGATGTTTGGCTGTTCTGGATTTATTTCAATGGATTTTTCCCAGGCAGCGCGAGCCTCTGCCTTATTCCCTACTTGGTAATAACAATAGCCTAAAGAATTCAAGATGTCTATTCTCAATCCAAATTTGATAATAATATCCCTGTACAGATTTATGGCTTCATCATACTGATTCAAGTTCTTCTTGGATTCTGCTAAGAGGAAAAGAACTTCAAATTGAGGATTTTCACCTTCATGAAAGGGAGATAGAACAGCTTCAACCTTCCCATATTGTTTGGATAGAATATAGGCCCGGCTTAGACCGACGGCAAAATCAATCACAGTGGGATTCCTGTAGTAGGCAAGCTCTAATAACCTGCACCCCTCTCTCACTTCGCCTTTATTAAGGAATTGTATTCCTGTTATATAGGGAACCAAGGCCTCATTGGCGGTGGAGGCAACTTTTGAGAAAATCTGAGGCCTTGCTATCTGCGCCTGAAGGGAAATAGAGATAAATTGGCTGTCTGTCAGGACGGGCTGCTCATTCTGGTCATACAGAGTGACCACAAGTTTGTAATCAGATGTTGGGAAATCTCTTAGAGCAAATTCTTGGAGAATATTTCCTTTTTCTTCAGCGAAATCAGCAGCTCTTTTTATCACATTCAGGAATTCTTCTTCGCTTGGAAAAATTTTATAAAAGGTAAAAACGATTTTTCCGCTTTCCTGAAGACTATCATTCAGACCATGTAATTGGAAGGAAACATACAAAATGTCATTTCTTGTAAAGATGTTCCCAGGATGACAAATGAGTTGCCCTTCTTTTATTCGAAAGGGGATAATTGAAGAAGAGGTATTCTGTGGCTTTAAGTCATAAGCCAGGAGAAGAGGAGTCATGAACAGCCCATCTGTTTCTTGAATAATCGAGATCTCTTTCTCAAAAGAAGTGAATTCTTTTGAAGATTTATTCTTTAACAGAAGAGAAAATTTATAATCTCCCGGAATCAGAGGAAACGTATCATAGACGGCAAAGGAACTGTCTCTTATTTTCTCAAATTGTTCCAGATCCATCCTGAGAGGATAGTTTTTTTCAAACTGGTAAACAACCTCTCCTGATTGGGTCGTCACCATCCCATTGATCTCGATATCTGCGTAATATCTGTCTTCATACTGGTTAATAGAAAGCCTATTCAAGCCGATGAAGTAGTTCACAAAACTCGTCCTTGCATCATCTGTGATGACCTGAACGAGATTGTCATTCCCTATGTAGTTGGCCGAATATTCCACCTCGACGATGTCTTTAAACTTGAGAAATTTTTCTGCATATATGTCTTCAACTTCCAGCATTGGTACCCTGTCTATTCTTTGGAGAAGCATATCAGAAACCATACTGGGCTGAGCAGGTGTGGTGTCTTCACCTGGGATCAAAGAGATAGAAACCTGGGCTAAAAAAGAATTGTAATCGTTGAGAATTTCATAGGCCTCAAGGTAATCATAAGGGTGTCCCTGATATGAGGTTAGAAGACTCTGGGGACCGTCATTTAGAGGAGAATAGAGGACGTATTCTCCTGCCCCTCTTTTTTCAAAAAAGACGACGTTAAAATTTGGGGGCAGTCCTCCCCTCGGAGCCTGCTGATAAAACCAGATTTCGATGGGGTAGACCTTGGTGTAAGAGGCATGCCTGTGTATATTTCGAGGCTCCCCTAGGATGATGTACACTCTCCCCATGTCAGATCGCCATCCTCCCGGGCGAAAATGTTGATTTGCGTAATTAAAACGACGGTAGTGTTCTCTCTTGTTTTCATTCTCTGGGGTTCCAGAAGTTGGATCTCTCTGTCTCCAAAAGGCTCCAATAAACATATCCCGCTCTCTATCTGTCTCGAGCTTGAGAAAAACCGCTTTTTCGGTTTTCGTAATGATATAAACGACTTCTTCTTCCAGCCACTTTCTGTACATCTCTGGGAGGTCGCTGGACGATATATTTTTTGCATGGAGAATTAGAGAAAGTAACAAAAAAAAGATAACCAAGAATCTCTTTTTCACGGCAATATTTATTTCAGTATATCCATATTGATCATTCAAGTAAGCCATCATCATTCTCCCAATTGAATAAATATAGGAATTTTGTTTTTAGCCTTGCTCCAAATCCCTCATCATTTTCCTCAATTAACCTCCACTGACATCCTAGAATGAAAGTATCACATCCAAAACGACAAGGTCAACGATTAGAAAAAAGATTCAAATCAACCGAAACCTCCAAACCATCCCCTTTAAGATAGACTCTGCCCTCAAATTAGCACATAACAGCTAGGGAGAGCTCTCGGAAATACTTCCCTCTTTTTCTTGCAGTCCTTCGTTAGAACGAATAGATCAGGTTTAGACTTCCTATAATTTGATTCTTGGTCTCGGTTCTAAATCTTTTGGTCCAATACACGTATTCGAGGAACACCTGAATTCTCTTAATCCTCAGTGATAGTCCCA
>Ga0114922_10003582_pt1 | contig 14457 bp, 13 predicted proteins | sample AartaG_FD_100975 | JGI IMG/M metagenome (GOLD analysis project Ga0114922, IMG submission 100975) | Deep subsurface microbial communities from Aarhus Bay to uncover new lineages of life (NeLLi) - Aarhus_00045 metaG | ecosystem: Environmental > Aquatic > Marine > Oceanic > Sediment | place...
ATGCCGATCCGGCTCGAGGTGGGGGCGAGGGAAGCAGAGTTGATTGCTGAAAAAGGTGAGCTGTTTCAACGGCTGGGTGTACGGGTGGAACAGAGCGACGACGGCGCCTATGAAATTACCGCCCTGCCCGAAGCCCTGATCAGCATCGAGGAGGAAGCTCTGGTGCAGGCTCTGCTGCGGGAGAGGGGCAGTGTGGATGAGCTGGTCGACCGGGTGTTCAGCCTGGCCGCCTGCAGGCTGGCCGTCAAAGAGGGAAAAGAACTGGATGCCCTGAGCGCCGGGGAGCTGGTGCGAAAGGCATTCCGGCTGGAAAATGCCCGCTGCCCCCACGGACGGCCGATCTGGTTCCGGGTCAGCGAGCAACGGCTGCTGCGGGAGGTCGGGCGGATCTAAAGCTGGGAGAGCTTGCTCTCCACCTCCGCTCGTTTCTCGTAGCTGGGATTCTTCTTCAGCAGGGTTTCCAAAAAGACCTTGGCGTTCTCCTTGTCCCCATTGGCGATCAGTATCAGAGAGAGCTGGTAGTAGGCATCCCAGTAGTTCGGGGCGATCTTGATCAGCTCCAGAAAGGTCTCCTGGGCTTTGTCGGACTCACTGAGCTCCTGATAGGCCAACCCCAGGTTGTAGCGGGTGACCGTGGCGTCCAACCGGATACCGATGGCCTTCCTGTAGTGTCGCACCGCATCGCTGTACAGGCCCTTGTGCAGGTACACGTTACCGAGGTTGTTGTTCACCTCGAAGGAGGCCGGGTCGATGGTGATCGCTTTGGAGAGGAAGGTCAGAGCCTGATCGTACAGTCCATTGTCATCGAAGATCCGGCCCAGGTTGATCAACGGCGGCACGTAGCTGGAATCGAGCTTGATGGCGTTCTGATACTGCCTGATCGCCTCATCGGTGTCGCCTTTCTTCTCGTAGACCTCGCCCAGGGTGTAGACGTAGGGAGCGGAGTCGGGTTTTCGTTCCACAGCCTTGGTGGCGTAGGGCAGGGCAGCGCTATACTTTTCCAGGTTGAGCTTGACCAGGGCCATATTGTAGTTGGTCACGGCATGGGACGGATCGAAGCGCAGGGCAGAGGCCAGATATCTCTCCGCCTGGGCGAAGTCTCCCCGTGCCGACAGAGCCGTACCCAAACCCCGCAGGAACACAGGATTGTCTCCATCGTAGTTGACGGCCTGACGAAACGAATCGACGGCCTTGGTGACCTCTGCCCTGTCGATGTACAGGGTGCCCAGCATGTAGTAGGCCTCGGCATAGTCCCGCTTGACCGCTATGGCCTGCTGGAAGGCCGAGATGGCTCGATTCGGCTCCCGGAGGCGGATCAGGGTCTGCCCCTTGCGATAGTGAGCCGGCTCGAAGTCCGCTTTCAGATGGATGCAGCTGTCGAAGGACTGCAGGGCATCGGAGTACTCGCGGGAGTAGTACTGCACTCGGCCGAGGGAGTAGTACAGATAGTAGTCGTCGGGCTTGAGGCGAGCCGCCTCCTTGTACTCATCCACCGCGCTTTCGTAGTTCTTGGCGCTCTCGTAGATCTTTCCCAGAGTTTCGTGGGGAAGGTACAAGGTGCGGTCCTTCTGGATCGCCTTGTTGGAGGCCTCCACCGCGGATTGGACGTTGCTCTGACTGTCCGGGTCCTCATCCAGATAGGACCTGCCGATGTAGGCGTAGGCTTGGCCGGAATCGGGATCCAGTTCCAGCACCTGGTCGAAGATCCTTCGCGCTCCCTCGTAGTCTCCGTTGTTCAGGCGGCGCACCCCTTCGGCTATCAGCTCATTGATCTTGCGCAGACGCTCCCGTTCCTTGGCATTGGCATCCTCCGGGATCTCCTTGGGCTGAGCCACCACCGTCTCCCGGGGACCTCTGTCCTGGAGGGAAGAGCCCAGCTCCTTCAAACCTTCTTTGAGCTTCTCCTGCTGCTCCAGCAGCGCCTGTTGTTCCCGCTCCTTCTCGCTCATCTGGGCGAGCCGCTTCTTGTCGATGATCTCATCCAGCAGCTCTTGCGCTTCGGCGTCATCCGGATCCTTGAGCAGGAGCTTCTCCACGATCTCCATGGCCCGATCGTACTCCTCCTTGTCCATGTAGGTACGCGCCAGCTTCAATGCATTCAACCGCTCCTGGGCCTCCCGCGATTCGGCGGAGCGGCTGCGCGCCCGCAGGCCCAGCCAGGCGCCTCCTGCAATCAGGAGAAGCACGACTATCGCCACAATGATGATGATCAGCTTGCGTCTATCCATGGGAATAATTCCTCTTAGTTTTCGATATCGATTTCTTCGTACTCTTCCTGGATCTCTTCGCTTCCAGCCGAAAGGTTACGGGTGTCTTCGGAAGCGTTGTTCAGCGTATCCAGGACCTCATTGAGCAGAGCTTTCTGCCGTTCCAGCTCCTCCAGACGCTGGCGTTCCGCATCTTCGATCGCCTGTCCGAGAAGGGCTATGATTTTCTCGATATTCTCCCGTTGATGTGTGTCCGGGTCCAGGCGCAGATAGTCGATGTAGTCCTGCCGGGCATCCTGAAACTCCTCCAGCTCCAGCCGGGAGTTGGCCCGGTTGAGGTAGGCGACCTCCAGGGCTCCGTTGATCTGCAGGGCGTTGGAGTACATCTGCTCGGCTACGGTGAACTCCTGCTTACGGAAGTGGTTGTTCCCCAGGTTGTAGTAGAACAGGTCCTGATATCCTTCAGATACGTTCAGTCCCCGTTTGAGAGTTTGGATGGATTTTTCCGTGTCGCCGATCTGCTCGTAGACGATGCCCAGGTACAGGTAGATTTTCTCATCTTGGGGATTCTCGTAAAGAGCTCTTTCCAGATGGGGCAGGGCTTCCCGGGGTTTGTTTTCCAGAAACAGCTGTTCTCCCTCCTGGAGACTGGACAAGGACAGCAGGAGGGCGGTAACTAGATGGATGAACGCCATGGTTCTCCCTATAATATACAACCGTAGATTTGACTCTTCTATACAAAAAAACTAAATTGTGCCAGGTGAATACGTTTCACCATATTAATGGTCGGCAGGCAGCCAGGTTTCCGTAAAATGAAAATCCTCTGTGTATCTGACCATATTGATCCACTGGTATACAGCCCCTCTATAAAGAAACGTTTCGCCGAGGTGCAGCTCGTATTGAGCGCCGGGGATCTTCCCCTGAGTTACTACGATTTCATAATGTCGACCCTGAACAAGCCGCTGCTGTTCGTGTTCGGGAATCACAGTCTACGCTACATGCCCCTGTACACCGGCCATGTGGACGCCTTCGGCAGGGGGCGCCTGGAGGGGCGGGGAAGCGAGCTCTATCGCCCCACCGGTGCCGCCTACATCGGATTCCGGGCGCGTCGTGAGAAGTCTCTGCTGTTGGCGGGACTGGGTGGAAGCTTTTGGTACAACGGGGGGGAGAACCAGTACAGGGAGTTCCAGATAGCCGTCAGAATCCTCAAGCTGCTGCCCCGGCTTTTGTATTACAGGTTGCGCTTTGGACGGTACCTGGATATTCTCCTCACTCACGCACCACCGTTCGGCATCCACGATCAGGATGATCCCTGCCATAGGGGATTCAAGATCTTTCTCTGGTTCATGCGCACCTTCAAGCCGAAGTACCTGGTGCACGGGCACATCCATCTGTACTCCCCCTCGGCGGTTCGGATATCTCAGTACCAACAGACTACAGTTGTGAATGCCTACGATCATGTGGTCATCGATGTGGAGCCTTCCCGATGAGCTCCAATCACTACGCCGCCAGGGCCGCCGAGGATTTCAACAAGGCTCGCAGCCGGGAAATCTTCGGCCGGATCCTCTCCCTGCTGACAAACCAGAGGGACAATCTCCTCTCCCTCCAGGAGGTCAAGGCGCTGCTCGGGTCTACCTCGGAGACCTACAGGGGTTTGAAGGTCGTTCCGATCGAAAAGATCGTGGGAAGCGAGGGCCGGTACCAGGACTTCAACAGGACCTTCCTGCCCCGTCACAACCGTCTGAGGGGGCGTTGGGTCCGGGTAAACACTGCCCATCATCAGTCGGTAATCCTGCCTCCGGTGACCCTGTATGAGGTGGGGGGCGTGTATTTCGTGCGCGACGGCAACCACCGCGTCTCTGTAGGCAAAATGCAGGGGGTGGAGTTCATCGATGCGGAGGTGATCAGCTTGGGAACCCGGGTGCGTCTGAAGCCCGGCATGACCCGGGGGCAGCTGCGCGCGGCGGTTATCAACCTGGAGAGGGAGGAGTTTTTCAAGCATACTCGACTGGAGGAGCTGCGTCCGGGGGCAAACATGAACTTCACGGCCACCGGCCGTTACGATGAGATTATCCGCCACATCAACGGTCACAAGTACTTCCTCAACCTCTCTGTTAAAGAGGAGATCTCTTTCGAGAAGGCCCTGCTGTCCTGGTACGACACGGTCTACAGACCCATAGTAGACCTGATCGAAGGGCAACGCTTCCTCAAGGCCTTTCCGGGCAGAACCGCCTCGGACCTTTACGTCTGGATCGTACGCCACTGGGATCAGCTGAAGCGCAAGTACGGACAGACCTTTCCCCTCGAGCAGGCGGCCAGAGAGTATACGGAGCTCTATGGGCAAACGAAAAGGGGCATGGTCGCGGGTATTTCCCGGCTCCTTAAGCGCATTTTCTCTTGGCTGAAGGGATAGTCGCCGGTATTCAGCGCCGTCTGCGCTTTCGCTTGTGTCGAAAAATCGATCTCAAAACACGAAGAATGAAGGCCCAGATTCGAGCCAACAAGCGGGGGTGGCGCAGTTTCTGAAGCCGAGCCATGCCATCGGCGATCTCCTCCGGCGAAAGTTCCAGTCGCTGCACGTTCTCCTCTATCTCCACTTCCAGCTTCTGCTGCTCTGTGGGCCTGTCTATGATCACCGCCTCTATGGATTTCCATCCCAACCTCTTGGCTGCCTGCAGCCGCCGGAAACCTGCGATGAGCTCGTACTTGCGATTGATGATGATCGGAGTGAGCTGTCCGTAGTTTTTAAGGCTTGCCATCAATCCGGAGATATCGCCCAGCTCTCTACGGATCCGTTTGCGAACCATGATCGAATCGAGAGAAATCAGCATACCTTCCTATCCGGATTCCAGGTAACGCTCGTATGCCTCGCCCGGGAGCAGTTCGTCCAGCTCTTCAGGATCACTCATCTCCAGGATGAACAACCAGCCGCGACCCAGAGGATCGGTATTGATGATGCTGCAACCTTTTTCATCGGATAACGGCTCGTTGATCTGGACAACAGTCCCCGTTACGGGCGCATAGATTTCGCTGGTGGATTTCAAGGAATCGATCGAGCAAACCGCCTCACCTCGTTTCACCCGCATGCCGACCTCCGGGAGCTCGACAAAGGCTATTTCGCCGAGCTCGGATTGGGCAAACTCCGATATGCCGACTCTTACCCGATCGTTTTCCCTGAGTACCCATTCGTGATCCTCTGAGTACAGATATTCAGCCATGCTGTCAGCCTCCCGTTTGTCAATCCAATAGGGGATTCCCCGTTTCCTCGCTCGGTGTCGAAGATTCCTCTTCTTCGAACAGGGGTTTTCCCAAATCCGGAATCAGAGGTTCGGCGGGCAAAGGATCACCCAGGAGAATCGATCCCTTTATGTTGCTTTTCAGGGTTTCATTGCGTTCGGCCTCGAATTTATGGAGATCACAGAAATCCCGGGGCTCCGTTCCGGTCAGAAAGATTTCCTGAATCGTGCCTTCATTGCAGTACTTCGTGGGCAGTAAACCGGAAGAGGCGCAAACTGTGACTTCTATCAATCCGGAGTTGGGTCGGGTAAACTCCTCTACGGGCAAACCCTCATGGGCATTTTTCATGTACGAGGCCCAGGCCGGGCCGGCCACCGTGGCTCCGGTCTGATTCACCCCCAGGGAGTATCCCAGCTCATCGAAGCCAAACCAAACCGCCGTTGTAATCTGGGGAGTGAAACCCACGGTCCAGGCGTCGGACCAGTTCTGGACGGTTCCGGTCTTGCCGGCACTGGGGTGGTCAAAACCGTCCACCGTGGATGCCGCCCAGCGCAGGGTTCCCGACTTGACGGTGCTCTGCAGCAGGCTGACCATGATGTACGCCTCTTGGGCAGTCATGGCCTGCAGGGAACGGCCCGCCCGCATCTGCCTGTTCCTCAGATCCTTCTCCGGTTCCAGGACCAGCCTGCCGTTTCGGTCTTCCACGTAGCGGATGGCCACCGGCTCGATAAGCCGTCCCTGATTGGGGAAGGTAGCAAAGGCCCGGGCCATCTGCAGCGGATTGATTTTCACGATTCCCAACCCCAGTGGATACTTTCTTGGAAAGATCGATTCGATCTCCGCCGGATCGGTGATGCCCAGCAGCGTGCTGGCCCGGGAGATCGCCGCATCGAACCCGATAGTGTCCAGCACCTTTAGAGACGGTACGTTCATCGAATGCGACAGAGCCTGCCGCAGCAGAACTCTGCCCTTCCACTGGCCCTTGAAGTTCAGAGGGATATAGGGGGTATTGTCGTCATTCCAAAACACCACCGGGGCGTCGACGATCATCGTTGCCGGCGTCACCTTTCGGGAGCTGATGGCCGCAGAGTAGTACAGCGGCTTGAAGGAGGATCCGGGCTGGACTGTTGACTGAACCGCCCTGTTGAACTGGTTGGTGCTTTCGAACTTGCTGCCCCCCACCATGGCCAAAATATGGCCGGTCTTGGTGTCTATGCTGATCAACGCCCCCTCGACCTGGGTCTTCTTGGACTTATCCGCCTCTTTGGCGTATCCCACCCGGGTGAGGTACTTGAGCTCTTCGATCCCGAACAGGGAGGCGCCGATGTCCAGAACCGGATTCATCTGCTCGAGAAAGAAATTCCGGGCCTTGGCGTTCTGCTTGCTGCCGGCAAAGCGGATACCATCGATGTTGAAGGTCAGGGACAGGAGATCCACGATCGGCAGGAAGGTTGCATCGGCGTAACCGAGGCGATTGGAGGACTGTACCTGGTGCTGGTTGTTGACGATGCGGATCCATTTCTCCATGACCTCATCGGCGATCCTCTGTTTGTCCAGATCCAGGGTGGTATGGACGACCAATCCCGCCTTGTACAGATCCATGGAGCCGAGCAGCATCTCTTCGAGCCTCTGCCGGATATACTCGGAGAAGTACGGGGCCTTGTCCTCCCGTTCGAACCAGGCGGAGGTGATATTGCTGCGTGTATAATCGTAGCTGTCCCAGTACTCCATGAAGGACAGATCCGCCTCTTCGGCCGAGACATAGCCCAGCTCCACCATCTGGTCCAGGATCTCCTTCTGGATCTTGCGGGCCCGCTCGGGCCTGTTGATCGGGGAGTAGAGTGCCGGACTGGCCAGCTGGATGACCAGCATGGCCGATTCCGCTACGGAGATATCCCGAACCGAGTGCTTGAAGTAGAACTGGGAGGCCGCCTCCACTCCGTAGGTGTTGTGCCCGAAGTACATCAGGTTGAGGTAGCGTTCCAGGATCTCGTTTTTCGAAAGCTGCCGTTCCAGCTGGATCGCCCACCACAGCTCCACGAGCTTGCGCTTCAGGGAGATGTCGGTGCGATCGGCGTACAGGGTGCCGGCAAGCTGCTGGGTAATGGTGCTGCCGCCGCGAAAGGCACGCCCGCTTACGATATCCAGTAGGGCCTGCAGGATATAGACGATGCGAAAGCCCTTGTGCTGGTAGAAGTACTGATCCTCCCGTGTCATAACCGCGTCGATCAGGTGTTTGGGGATCTCATCGATGGAAACGATCTCCCGCTTCTCCTCGGAGAAGAACTGCGTGATCATCCGTCCCTGGTAATCGAGGATTTGGGTGGGAAGGGCCGGCTTGATGTCCTGGAGGTTTTCCGCGTTCTGAATATTCTTCGTGGTCGCCAGGGCCAGGCCCAGGGTGATTCCAATACCTATGGCAAGGATGAATCCGATGATCAGAAGAACGATTGCAACTCTCAACTTTTTTGGTGGCATGGATCAAACATATTTAGAGGTTGCGGTGTTTGTCAAGATTGAGTGGCCGGATAGTTCTCTTTGCTCCGGTCAATGCAGACCAGATCCTCAGCCCAATCCCTGCAGTAAAGCCTGCCTCTGTACAAGACGGGAGGGGACCACCACCTGTGTATCCCCTCATCTACATTTCATTCTGCCAAACAACTCTGGGTTCACCGTCTACGACATGCAGGACAGCGAACTTTTCATGACGAAGAGTTGCTGGAAATGAAAACCTCATCTCCGAGAACAACAGGATCTGTTGCATTACACTGGGCGGAAACTCCTTCAAACTGCCAGACGATCCACTTGTGAAACTATAGAGGTTCGTCGTATTGCACGTCCACGGAGAGAAGTCTCATGCCGCTGAACAGAAGGGCGTACAATACGCCGTCCCGCTCGTGCAGAACGGGAGAGGCGTAGTACCCTTCGGTCAGCTTTAAGGAGGAAGGCCGGCTCGATTGTTCTGTGTATCAACAGAATCCCGGGATGTAGGAGGGTAAGGGGCAAAAAAAGGCCAGCTCCGAAGAGCCGGCCTTCGTTTAATGTGTCGGCTTGGTAATATAGTAAACTGGGAGGGGAACTATATTAGATACCGACACACATATTATCGACGTTCGGCGAAAAAAAATTAATCCTCATTTAGAATTATATCAAATATTATGGAAAGATGGTAGTGTTTTCCCCTTTGAACGGCAAATTTCTTGCTGATGCTGTGATCGGCAATTTTTGCCCTCACCAGGTGGTTTCCCTCGGAAATCTGGATCGGAAAGGTTATCCCGTCTGCAATTTTTTCACCGTCCAAGAACAGTTCGGTGCCCGAAGGAGCATCGATGGTCAACTGAGTGATTGTCTCCTCCAATTCGATGTCAACCTGGCTCGTTTTACCGGATTCTACCGAAAAACTCGTGTTGATTTCCTTGAATGGAGTGGAGACTATTCGCAGCTGATGAATGCCCGAAGCCAGCTCCACTCTCTGCCCGGGCCAGGCGAACTGGATCCCGTCTATAAAAAGCTCGAAAGGTTCCTCTTCCAGGCCCTTGGGGAAGTGCAGAGCCAGGTCTGCGAACCCTTTTTTTTCTAACAGAGGTTTCACGGAAAAGTAAAATTTTTTATCCGCGATTGATGCCGGAATTCCTTTGACCAACGGAACCATGGTAATTAATAGGGGAAAATCCGTGCGCTTGAGAGAGCCTTGCAGGCGATAAGTTCCTACGGGCGCAGCTTCTCCGCCCGGGATTCGTACGAGGGGTATGTGAATGTAGATGCGATTCAAATACGGTAGATACTGGAAAAAAGCCCGCTCTCCGCTGTAGAAGCGCACCGCCCCCTGCGGGCGGGGAGAGAGATTTTTATAGATGCCCAAAGCGAAGGTGTCGAAGTGTTTTTTCAGTTCGTTCGACAGGACCAGCTCCACGCGGATGCCCTCCAGAAAGGGGGTATCCTCTTCCAGGGAAAGCACGGCCGCTTCCTCCAGGGACAGAGCTATGGTCTGTTCGAAGGCCGCATCACTGGGAACCCGCACCTCCTCGACCACCAGGCCGCGAATCTGATCGGACCACGGTGCTGCCGCCGAACAGACGGTGAGAATAATACAGATCAACAGTCTCATCGTTTCGTATCCTTTGGCATGGGCAGCAGCAGAGCCGGATCGCGGGAGGAGCCCCGGCGCCGTATCTCGAAGTGAAGATGCGGACCCGTCGAGTACCCCGTCGTTCCCACCGCGCCAATGATCATACCGGAACGCACTGCATCGTTCAACCGGACATAAATTTCCGCCAGATGGCCGTAGATCGTCTGGTATCCCGCCTCGTGATTGAGGATGATCATGTTGCCCATAACGGGATCGACCCCGACCAGAGCGACAGTCCCGTCTCGGGCCGCAAACACCTCTGTTCGTCGAGGAGCGGCCAGGTCGATCCCCTTGTGGAATTCCGAATCCCCGGTAAATGGGTTGTCCCGGGTGCCGTATCCCGAGGTGAGCCTGCCGAAGGGCAGGGGAAAGCGAAAGAGGATATTAAGGAAATATGCCCTCTCGATGGGCGTAAAACCCTGCCCGCGATAGAACTTGATCTGGTGCAGGCCACCGTTCTTGTCCAGGCGCATGGATTGCGCCTCCGCCCGTGCGTTTTCGCTTATCGAGGCCACGATCTCCTGGAAAGTGCTTGCCGGGATCTCCCAAACGAAAATTCCAGGCTGGTTGGGTATCAGGATGACCATGCCGGGATGAATGGCTGTTGGATTGTCGATTCCATTCAGTGTAGCGATACTATCGTAGGGCAGGTTGAGCCGGGCGGAAAGGGACAGCAGGTCCATCCCCTCGTCAAGCTGATAGGTGAACAGACGCAGGGGAGGGAACTCCACGGAATCCTCTCCGGGAAGACGGCTCTCCGCCTGGAAGTAGGCTCGCAGGTCGCCCTGCATCTGCTTGAACAGGATGTCCCGTGAGTTGAGTTGCCGGATTCGCGGGTACTCAGCGAACGCCGCGGTGCAGAGCAGCAGTAGCACGAGAACCGTGCCTCGGGTGCGTAAACTACCTTTTACCTCGCCTAACATATTTCAGGAATCCCAGAAGCAGTATCCACAAAACCGCCGTTACAATGGCTGCAACCGTGTAGCCCCGGCTGACGAGCAGCGCAATCGCATAGAGTACTGCGAAGGAGGCGACAACAACGGCCGCTGTTTTGAGTATCGGCAGGATTTTTCGATTGAAATACAATCGAAGGGCTTCCGGGTCCCTACCCAGGCGTACAATCCGACTGATCAATGCGTAGAGCAGAGCAGTGGCGAGCAGGGCAATAACAAAGATCGTATAGCCCGCGGCAAAGTTACCGGAGAAGTACCAGAGAGGGATCGCAACGATCGCCGATACGACCGCTATACCGCTGAGGAGTACTAAAAATGCTCCGATTTTTCCGAATGAGCGCGCAAGGCCCTTGAGTACCTGTGTAAACATCGCGGTTCGCAAGGCTAGGAACCCTGGAGTTGTTTTTCCAACTCTTTGTAGCGCTGAGCCTCGGCCTCCTTGCCCAGCCGCTCGGCCACGGGTATCAGGTAGGGCAGAACGGCGGCTGCGCTTCTGTACAGGTACATGGCCTGATAGACCTGAAAGGATTTTTCGTAGCTCCTATAGGCCTGTTCATCATTGCCTGCCTTCTCTTCGATCCTTCCCATGGCAAAGAGATCTTTGGCGATCCCGATGGAGTTTTCCACCCGTTTATCGAAGCTCAGAGCCAAATCGATGCTTTCCCGCGCGGCATCGTACTGTCCCCGCTTCGAGTGTACGGAGGCGATCATGTAGTGGTTGCTGGCGATTTCCTCATACTGCTCCAGCCTCGCGTTGATTTCCAGGGCTCTCTGGAAGTAGCCGAGGGCTTCGGCCAACATTTCCCTTTTTTTGTACACTGAGCCGAGATTGTGATAGATGATCGCCAGGTCTCTGGCCGAATCTTTCTCTTCAATTCCGCCCTCCGCTTCATCCAGCAGCGTTGCCGCCTCCTCAAGTTGGTCCCGCTCCAGAAAAACCTCCGCCATGTTGGTCTTGCTCTGGGCTATCAACAGCGGCTCCTGAAGGATCTCCGCCTGGATCATGGCCTCCCGGAAGTGCTGCTCCGCCTTATCCGGGTATCCTGCGGCCATGTATACTTTGCCGATCGAGTTGTAGGATTGTACAATCCCCGCTTCATTATCTACTGAGATGTTGTCATTCAGGGCCAGATTGAAGAACTGCAGGGCCTGGGTGTACTGCCCCTGGTTGAAGTAGGCGTTTCCCGCCTTGGTGTACTCGGCGGCCCGATTCTTCTTCTCCGTGCTTTCCTTGGGTTGCTTGGGAGCGGAAGAACAGGCAAACAGCACAGAGCAGCTGAAAATGATCAGGCAGAGGCGACGCATCTAGAAATCCTCATCCCGAAAACTCTGAAAGGTCGTGGGCTGTTGGAGCTGCTCCGGAATTCCCCCGCGGATCAGCGGATTGTTTTTTACCGCCTCCAGCACGTCTCTGCCCTGATCCAGGGTCTCCTTTCCCTTCTCCAGAATTCCGGATATCTGAGGCTGGGTGGCGTTGACGAAAACCATGAACTGTCCCAACTCGTCGATGATCGTGTTGAGATCTTCTACGGATTTCACGATTTGGTCGTACAACTGGTTGTCGTCGTCCAGGAAGGTTGCCACCGAACCTTTCGGATCCAGCAGTTTCTTGGCCAGCCCAGTCGGATCGGTCATGCCCTCGGTGAGCGTATTGATATTGGTCGCGGCCAGCTCCAGGTCGTCCAGCACGCGGTTGATCTGGCCGGCAACGGTTTCCAGCTCCACGATCACTCCGGTCAGCGGTCCGGGACCGACCCCTGTGATCGAATCGTTGAGGGATTGCACAGTTTCCTCGATTGCAAGCAGGGTGGAGTCCACCTGCACGAGAATCGGACCCAGGCTGGCGATCACCTCCCCGATCGGGTCCTCGCCCACGGGACGGTCGACCAGCCCGGCCTCTACAAGCTTTTTGCCCTCCTCCAGATCCATGGAAGGGATGTAGGAGAGCTCGGGCAGGGGTTCGGCCGGGCCTTTGCCGGGATGAAAGAACATGCCTCCCCCCAGGCCCAGCGGATTGGAGGAAAGCTCCAGAACCGAGTTCGGGAGGACCTTGTCGTAGTAGGTGTCCATTATGAAAAACTCGATCTCTACGAGGTTGTCCTTGGTCAGGGAAATGGTGTTGATTTTACCGATTTCGAAACCTTTGAGCCGGATCGGCATTCCCACGCTCAAGCCTCCGGCGGACCTGAATATGCTCCAGTAGTAGTAATCTTTGGCGAACCAGCGCTGGTTAATGCCCAGCAGGATAAGGATGGCGGCTACCGCCAGGATTGCCAGCAGAACGAAAATACCCACGATTTGATGGGCGAAGCGAACCCGGAATTTCATTGCATTTTAGTATGCTTGAGCCCCAGCGGCAGTGTCAAGTTGTACTGATGCGTTGCTTTGAGTATAATAACGAGATTTTTGCTCTGTCACTACAAGGCCAAGGAGTAGCGAAAGCAGGAGAAGCTCATGATTTGGAACCCTCATTACGAATCGATGGATCGAGAGAAGCTCACCAAGATACAGAGCGAGCGGCTCTGTGAGCTGGTGGATCGGGTTTATCGAAAAGTTCCTTTTTACAGGAAGCGGATGGAGGAGAAGGGGGTGAAGCCCGTAGATATCAATGACATCTCGGACATCACCAAGCTGCCCTTCCTGACCAAAGACGATATGCGGGATGTATATCCATTCAAACTGCTGGCGGTGGATCCCATCGACATCGTCGAAGTCCATACCTCCTCGGGGACAACCGGCAAACCCGTGGTGGATGCCTATACCCGCCAGGATATATCGCTGTGGTCCGAGGCCATGGCACGGACTTTGGCTATGGGAGATACCAGCCGTACCGACAGCGTACACAACGCCTATGGCTATGGACTATTTACAGGCGGGTTGGGTGTGCACTACGGGGCCCGTTTGATCGGAGCGAATGTCATACCCATCTCAGGGGGAAACACGGCCCGGCAGCTGGCGATCCTGCAGGACTTTAAATCCACTGTTCTGACCTGTACCCCCTCTTACTCCCTCTACCTGGCCGAGGCTGGTACGGAGCAGGGGATCGATTTTGAAAAGCTCTCTCTGCGGGTAGGTTTGTTCGGAGCCGAACCGTGGAGTGAGGGAATGCGCAGGGAGATCGAGGCCAAGCTGCATCTCAAGGCCCTGGATATCTACGGCCTGACGGAAATCATAGGTCCCGGGGTCTCTTCGGAGTGCGAGGTTCAGGATGGGCTGCATATCTGCGAGGATCTGTTCTACCCGGAGATCGTCGATCCGCGAACCGGAGAGGTGCTGCCCGATGGACAGAAGGGTGAGCTGGTCATTACCACGTTGACCAAGCAGGGTACCCCGGTGCTGCGCTACCGCACGCGGGATATTACCTACCTCAACCACGAACCCTGCCGCTGCGGGCGCACGGCCGCACGCATGCACAGGTTACTGGGGCGCACCGATGACATGCTGATCATCCGCGGAGTCAACGTATTTCCATCTCAGATCGAGGAGGTGCTGCTTCGCATCGAGGGTATCGAGCCTCACTATCAGCTGGTAATCGACCGCCGGGAACAGCTGGATATCCTGGAGGTTTTGGTGGAGATGAACGAGCAGCTGTTTTCCGACGAGATCAAGAATCTGGAGCGCTTCGAGAATGATATCAGCGAAGGGCTGTACGCCGCCCTCGGGATCCACACCCGGGTCAAATTGGTCGAGCCGAAGAGCATTCCCAGAAGCGAGGGAAAGGCCAAACGGGTCGTGGACAAGAGGCAGTTATGAGAAGTGAAGTTGTAAGTAAGGAGGTAGAATTATGACGCTGAAACAGATTTCAGTATTTCTGGAGAACAAGAAGGGCAGGCTGGCCGAGGTAACCAGGCTTATCGCCGAGGAGAAGATCAACATCCGCGCCCTATCTCTGGCCGATACCACGGATTTCGGGGTTTTGCGCCTGATCGTA
>Ga0114922_10003583_pt1 | contig 14451 bp, 12 predicted proteins | sample AartaG_FD_100975 | JGI IMG/M metagenome (GOLD analysis project Ga0114922, IMG submission 100975) | Deep subsurface microbial communities from Aarhus Bay to uncover new lineages of life (NeLLi) - Aarhus_00045 metaG | ecosystem: Environmental > Aquatic > Marine > Oceanic > Sediment | place...
CTATCCCCCATGACGGTAACAGGATTATACTCATACATGCCGGAGGCCTAAAGCGTTAAACTCAAAAGTTTTACGAAACAAAACCTCGTCTTGGTTGCCAACTTTTTGGGAGAAGAACCATAATTTTACATTTGGAGCGTAGCGACTCGACATGCTGGGAATTGATATAGGTGAACGTTCGATTCGGGTCGTGAATCTACGCCGGCGCGGGGGAGGGTTCGTATTGCAACCGCCGGTTGAAATTCCCTTTGCCTCCGATCAGGCGTCGAACCCGATAGCATTAGGTGAGCTGCTGGCAGATACGCTGAACCGGTCCGGTTGGCGTTCGCAAAAGGCGGTAATGACGTTACCGCCTCGACAATGTTTTATCCGTTATTTTCCATTAGAACTATTGCCGGAAAACGGCATCAATCGCAAAGGTCATTTGAGTAAGAGTGCCATCGGGGAATTGTTGGGTATGGCGAGGCAGACGGTTCTGGTGCCGCCGGAACAACTGGTATTTGATCTGTGGACCGGATCGGACATTTCGCCAGAGGACAAGCGGGGCGCCATATCCGGAAATGGCACTTGCCACGGCGTTTTAGTGGCGGCGGCGCAAACAAAAGCGGTAGAATTTTGCCGGGAATTAGCGTCTGTCGGGGGTGTGAAAATCCAATCGTTAGAGCTTCGTCCGCTGGCCTCTATCAACGGACTTTTGATGCATTGGCATGAAGCCCAGGAAGCCAACATCGCAGTGGTGTATGTAGAGCGTCAACATGCGGACGTCGGTATTCTGGACCCGGACGGCTTGGTATCGCTGCAGTCGGTCACCATTACCAGCTATGAACAGGGGGCCGAGAGTATCGCGGAGGAGTTGATAGGCCATTTACAGCGAATTTGTAATACCATTCGGCTTTCTCATGCCCAATGCAATCCCCAGCGAATCTTCCTGGCGGCGGGGGATGATCGCACTCATGCCGCCGTACCGAGAATCGTCGAGAAGATCCAGCAGGATTTGCATCGTGAGGTGACATTATGTAATTCCTGGGAAGGGATACTTAGTTCCCCTACCGAATCGGAAGTGGATTATTCCGGATATGTACCGGCCTTGGGGGTAGCCTTTGACGGCTTATCCGCCAGTCCGACTTGGTTTGATTTTCTGAATCCCCGCGGCATCAAGAAGGAAAAAAAACACGCGGCAACCTGGCGTCTATATACTTTAGTTGTATTGGCTTGTTTAGTGCTGATGGGGGCGTTTTGGTTGAGATGGGTGCTGAAGAAACAGCAACGGTTGCAGCGTATTGAAAGTATTGAATATGAATTAGGCCAATCTCAGCCGGAGCTGGAATTAACCCGGCGCGCTCAGGAAAACTGGAATTTATTTCGACCGTATCTGCCCGTGCAGGATGAGGGCGACCGGCGAGAGTATTTAGCCGTTGTAGCGGAAATATCCAGTTTGTTTCCTAATACGGAAGAAGCTCATGTGACCAAATTGGTGATCTCGGAAAAAACAAGCGCCAGTACCGATTATAATATCACCCTTTCCGGCCGGTGCAGTGAAGAAGCCGTCTTGATTGCTTTTAAGAATCGTATGAATGAATCTGTGATGTTTCAACAGGTGGAACAATTGGGGCCGGTACGAACGGATCCCGAACGGGATATCTATTATCCGGTAAGTTTTTCGGTGATCTGTAATTTTAGTTCAATACCGAAAGCTGTAAAAGATGGGTAAGAATAGAAGAACCATAACCATTGTAGGCCTGATGCTTTGCGTAGTAGCTGTCCTGGTGGGCCTACAGATCGGACGACGCATGCAGCATAAGCTGGATACGCTGGATAGCGAAGTAAAAGCCCGTCGATATGACATGAATCGGGCCAACCAGGAGATCCAGGAGAAAGCGCATTATGTAAAAAAATGGAAACGAATTAAAGGACTTCTCCAGAAGACCGTGGAAGAACGACAACTGGAGTTTGACGCCTATCTTATTAAACTGGCGGGCGACAGCCGTGTGGTGATCCGACAAAAATATTACAGCGATTCTGCCATGGAGAACCATTTGGAAGATAAAACTCTCAATTGTAATTTGAAGTTGGATTGTAAAATCGAGGAGCTGGCGGACTTCATCGCCCTATTGGACCAGGAGAAGGATTGGCTGCTGCGCATCGAAAATTTAACCGTGAAAACGGTGGATCGCTCCTCGTTCGGAGCGAGTACGTTTGGATTCGAATTGCCTACCACAAAAGATATTCAGGCGGATATGGTGGTTTCGATGCCGGCCGCCTCTTCCCAGAGGGAAATTATGGATCTAAACGAATCCTTTAAGAGTACGTTATAGACAATACGTGAAAGTAAAAAAAGTGAGAAACGGATTAGAACCAAAACATTTGATGCCCTTGCCGGATACGTATTTTCTTACTACGGATTCCGTCTCCGCACAGAGAATCCAAACAATGAATCGTTGGCGTATTGTGTATCGCGGGATTCTTTTGGCCCTTGGTGTAGGGATTGGTTGTTTTCCTCTCTGGGCAGCGGGTGCGAACCGGAAGACACCGAAACAACTTACTGTGGATCAGATGAAAAAACTTATCAAGGATAAAAATATTTTTAAGCCTGCCAAGGTTCCTCCTCCGTCGGTTAGTCCGGATCCCGGAGATATTCGAACCATTACGCCAGGTCCCAAGCCGCTGAAGAAGCCGTTCACGGTATTCGGCATCCTCGCCGGCGAGGAGAAGATATGTGCCTATTTGTTGTTTAAGGATCCCGATCGATTGGAAAAGGCGACCGAAGGTCAAATTTTTGAGAACACGTTGAAGATCGTAGCGATTGAGTGGCCGTTTTTACGCTGTGAATACGCCGGCCGGGAAGTGCGCATCTATCAAAACGAAAGCACGAATGACGCCCTCACTCGACTGCGGGGTTTCGACAGCAGTTATATCCTGCTGGGTACGCGGGCTTCGGGGGATACGTTTGTGGCGGAAGTACTCATTCTGCGGGATAACACGGTGAAGATTATTGAAGAGGGGGATCGGCTTGGGGATGCCACCGTGATCGGTATCGAAGAAGGCAGATTGCAAATGAGAAGTGATGATGGAACGGAATTTTACATTTAATAAAAACATTCACACAGTACCGGCTCATCACGGTTCTCCGCATAAGTGGATTCTTTTTAGCGGGGTATTCCTGACGGCGTGGCTATGCGTCTCCTGTGAAACAACAACAAAAACAAATTCACAATCGATTGCTCCACCGGTAAACGCATTACGACAAGATGACTTGCCCGGAACCCGAACCGTGTTCCAGGCCAAAGAGTGTTCCGGCAATATAACGCAAACGTCGGAGAACGATCCGGTGGCAGAATTGTTACCGATTTATGTCAGTTCTTTTCGTGATTTTCGTCCGCCGCCGGGGCCGGATGGGTATGTGTTCCGTATTATACCTCTGGATAAGAGCGATCATCCCATCCCCGTAAAGGCGGAGGTCACTATCGCTTTATATTGGGATCAAGAATTGGAGAAAAACCAGCCTGTGCCCGATCCGTTACGGATTTGGCAGGTTCCCAGGCAACAAATAGAACATCACTGGGTGATTTCACAGGATTTGGATGGCTATCTCTTTCGTCTGGATTGGGGGCCGCAAGGTCCCGGGCCGGGCAATTACCGGTTCCTGGTACGCTTCGATTATTTACATAATGAGAAACATATAACGATTTGCCGCGCTATGACATTCCAGGACATGCAGGGGCAATGAAAAACACAAAATGTAAAATGATAAATAAACAATGGAGGTTATGACCGTGAGAACAACAATAACCATTTTTCTAATTTTCATTACTGTCGGAAATATTCTAGCTCAGGAAAAACCCAAGGCGCCGACAAAACCGGCGGCCACGACTGCGTCACCGGCGGAAAAAACCAATGTCAATCACGTTACGTATCGCCTGTTTTATCGAAACGTGGACCCCAAGAATCTTTTCATTATCCTTCAGGAATCGTATCACATAATGTTCGAAGGGGCCGATACGGTGACCGGCCCGATTTCGCTCATCAGTCCCGGCGAGGACATGGTGGATGTGGAGGGGATGCTCAAGCTGTTGAATGAAGTATTGGCAGCCCAGGACAAGATCGCCAAGCGCCAAGGGCAAATTGTGAAAATATCCCCTCGCCAGAAGAGTTTTGATTACTTTATCGAACTGAAATACGCCGAACCGCAGAAGGTGGTAACAATCATTAAAGAGCTTTTTGAAGCCAAACCGGATAAACCGGAAGAGAAAACCAAAAAAGCCGAATATATCCAGGTGCATCCTTCCCAGCGAGGGCTCATTATTCGTGGCTCTCAAGAGGTGCATAACCAGATTCAGGAGTACATCAAAACCACCCAAATTGACGTCGCGCCGCCGGGCGCGGAAAAAACCACGAAACCGCCGACGCCTCCTTTCCCGGAGGGACCGTTGTTCCGTGAATATGTTCCACTGGATTTCATGGATCCGGCGGAATTCCAGGCCCTCATCGAACAGGACCAGATCCTCAGCGACAAATGCACTACGGTGGTTGCCCGGAATACCTTAATAGTATTCAGCCGCACTGAGGACGTTTTCGCCCGGATTAAGGAAATGAAACAGGCCTTTGATGTGGATCGTCTGGAGATCCGCTATCTGCCGCTGGCCAATGCCCAGGCGACGGATGTCGCCGCCTTGCTGAAACAGATTTACCCTCCTAAAGTCACAGCGGAAGAAGCAGCGTTGCCGCCGGAACTTCAGGAGGTGCGGCGGGAAGGTACGGATGAGCCGGGAGTCCTGGTCGAACTGAGGCAGGGCATGGAACAACTGGGAGTTGCCGAACCCCGGATCGAAGAATTGCTCAGCGGCGCCATCTCGGTTATCTCGGGAGGCGAGGTTGTCGTCGTACCGGATAAGGTTCGTAATGCCTTGTTGATTCGCACCTATTCCCGCAATTTCCCGAAAATACTCGAGTTAATCAAAGAGTTAGATATCCCCCTGCGCCAGGTGATGATCGATGTCTTTATTACGGAAGTGACTCTGGATGATTCGATTGAATTTGGCGTGGACTTTTCCTATAAACACAATGACCATACCAATACCCTCAAACAACTCTATCAAGGTACCACGCAGAAGCCTGCTGGTTTAGCCGAGCCGGTGGGTATTTCGTATCAATTGATCGACGATAATATCACCGCGTATATCCGGGCGCTGCAGGCCACGAGAAATCTCGATGTGATTTCGCGTCCCCAGATTGTTACCAAAGACAATAATAAAGCCAACATCTCGCTGGGTCGCGAGATTCCGAAAATCAAAGATACCAAATTGAGTACGGAGGGCGCCATTTCCAGTACGGTAACCTATGATAAAGTGCAAACCGTACTGGACGTTACGCCTCATATTCATCCCGATGACTATGTTACTTTGGATATCATGCAAACCATCGATGACGTCAGTGCGGAGACGTTTCAGATCTCCAAGGATTTTAATCCGCAGGTTTTGATTCGCCGCAGCGCGAAAACGTCCGTTCGGGTGAAAGATGGCCAGACTATATGCTTTGGCGGCTTCGTCGGCGACCAGATTATCGAAAATCAGGATAAAATCCCGGTTTTGGGAGATATTCCGTTAGTAGGCTTATTATTTCAATTTACGTCGCACCAGCGGGTTAAGACCGAGTTAATGATTTTTATCACGCCGCATATACTCCAGACGCCCCAGGAAATGCTGCGGATGACCAACGAGATGCGCCGGCGTAGTAATTCCTCTTCCGACAGTGATCGCGATTCGACAGTTTTGGAACCTCAGCGGTTCCTGGTATATCCTCCTTACAAAGAACCGCTGCCGGAATTTCCCATACCGTCAGATGTAGAAGTTATTGATAAACCGCCCGTCACTCCGGAGCCATCCCCAACACCACCTGAAGGCAAGGGTAACACCGAGGAAAAACCAAAACCAAAGACTCCGGCAGAAAAAAAAGCTCCTGCCAAAACCCCTGCTAAAGCGCCTCCGGCAAAAAAACCACCAGACAAAACGCCACCAAAAGAGCAGCCCGAAACAACCAAGCCGCCGGTAAAACCAGCATCAAAAGAGCCTCCCAAGGAAAAACCCAAAACCGAGGCCAAGCCCAAACCTGCCCCTGAAAAGAAATAAACAATATAAGGCACTCTAACAAAACCTCTGTTATGTCACCCTGAGCAGAGCGAAAGGTCTCCATCCTGCCCCCAGAACGAGATTCTTCGCTGCGCTCAGAATGACAACCATACGACACCGTAGTTTTGTTAGAATGCCTAAAGCGGCGATTATTTACGCCACGTCACGAGATTACACTTAATGCTTTCGGCGGCCAGCACCGCCTGGAGTGAATCCCTCCGATCGATAGAGACCTCCATACCCATATTGCAGTCCGGGGATATCCGCCGGGGTACCGGAATCATTCGAATAGGAATACTTGCTTTATGGGCAGCGCGTTCCGCCTGGATGGCGTAATGCGTAGAGGGAAATACGACGATGCAGCGAGAATCGGTCGGAGCGTAATTTGGACCCAGAGATTGTATGAGATATTTGGCCTCCTCTTCCGTCGAAAAATATCCGATGCCGGCCCGGATGGCGCCTTGCGGAAACGTTCCGATGGTCCGATGGGCGGACGGAGCGCAGTGAAGCCCCACTCGGGTCATAATCCCATAGCGGCTTTCCAGATCGTCAGCTACTTCGGCGCTATCCCGCCCTTCAACCGTGAATGAGAAAATGCCGACGTTGTTCTTCATATCGCCAGGCCCGTAATAAGTAATACCGTCCATTCCTTGCAGGCCTTCAAGAATTATCTTACCGACCTGACATATTTGAGTACGAATTTTATCCACGCTGACAGACGAGACAAAGTCGATGGCGGCGGACAGGCCGGCAATGCCGGGCGTATTGGGCGTTCCGCTCTCATATTTGTCCGGTAATTCCTGCGGCTGAAATTCCTCGCTTGAAGCACTCCCGGTACCTCCCTGCTTGAGCGGTACAAGGTCAATCCCTTCTCGAATATACAAACCACCCACGCCCTGTGGTCCCATAAGGCTTTTATGGCCGCTGAACGCCATTATATCCACTGGGAGTCGGCTAAGATTGATGGGATAACAGCCGACCGTCTGAGCAGCATCCAGGAGAAAGGGGATATCTCGCTCTTTTGCAATTTGACCGACGGTTTCAATCGGCTGGATAGCGCCCGTAACGTTGGAAGCATGGGTCATTACAATCAGTTTTGTCTCCGGTCGGATGTTGGCAGCCAAGTCATCCGGATCGATGATCCCTGCGCGATCCGCTTTTGCCCGGGAAACTTTGATACTTCGCTCCTGCATTAAAGCGGACAAAGGCCGCATTATCGAGTTGTGCTCCATACTGCTGGTAACGATATGATCATTCGTTTTGAGTATGCCTTTGATCGCTAGATTCAATGCTTCCGTACAATTAAGGGTAAATATAAATCGAGATGCATCAGGTACTCCGAATAGTTTTGCGAGTTTCGCCCGGACGTCGGCAACTATGTTTCCCGCCTCAATACCTGGGGAGTGGACGGATCGTCCCGGACTGGCGCCGACCTCCCTCATAAATCGATCCATCGCGCGATAGACTTCTTCCGGTTTCCGACGCGAAGTGGCTGCCGTATCCAGATAAACTTCCATACTAGTTCTCCCGGGCCGTCAAACCGACTATCACACAAACGAGAAGCCCAACTCCCACAGCGATCATGCCGGCTGCGGGTACGCCCTTGCCGGAAGCGGCAAGACCGAAATTATGAGCCAGGGCAGCGCCGGTAATCATCCCAAAGACGGCAAAGAACGAATCCCCGTTGCCTTGAGATGCCAGTATCAACTGTCTGAACGGGCAACCGCCCAGCAGGATCGCGCACAGGCCTACCAGCATCATCCCCAGAGAATTCCAGAGATAATCCTGATGGGCCGCCGGTTGGCCGTCAAAACCCGCGTTGAATTGTCCCAGGGCAAGGTTTGAAATAAGAACCGCAATCAGAACGGCTATCAGTCCGATTAAAAGATGGCTGGATCTAAACAGCATCATATCCCGCAGGCCGCCGGCAAAACAAAGTCGGCTGCGCTGTCCAAAAACACCAACGATTATACCTGCGGTAAGTGAAATCCAAATCGGCGCATACATACTGCCGGGACCTTTTTCCGAAGCGAAAAATATTCCTGGCCGGATTATCAAGAAAACCACACCTACCACCGCTAAAAGGGGAAGGACTCCGGCAGAAAGGGGATATTGTTCTTTATAACTTCGCCCCAGAGTAGTCCCCTTGCGCAGAAAAATAACTCCAAGAGCAATTCCAGTAATAAATCCTACTAAACCGAATAGAGCGTTACCGTCTCCTCCGCCTAAACGAAGCACCATACGAATCGGACAGCCCAGAAAGACTAATCCGCCGATCATCATAAATACGCCCAGCAGGAACTTGACCACCGGCGCCGAACCGGAGCGAGGCGCAAATTCCCGACGTGTCAGGGCGGCGATCGCCGCCCCGATTACGATTCCCAATATTTCGGGCCTGAGATATTGCACCGGTTTGGCTTGGTGCAGTCCCAGCGCCCCTGCAATGTCACGCTCGAAGCAGGCTATACAAAATCCCATGTTGCCCGGATTTCCCAGCTTGACCAATATGGCCGCCGCCGCGCCAAGAAGGAGCCCTGAGACGATTACCAGCGGCGGGAAATTCTCTTTCCAGTTTGTTTTGCTCAACATATCACTAGTCATTTTCCCCGCCCCCTTCTTAAAGTTAATATGAATTCGCCCCCTTTTTCTGTGATCTGAACAGTATATCCCAGGCTGCCGGCCAGTCGCGTAACGTTTTCTTTGGCGACCTCCTCATCCAGAAGGACTACTAACTCGCCCTCAGTGAATTTCTCCAGAGCCTGTTTTGTCTTTATGACCGGTACCGGACACGACAGCCCCCGCGCATCCACGGTTACGGGTTGAATTGTCATGGCAATCTCCCTTTACAAATCGCGGGCTCACCCGCGACTCAACCAAAGGAGATTCCTTCGTATCAAGGCGGGAAAACGCCGCAAGAGGATCTCTGGAAGACCCCGACCGGGGTCAGCGGAATTCCTCAAATTCAACAAATTAAAAATGTAACGAATGCTTCCATTATCAAACCTTCAAATCATTTTTATCTTTCTATTGTTCTGTCGAAAACATTATTTTTTGTCATTCTGAACCCCGATTTATCGGGGTGAAGAATCTCGATCCCCTGCGAAAAAATGAGATTCTTCGCTTCGCTCAGAATGACATACGGAGCTTTTCGACAGAGCATCTCTCTATGCCTGAATTACTTATAGCAAATCCCATCAAAAGTCAATATGTTTATTACTCAAACTGACCGATCCAGTATGTCATGCCCGCGAAGGCGGGCATCCACGGCGTTTGCGGGTATGTGGACTCCTGCCTTCGCTCGTCACGGCGGAGCGAGCCGTAGCCGGGCAGGAGTGACATAATGTAGTAACGTTTTGCCATAAAATAAGTTATCATTGATCCGATGTACAAATCGGCCAGTTTGAGTAACTTAAGGCGATGATTTTCTGACAGCCATCTTTGGAGTTTTCATAGCGTCGGTGATTTGGCCGACAATTTTGCAGGGAGTAGTGAGTTTATTTTCAGCCGCTTCGATGGCCGCTTGAGCTTTTTCCTGCGGCAGGGCGATCAGCAAACCGCCGGAGGTCTGCGGATCGAACAAAAGATCCTGCTCGGCGAGTTCGATGTCGTCATCAAAAATTACATTTTCGCCGACGTACTTCCGATTCGCATAGGTAGCTGCCGACAGCAGTCCCATGCCTGCGTATTCGAGCACGCCGCTGAGCCTGGGAACGCAATCAAACCAGATCTCCATGGCAACTTCACTTGCTTTGGCCATCTGGAAGGCATGGCCTAGTAAGCCGAAGCCCGTTACGTCTGTACAGGCGGTCGCGCCGTACTCGAGAGCGATTTGCGCGGCATCTTTGTTGAGCGTGGACATGGATTGGTTTGCTTCGTTCTCCTGGTTCTCATCGGCCATGCCGCCTTTGACGGCCATAATGGTCACGCCCGTTCCGAGCGGTTTGGTGAGGATAAGCAGATCGCCCGGCGTCGCGCCGGTATTATCCAGAATTCGGTCCGGCCGGATCGTACCGGTAACCGCCAGGCCGTACTTGAGTAACGGATCCAGAATCGAATGTCCGCCCAGAAGCACGGCGCCTGCCTCCGTGAGTTTATCAATGGCGCCGCGAGTGATTTCTTCGATCGTCTCGGACTCGAGCATTTCGGACGGCAGACAGACTACCGCCAACGCCGATACGGGAGTACCGCCCATAGCATAAACATCGCTGAGCGAGTTGGCCGCCGCAATCTGTCCGTAGGTATATGGATCTCTCGCGACCGGCGGGAAAAAATCGACCGTCTGTACCAGGCACAGTTCGTCGGAAATTTGATAGACTCCGGCATCATCGAGAGTCTCAGGGCCGACGATGAGATTCGGACTGCCCGGCAGCTCGATATTGCAGAGAACGTTTGAGAGCAGATGGGCGGGTACTTTTGCCGCACAGCCGCACTCGGCGGCGGTATGGAACAAGTCTACTGACATAATTAACTTCCCCGTCGGGCTAAAATCCTAAGCACTAAATCCTAAATCCGGAACAATATTAAATGTTCAAAATCCAAATTCCCAAAACAGATGCTGACGGGTGGCAGCCACCGAGTCTTCGAGGTGAATGGTTATCTGCCATCCTGTTGATATCCAACAACCCCATGCCCACGTCCGAAGACGTCCGTGGGCATGGCGCCCGGCTGTGCCTACCACTCCTGCCGTTACCTTTCTTTATTTGTCATTCGGGCTTCGTCATTGATTCGTCATTCGGATTTCGTCATTCGTCATTTGATTCGATCCGTACTTGCGACCTACCCTTCTCGGTCAGAATACGGAGGTCGCCTTTTCGTTTGGTCATGCCCTCGGAATCATAAATCCCAATCAGGGCCAGGCATATCCGCCGGTTACCGCCTACCAGATCGCGAAACTGGGCAATCGTCATACCCTCCGGCTGTTCGACAAGGGCCTGAAGCAATTTCCTACGGCACCCTTCGACGATGGAGGCATGGATATAATCGCCTTCGTAAAAGTATGCCCGTCCCTTTCGTACCAGATACCGGAGGATTTCGTCCAGTTCCTTTTCGGTGAGATTCTGCTTTTGAGCGGCGCTCTTCAACTCGGACAGCAAAGGCATACTCATCCCACAATTTCTCAGGAAGTTCTCCACAAACACTACACTGGGTTTTTTATCCCAGTCGGCATCCACCTTGTGATCCGCCAGCGACCAGGTGTTCTCGACGCGTTTGAGTTTCTTTTCGCTTTCGAGCTTTTGGAGCATGAGAGTAAGGAGGGTCTGGGACGTTTGCTCCTGCGACATTCCTATTGCACCGAAAAGTTCCTTCTCGGTTAGTCCTTTCTCCTCCAGACGGTGGCGACGATGAAAATCGCCTATACGTTTGAGACATGCGTCTGTAAGTCTGTCGTGTTCCCTGCGGACAGTCAGATAAACACTTTCTCCGGAGATGTATCGGACGATATCCGCTGGCAGCTCGTCTAAAACGTTTCGTACCTGGTCGGCAGACAGGTTGAGAGTGTCGGCGATTTCCCGGTGCTCAAGAGCCTTAAAGCGTTTTCTGATCTCCGCAGCGATGAGTTCAGCCGCATTGCCTTGAGCGATCCGGGTCATATCGCCCACCAGCTTTTCCGTTCGCCGGCGGTGGTGGAGCGGGGCGGTGTCGATGATCTCACCTCCGCCGACCGTGATATCGTTAGAAGTGTTGCGGATGACGAAATGGTCGCCGTACTGAGCGACGCACGAAGTATCGAGATGAATCTGGGCCAGCCCTACCTGGCCGGCCATCAGCTTATCGTGATCTATAAGGTGTACCCTGGCTTGCACTTCGTAAGTGCCCAGATGAAAAATCACGCGGCTCCAGAGATCCAGGCTCCGAGCATGCTCGAACAGACGGAGCTTAACGTCGATCATCTTGGTATCACGAAGGGGGCGGTCGGCAATGATCATTCCCCGTTGGAAGTCATCGCGGTCGAGCCCGACCAGGTTTAACGACGACCGGTCGCCTGCCCGGATGGTTTCGGTTTCCTTACCGTGCCTTTCAAGCCGCCGAACGCGGAGCTTTTTCTCCCCCGGCAGGAGATAGGCCGTATCGCCGACAAAAAGCGTTCCATCAATCACCGAACCGGTAACTACAGTCCCAAATCCCGCCACCGTGAAGATTCGATCGATAAACAACCTGAATACCTCGCTCGCCGGTCGTTCGGCCAATGCCGCAGCGACGCTGGATATGGCTTCTTTCAACTCATCCAGACCCTTCCCCGTGACAGCAGAGACCTTAACGATGGGACATCCCTTTAAGAACGTATCCTCGACGAGTTCGTTTACCTCCTCAACGGCGATATCGACCAGGTCCGGCTCGACGAGATCGATTTTAGTTACTGTGACCAAACCGGCACGGACATTCAGCACCTCCATGATCTGCAGGTGTTCGCGCGTTTGCGGCATGATGCCGTCGTCGGCAGCGACGACCAACAGGGCAAAATCGATCCCGCTGGCGCCGCCCACCATCGTACGCACGAAGTTGCGGTGGCCGGGAACATCGACGATGCCGATGGTGTCGCCATTCGGTAAATCGTGATAGGCGAATCCCAGGTTAATCGTTATGCCTCGTGCCTTCTCCTGCTTGTGCGTGTCGCAGTCGATGCCGGTCAGGACCCGGATCAGAGCGGTTTTTCCATGGTCGATATGACCGGCCGTTCCCATGATAAGGTGTTTCATGCGTCGGCCTCCACGTGCAGCGCTGCGGATGTGGCACGGGCGATGTTGGGAATATGATTTGGGAACAACGTCAGAACGTCGAAAAGAATCCTGCCCTCTCTCAATACTGCCAGTACGGGTGGATGGACCTGGAGAAGTCGCCCATAGAGTCGTTCGGCGAAGGTCTGTGTTGTATCCTCAATTCCATCACGGGGTAAAACCTCCACCGCAATGCTGTTAATCTCCAGATCCGGCAGGGTGCCGCCTCCGCAACGTCCGATGCTCTCCACGATTCGCGCCTCGATACCCAGTTGCGTAAGCTCGTCATGCAAAGAGGACGCTAGACGCTCCAGATCCTTTCGGCTCCTTTCCAGCATAGCAAAGATCGGACTAACGGTAGTTAACTCTTCTTCTCGCAGGTAACCTCTACACGCGGCGGACAGGGCTGCAAGGGTAAGTTTGCCGACCCGCAGCGCCCGCATGAGCGGCGCACGGGATAATGTAGCGATCAAATCGTTTCGACCGACCAGGATTCCTGCCTGCGGTCCACCCAAAATCTTATCGCCGCTGAAGGCCACCAGGTCGGCGCCATCGCTGACGGCGCCGGCGACGTCCGGTTCTTTGTCGATAGATAGATGTTTAGGCTTGCGCAGCAGACCGGAACCGATGTCATACATCATCACCAGCCCACGATCATGTGCTAACTCGGCCAACTCCCGCAGGGAAACCTCCGAGGAAAATCCCTTGATGGCGTAGTTGGACTTGTGGGCTTTCAGCAATATCGCGGTTTCAGGTCCGATGGCCGATTCGTAGTCCGCCCGATGCGTCCGATTGGTCGTTCCGACTTCGACCATTCGTGCGCCGCTGGCAGCCATGATCTCCGGTAAGCGGAACGAATCGCCGATCTCGATAAGTTCGCTGCGTGAGATGATCACCTCCCGGTTGCGGGCCAGCGTATGCAAGGCCAACATAATACCGGCAGCATTATTATTAACCACTACCGCATCCTCCGCACCGGTCAGAAACGATAGTAATTTTCGGATATGGCTGTTGCGGCTGCCTCGCCGCGCTTCATCCAGGTCAAATTCCAGGTTGGAGTACCCGCCTGCCACGGAGGCAATTTCGTCGATGACGGTTTGACCCAGCGGCGCCCGACCGAGGTTGGTATGAAGAATAATCCCCGTGGCGTTAATGACGGGCCGGAGCGATGGTTCGCCAATCTCAGCGGCAAGGGCGGCAGTATCGGCGGCGATACTTTCCATATCCGGCGCATTTTCCCCGCTGCATATACGCTGTCGGGCTTGATCCGTCGCTGCACGCACGGCATTTTTCACCAGTGAACGTCCATATTTATGGATGAGTTTGGTTACGACCGGATGTGCCAACAATTCGTCCGTGCTGGGAAGTGCCCTGAGTTGTCTATTATTGTCGGCCATATCATTACAGCTTATGCGTAACCAATCCGTGATAAAATTCGAAGCACTAAATCCTAAATCCGAAACAATATCAAATGTTCAAAATCTAAATTCCAAAACAAATGCGTATCCGTATTATATTCATCATTCGTCATTGATTCGTCATTCGGATTTCGTCATTCGTCATTTTAATAGCAGAGAGGGCAGGAATCGAACCTGCCACGGACGTTGTTA
>Ga0114922_10003584_pt1 | contig 14449 bp, 13 predicted proteins | sample AartaG_FD_100975 | JGI IMG/M metagenome (GOLD analysis project Ga0114922, IMG submission 100975) | Deep subsurface microbial communities from Aarhus Bay to uncover new lineages of life (NeLLi) - Aarhus_00045 metaG | ecosystem: Environmental > Aquatic > Marine > Oceanic > Sediment | place...
ACCTACCGGAAATCTGGACGAAGACAATGCTGATATTGTGTTCGGCTACCTCAGTCAATATGTTGCTGAGGGTGGATGTGTATTGCTTGTTACTCACGATATCAGGACAGCCGCACATGCCACTCGAACCTTACAGATGAGTGATGGCCGGATAATTGAATAGGGTCAATGCCCTGGGCAGAAAACTTGAGCAGGCGCCGCGCCTGGTATCTGCAATTGAATATTGCCGAGCTTTACTTGTGTGTCTGAACTCCGGGCGCCTTGGCCCACCACCTCGCCGCAAAAGATGTTCTCGCATTGCATAAAACGCATAGTGAGCTTGACATACGTCTTTCTTATTCAGCGATAGCTGTCTCTCGGCCTTTTTGAGACTCGGCCGACATGGCCGTCCAGGAAGTTCACATTGACACCACCTTCTGTTTGTCCCGGCTTACGGCCATGCGGGAAAATACCCTGCTTACGGAAGAAATCGCATACCACCCAAATCTCCGCCGGACTCGCATTAATACACTGACGATATCGCTCATCCTGAATATTATTCTTGCTTGTTGAGCCGAGCCAGTCTCGATGAGCCTCCATACCGTGCAACGTTAATTGCCGCGGCAGGAAGTAGGTGGGATCTCGCCATGTACCTCCATCCAGCTCTTGTTTGTTGGCACGGAAACTCCAGTAAATGTATGTAATATTGCCGATAATGCGGTTATGAGGCGTATCAATCACCGAATCTATCCCCCCAGTAGGTACACCCCGGTTCGGATCATTAGCAAACTGCTCCAAGAATTTGGCTTGCGGACAATAGAAAGCTTTTATTAAGCCGTCATCTTTATATGCATTGAGCTTTTGCAGCAAAGCACGGTGAGGATTATGTTCGGTCGCCTCCAAAGGATAACGGTTATTTCTGTCGTCGTTGGCATACATAATAAGGGCAACATTTACCTGTCGAAGGTTACTGAGACAAGATGTTTCATTGGCTCTAAATCGAACCTTATGCAAAGCAGGTACCAGTATCCCCATCAAAAGGGCAATAATAGCAATGACCACTAATAGCTCGATTAAGGTAAAGCCCGTTTTCGAACGATTTCGATTTTGCATTCTACTCATTATTTTATCATCCCCCTTTTCTATTCAAGTTTTCTCCAGTTTTACGGTATTCGATCCAAATTCCATAGTTAACATTTTCACTGCCGGGAGGTTTCGGTATACCAATGCGGTAGTCTTTGATTCCCAACTCACTCATAATATTATATAGCTCATTAGCTTTTTTATCCACATCATATTTCATTTTTTTACCTTGTTTTGCGCGTATCTTTTTCGCCGTTTCGACAGGCAGATTTTTCGAGAAGCCCCTTCCAATGTATGCCACCGCTCCAGGTTTTAGCACGCGATATATCTCGCTGAACGCTCGTTCCTTATCCTCCCAGAAGTGATAAGACCCCCGGGAAACGATTATATCTGCGTAATTATCGCGAAAAGGAAGATTATGGGCATCGGCGAAGATGGCACTCACCCGGTTTCCAACACCATTTTCTTCCGCCTGGCTGTAGAAACTTGAAAAGTAATTCGGATTGATGTCGGCATTCATCCAGTGCATTCGTGTACGCTTGCATAATTCGATGATTAATGTGCCTGGGCCGCTTCCTAAGTCAATCCCGATGCCGTCTTTTTCGCCTAAGTCGAAATCTGCAACGATCTGCTCAGCCAGAGGAGCATACACAGGCGCCAGTGTCTTACGGCTGGTTCTTAGCATACCAAGCGCATTTTGCCCTGTATATTTTTCGCCCGAATGTAATGACGGGGGTTGATCGTTAAGGCAGCCTGTTCCAAAAAAGAGTAAAATCAGGATAAGCAAATGAAATGGTTTTATCATTTTCATTAAGTTAATCTCCACTTAAAACTGTGCCATCAGCTGAATACTTCTGATACCAGTTCGCCTAATTTCGGCTGGAGGCAAAAGCCCTCTGTCCGAAACACAAAATCTGTCCGTCTTCGAGACTTACTATAGCACGGCCGTCTCGGTCAACAGCCAGGCCCCAAAGAACCGGAGCCGATGATAAGGCTTCAGACCACAGGACCTTACCGTCTTTCAGATTCAATGCGACAATTTCAGATTTCTTTGCGACCACTACTGCATTGCTGCACACAGCCATAGCAACGCTGTCTTTACAATCATAGCTCCATAATGCCTTCTTGTTCATGCCGAGCCTTTTCCAATCCAGGTTGAACCGGTTTGGCGGTTCTGCCATCTTCTTAGCTAATAACTCCCTGTCAATGTTGTCAAAGCATAAAATCTTCTTGTTGTTCTGGCTGCTTACCCAAACAATGTCCTGACCACCGCTCGATGCAAGGAAAACCTTGCTAAAGACCGTGGCTTCGAAGACATCATACTTAGGGTGTGCGTAGAATGGCTTACCGCAGGCTACGACCTGGTTGCCAAGCAGAGAAAGCTCCCAGCCGCGAGGGCTTTGCGACTGGCATCTTGCCAGCGGTTTCGGGTCGTTGAGGCATTTACCATCTGAAATGTTATAGACAGCCGGCGATAGGGAGGTGCCGCTGGCTAAGTAGAGTTTGCCTTCGTGAAGAAGTTGATGGCCTTGCACGCTCGCTCCAGTACGGGCCTGCCGGTCAAGATGGCCGGATGTATTGTTCTGCCACATTATCCGGCCGGTTACGGCATCGAGTGCATAGACATAAGTGCCATCATAATTAACGATACCGGCGGCAACATAAGTAATACCGTCTTCGACTAACACTCCGCTTGCAGCTGGCCAGGTGGACAGAAGCGAGCCATATACAGGCATTTTACGCTCCGCTGGAGCTGCACGAAAACGCCAGAGCAACCGGCCCATCTTTGCCTCAAAGGCATAAACCCATCCATCACCTGAACCAACAAAAGCACGACCCTTCCAGATAGTTGGGGGAAAGCGAACCGCACCACCGGTATATGCCTTCCACCGCAACCGGCCGTTCACTGCATCCAGGGCCCGGACGATGCCGTCGGAACCGCTGACAAATACCAGTCCACCAACTGCAACCGGAGCCGTAGGAACGGAAGCTGTGGAGGCAGGTGCCGTCTTCGGTTCAAACCGCCAGAGTAGTTTGGCTTTCTCAGGGATGGCTGCTTCTGTTGTCGCACTGCCGGTATTGTCTGCACGGAAAGTAGGCCAGTCAGCCGACGATTCGGGCAGACTTGCGACCTTCTTCAAATTCCTGGCGCCTTTCTCCAGACGTTGCGATTCGATTGCCCGCGGGCTAAAGTCGAAATCCCCTGCAGGCCCAAGGCACGTAATGCCATAGAGGGTAAGCTGGCAATCACATACCGACGGCCACCAGTATAGCAAACCGTTGGCGATGGTGACACCATCGTGACATTGAGGGCGCATAGGTGAAATCCACTCCGGACGCCGGCTGGCTAAATCTAAACGCACCGAACCACCGCTGGCACGGAAAAAGATAGCGTCGGAGGAACCCGTCGGTCGGGTGCAGGCCCGGCGATTTGTATCAATCTCCGCCAATACTTGGCCGGTAAGCGGGTCAAATTTTTTACTCGGGTGTTTGTCGATTTCGCCACTTATGCCGTACAGCCCGTCGTCCTGCAGAACCAACTGAAAGTTACTATAAGAATTCTCCCAGAGGATATTACCGTCTTCGGTGGAAACAGCAAGAAGTTTGCCAATCTGGGGGCCGGCAAAATACAAGACCTTATCACTGCACTGCAGATAGTTTGTAGTTCGCCAGTTGGTACGCCAGTCCTGCCGATTAAGGTATGTCCCGAATGACTTAAACAGTTCGGGTGCATTGTCTTTTGTATAAGGAAATTGCGGTTCAATAAATTGTACAATGACCTCTTTCGTGTCTGTCCCGCCGCCGCTGTAATGGGCCGTGACTTTTACGACGTAGTTTTTTGTTACGTCGCTGTAAGTATGCTGTTGTAAGAAGAAGCCTTCTTCAACAACACCATCTCCCCAATCCCAGGTGAACGGTGTCTTAGGACACCGCGTATCCACACCGTTGAAACTAACCTTGCCGTTCTTGTGTTCGAGTGTCGTAACCCTAACCGACAGGGTTGACGAAGATTCGGCCGATTTCTGCTTGGAATCAGAAGATTTCGGCTTTGCCGGTGGTGTCTTCCGCCAGAGCACTTCTCCGGTTTTTGCGTCCAGGCAGGTCAGGAATGCTCCGAATCGAAAGATATAGATTCGTCCGTTTTTCATGCACATTGCCCGGCTGTCCACCGGTTCATCCTCCCGATAGCTCCACAGGACCTTTTTCGTTTTCGGATCAATGGCCAGTACATTGCGACCGAAACCCCACGGATGGATTACATATGCTTTCTCACCGTCCCTTATACCGTCAGGCTGATTAAAGCCTTTCGATATTGGATTCCACGGCCAACCGTGCGCTTCGCGTTGCCACCGCATTGTCGGGTCTCTTTGTTCCTGCCGGCCCATAAGCGCATAGAGCACGCCGTCCTCCAGAGCCATCCACTTCCAGAATGTCCCGCCGGCTTTTTCCTCTGGTGGGACAATTTCGTCCTTCAATTGTCCTGTCGCCGTATCTATGAGCTTGCAGGACTTATCATCGCCGACATACAACGTCTTTGGTGTTGCAATCATTGTATTGCGATGTATCATCACACCTTCAGTTAGGTCTCTCTGCCAGAGCATCGTGCCGTTGTAACCATTGAACGCAACAAGCTTATTAAGGAAAGGCTCTTCCCGCGTCTTGAAAGCCACGTGTCCGAATGCCTTGAATACACGGCCCGCCGAAGCCACCGCCACCTGGGGCATCGGTGCGTAGCGCGGCTCAGCCAGAAACTGCGTCAAATATGGTGCAACTATGACGCGGTCTTCCGATTGCGGATTATTGTCCGGGCCGTGATAAGGATGGCTCCAGTCATCCACTCCTTCGGGAAAAGGTTTGATAAGAACTTTGTTCTTTATTAAGGCCTTGCCCTGGGGACGCAGCACACGGAGCACCTCAGCTCTGGGTGCTTTACCCACGACGACAACGGCATCAGCCACATTGTCGGCCAAGTGCAGTTTGGTCAGCGGCCCTTTTTCAACGAAGATACGTGTCCCGTAAAAACCCGCCTCATCAACTATCTTGCGTGCCTCTTCGACGTCCTTTGTCCTCGGCAACTGCACGTATATCAGCAGTTCGCTCTGCCGCGCCAGTTCCAGGGGGGTTTCGCATTCGTTATCACCAAGCACCACGCAGACTCCACGATTGACACCGATTCTATCGAGAATCGACTCATCCTGTCTCGCCATTGAAACAATGGGCAGGCTCAGCAGAATACCCGCCGCCACAATCAACGGGCAGATTATTATTTTCTTCATTTTTCTCCCTTTCAAAAATTGTAAATAATATTGACCTTGCACTGAATAAATTTTCACAACAACCAAATTCTAATATGGAGACAGACTATTGTCAAAGAATTGTTTCTTAAAAAGAGAGTGGATATGGGCTGGGGCGCGGAACAAATCTTGCCGAAGGTGTCGGTGAGATTATTAAGACGCAGGCCTTGAGCATCATTAACAAAATGAAACAAAGCAGATAGTGCTCTGTCACAGAACAACTGATGGATTGTCATTCCTGTGAAAGCAGGAATCCAGAACGGAAAGAGTGGATTCCGCATCAAAGCCTGCCCTGAGCAAAGCCGAATGGCTTCGGAATGACGAGTGCTAAAATCACACGTGTCAAAGCAATAGTACTACATAACAGGTCAAATGACCAATGTCACTGCGACGGGTGGCAGCCTCAAGCGAGTCCCGCACCAATTAGGTGTGAGCCCCGTTAGAGCCTTTTCCTTTCGGGCCTCTAACGGGGTGAGCCTAAACTCAATTGGTGCGGGAGGAGCTTGGAGATGGCTTGAAGCCTACCAGTAACCACCACGCTATCGTGTTACAGACCGATAGTATCCTTCTGGGGTTGCAATATAGTATCTCTGACTACGCCAGTTTATCTCTGTTCTCATAGATTTTCAATATGGCGTCCGCTATGTCATCCATATCCATTAATTCCGCATATTTGTTTCAAATATTGATACCTTTGTAGCCCAACCACGAAACCAATTTCCGCTGCGTAATACAGATAGAATAGTTTTTTCGGCACTTCTGTCCCAGACCGGCCAATTGGGAAACGGGTTAGTCCTGACTGGCTTACCGCCGAGGATTGCGGCTTTACCTGCTTTTTTGCTTACGTTTCCGTATGCCGCAATTCCCCCCGATATGGCGGCTGCAATAGTCCCTGTTGACGCAGAAGCCACCTGAAAAGCATCATCGAAAATAACTCGATGACGCAACTCGAAACCCTCCCTCGGGCGCTTAGCAGGTCCGGACCAGGCAGGGCGAGGAGGATGGGCTGGCGTGTAAATCCATTGCAATTTCAGCGGGGCCGTTAGCGATTCGGACGTGCAGCCCGTGCGCGCATTGTCGTGGCGGTAGGTCGTCCAGTCCGCCGCACTCGCCGAGGCAGCAATAAGAAACAGGCCAAAGACAATGCTAAAGTTCAATCTAACTCGGATATTGACTTTGAAAACAGCTATGTTACTACAAGGAGCAAAAAGACCAGAAAGAGTATGGGCTCACGACCTGTGCCGCTTCCGATCATGGCTGAGCTGAAGAAATATGTTTCCGGATTAGATACTAAACAAGAAAATATATTTAATGATAATTTCAGCCGTTACAGATGGAAGCAGATACGTCGGAAACTTAAATTGGATGATTTCACATTTCATGATTTACGTAAGACCTTTAGTTCTGTACTTGCTCAGAACGGTGTATCCACAGTTGTCATACAAAAATTGTTAGAGTACTCTTCCCCTGATCTAACCAATAAAGTGTATACAATCTTGATTTTTCAAGTATTAAATGCTAAACTTCTTATGCTGTTTCTGATGTTTATGTATTTTTATACTCCACGAGATTCGCTTGTCATATTCATGATAATTTTAAAAATATCCGTGTTATCAATAACACCGACAAATTCTCTGGCTCCTTCTCCTACGACGTAAATTGGGACATTCACTCCGGTGTGCTCTTTGGTACCCCAGAACACCTCCGGCATAAATCCTCTTCTATTACTTTTCACAACTTTCAATCCCCCACATTCGTGATCGGCTGTCACCACGATCAAGGTATCCTCTCTCTCCTGAGCCCAATCCATCACCGCCCGAAACGCTCTGTCGAATTCCAATGTCTCAAATACATTGAGCTCGATAATATTATCATGTGCCGCCCAGTCAATCATGCCGCCCTCGACCATCAGAAAGAATCCGTCCGGATCATTATCCAGTACTCTCAGCGCTGCGGAGGTCATTTCCGAAAGATGAGGTATCGTATCATAATCAGGAACGGTTTCTCTGTCGTCTAAGGGAAACAGAATTTTATGAGGATGATAATAATCATATTCCCAGGGCATCTCCTCTGGCGAAAATAATCCCGCCAGATAAAAAACCTCCGTGGAATTATTGTCGATTGGACCGACCATATCCAGCATTTGTTGTCTTGTTGTTGCTACTGCGTATTCGGACTGCTTTGCTTTTTCGATGGTCATTCCCCTGCCGTTTTTATAATATGCTCCAAAAAGAAGGTTGGGTCTGGTCTGGGTCATATAGTCATTTGCAATATCGCGATAATTATACCGATCTCGATTGTGAGCACCGAAAGCCGCCGGTGTTGCGTGTGTTATTGGAACTGTTGTAACCAGACCCGTTGCTTTGCCTTTTTCCTGTAAATGCTCCAGGATGGTCTTGACCGGCCTTCTGGATTGTTCACTAATAACATTGTTATTAACTTTCTGTCCCGTTGCCATCGCTGTAGCAGCTGCGGCGGAATCAGTTGCGTGATCACTGACCCGATAGGAATTTGCCGAATGTGTCGTGACTTCCCCGCGGTAATATTGCTCGAACGATAATTTTCCCTCTTCTCCGTAAGCATACAACGAGGCGGCTTCGATGTGCTCAAATCCCATCCCATCCCCGATCATGAGAATGACATTTTTAACCGCAGCCCATGACACCGGCCCCGGCAATAATAGAACGACAAATAAAACCAGCAAATGCGATTTACGCGACATCTTTATCTCCTGTAGCTAAGTGGTGTAGGCTGACAAAGATTTTTTTCTTCATTAGTAACTTGTCCACACTGTTTACAAATATATTTGGGCTCATTGATCAAAAAGCTTCAACTTTTCAATATCAAGGTTACATGGACAACAAGTTAGAGCACACAGTTTATCTTCACCGCAGCATTTTGCAGTTGCTTCTCTACACACTTTAAAACTCCTTTCATCCGGGATTTCCCATTTAAACACTTAACAAACATAATTTTCTCCGTACGACATCAATAATCTTACTATATTCACCTTGAACGGCCAAGAATTTTCTTTTCCGAGGCAATTGTACTAAAAATATGCGTGAAGACACGTTTATTTATGCCCCGCCTAACCTAAAGCAAATCCAATCCCCGCGCAGGCCCCTAATCTCAGGAAGCCCCTCCTGTTATGCTAGGAACATTCGACATTAACCTGTGAACATTTCTCGCTTTCCATAACGGCATCCCTTTCTATACCTGTACCGAACAAAACGGCCTGATACGCCCCACTATCTCACAAGGCCTCGCCGCTCACGAGTCCAGCAGGATAAACAGACCATTTCGCCGTGCCGATAATACTTCCGAATACCTGCCCGCAGTTAATTACCGCAATTCTCGGTCCAGTTTATCCTTCCTCTTCCAAAGCGTCTATGATTTTTCTCTTGAGTAAAATGATATGCCGGACTTGGTCTCGAAACATGTTGACAGCAGACTACAATTTGCATTAAATTGTACTGAAACTGGCAGCTCAACGTTAAGAATGTGTGAGGTAAAAAAATGAAAAAACTGTGGGTTAATGTTATTCCATACGAAAAGGGGCTCGCCATAGCTGCCCTGGAAAGCGGAGCTGAGGCGGTGGTTCTGCCGGACGACCAAAGTGAAACTGTGCGCCAGTTCGGCAAAATCAAAACCGTCGAGAAAAACGGTGACATCAAGCCCGGCGTGGACGTCGAGTTCATAGATATAGCTGGCAAAGAAGACGAAGACAAAGCTGCTGCGGTGCCTGCGGAAAAAATTATTGTCCTTAGAATGCTAGACTGGACGATTATACCAATAGAGAACCTGTTGGCTCGCCGAGGCGAAAATATTATGGTGCAGGTAGAAAATAGCGAACAGGCCAGGCTTATGGTCGAGATACTTGAAAAAGGCGTTGACGGCGTCCTCTTAAATACCACCGACGTAAATGAGATAAAGAAGTGTGCCGAAATCATTCACGGCGTAAGTGAAAAAGTCGCTCTCGTAACAGCCGCTATCACAGTCATCAAACAATTAGGCATGGGCGACAGGGCCTGTCTCGATACCTGCACGCAGATGACTTTAGGCGAAGGGATGCTCGTCGGCAATACCGCTGCCGGTTTCTTTTTGGTGCATTCCGAATCCATCGACAACCCTTACGTGGCATCCCGGCCGTTCCGCGTAAATGCCGGTGCCGTGCACGCATACACCTTAGCGCCGGGTGGTAAAACGAAATACTTAGCTGACTTAAAGGCCGGTGACGAAGTCCTGCTGGTGGATTTCCAGGGCAAAAGTCAAACCGCTTATCTCGGCAGAAACAAAATCGAAAAAAGGCCTGTGATGCTAATCGAGGCCGATGCCGAAGGTCAGCCGATAAGTCTGGTCTTACAGAACGCCGAGACGATTCGACTCGTCAGCCCGGATGGTAGGGCGGTTTCAGTTACAACTTTGAAGCCGGGCGATAAAGTCTTAGGCCATATCGAAAAGGCCGGCAGGCACTTCGGCATGCAGGTTGATGAGACACTAATTGAAAGGTAGAGTTATGGTTTGGCCGGACGATGTAATCAGTCTAATCTTGGCTACTTTCCTTGGAGCGACAATCGGCCTCGAGAGAGAGCTTAGTGGCAAGTCCGCCGGGCTCCGGACGAATCTCTTAATATGCCTTGGCGCAGCCCTCTTTACCATAATCTCCAAACGATTGGCAGTCGTTGATGAAGGCTCGACTACAAGGATAGCCGCCCAGATTGTTACCGGCGTAGGTTTTTTAGGTGCCGGTGCCGTTATCCAGGACAGACGTGGTGTGCATGGCTTGACTACCGCCGCGACCATTTGGCTCGTTGCAAGTATCGGAATGGCCTGTGGGGCCGGTTTTCACGACTTGGCAGCTATATCCACGCTCATTGTAATTGTCGTCCTCGCGGGCCTCTTAAAGCTGGCCAAGCCTTTGGCACGCTATGTGGAAAAACACAAATCCGAAAGAATTCCCGATGAACAGGATGAAACAAGCCAGGAACGCACGTAAGCAGGAAAACTAAAAAGACGGTTCAAAATACGAAGCACTTACTGACAAAAACACATAGTCACTCGCCTATTGAGCTTTGAGTTACGCCTGTGAGAAACGTATGTATCCATATTACAGGGAAGCGGCTCTTTCATTTGGTCTGCTGTTCTACATTCTTCGATAGAGACCCTGCTATCAAAGTCTTTTCCAAAGGTGGAAAAACCAAAATAAAGAATCTCGAAATCCACGAGCTTAATTCGATATGGAAATAGCAAGGAGGATATTTTTTGCCATTGAAGTTTTTTACTTCCGCGCTATAAGCCTCCTTGAGTAAATGATAATTAGTGATGATGGCTCTGCTGATCGTCGGACAAAAAGGGTTTTCCAACAAAGCTGCTTTGAAACAGGAACTTCTTGATTGTTAAGGGAACTTTTGTAATATTATTGATGTCGTACTGAAAAAATTGTGTTTTTCAGCGTTTAAATGGGAAAATGTCAGTTTAGGCAGCAAGAAATGTGTGCCTATGAAAAATATATGATTATACCAATTTCTATTCTACTATTCTCCATGGTAGTCTGCGCGATTCAGGATGAAATACTAATCGCTGATTTTGAAGGAGATGACTACGGCTCATGGCAGGTTAAAGGCGACGCCTTTGGAAAAAGACCTTTGCCTACACAATCAATAATGACGGAACGCTGTCGAACAAAAAGCTCTTTTGCTCTATTGGTTCTGACGGTATGACTATTGACGATGAGGGAAACATTTACCTGACCGGCCGGGGGGTTACGGTCTTCAATAAAAGACCAATCCTAACAGAGAAAGGAGATTAAAATGAACAGAAAATTGTATTGCTTGGTTGTGCTGCTGCTGTTGGTAGTTATGCTAACAGCCAGCAGTGCTGAAGCAGCAAGTGTTGTCGCATCGGGCGCAAAAGTTGAAAAACTCGCTGGGGGTTTTATGTTTACCGAAGGCCCGGTCGCTGACGCTGAGGGAAATATCTTCTTTTCGGATATCCCGAACAATCGAATTCACAAGTGGTCACTGGATGGCACCCTGTCAACCTTCCGTGAAGACTCAGGCGGGTCCAATGGTCTTTACTTTGACAAAAAGGGAAATCTTCTTGCCTGCGAAGGAACCGGCCGGCGATTGGTATCCATTGACCCGCAAGGTAAGGTGACAGTGCTGGCCGACAAGTATCAAAACAAGCGCTTTAACAGTCTCAACGACCTCTGGATCGACCCGAAGGGAGGTGTTTATTTTACCGACCCCAGCTATGGACGTAGAGATAACCTGGATCAGGATGGCGAACATGTCTATTACCTCTCGCCGGACCGCAAAAAGCTCATCAGAGTAATCGATGACCTGGTCAGACCGAACGGAGTAATAGGCACTCCCGATGGCAAGCTGCTCTATGTTGCCGACCACGGCGGAAGAAAAACCTTTGTGTACACAATCAATAAGGATGGGACGTTGTCGAACAAAAAGCTTTTCGCTCCGGAAGGTTCAGACGGGATGACTATTGACAATGAGGGCAACGTTTACCTGACGACAAGTGCAGTGGCGGTTTACAACAAAAAGGGCGAAAAAATTGAAACCATCAACGTCCCCGAGGGACCGGCCAACGTCTGCTTTGGCGGACCGGATAACCATACGCTATTTATCACTGCCAGAACATCACTGTATTCGGTCCGGATGCGAGTTAAAGCCGCCGAGCAGGAACAGACCGTCTCAGAGCTTGGATTTGAACAGGATATTATCCAGACCAGCGCGGGCGACCTAAAGATTACTTTTATTGGACACGGAACATTAATGTTTGCCTTCGACGGCAAGACCATTCACGTGGACCCTGTAAGTAGAGAGGCCGACTATGACGAGATGCCAAAGGCTGATATTATCTTACTTACCCACGAACATGGCGACCACCTTGACCCCAAGGCCATTAAGATTATCCGAAAAGAAGGGACCCGGCTCGTATTAACCAAAGCCTGCGCATCAAGAGTATCCGGCGGTCTTGTAATGAAGAACGGTGATATACGAACCGTTCAGGGACTGAAAATCGAGGCCGTACCTGCGTACAATATTGTACATATGCGGTCAGGCAGAACGCCCTATCATCCCAGGGGTCAGGGTAACGGCTATGTGATAACCTTTGCTGATAAGAGAGTGTATGTGGCCGGTGATACTGAGAACACGCCGGAGATGAAAAGACTGAAAAATATCGATATCGCATTCTTGCCGATGAATGTCCCCTACACGATGACACCCCAGATGGTAGCCGATGCGGCGAAGGCATTTAAGCCGAAGATTCTTTATCCATATCACTACGGACAAACGGATCCACAACAGCTCGTTAATTTATTGAAGGATGAAGGTATTGAGGTTCGCATCCGCAAGTTGAGATAACTGGAAACAAGTTCATAGGTACCGGCAATGTTAGACTGCTTTACGTTACGGACCATTAGTCTTTCAAATTTGATTTGATAGCTTGGAAGGGTGGCACCCCCAATTTGCGTAGTAACCAAACAATTACTCCACCAAATAAAGTATAATAAAAGAGCTACTATAAGCGAAAAATCCTGTTAAATCTTCCGGATAAGATTTAATGGTCGCTCTAATAATATCGTTTGGAGTGTTTTTTTAGGACGCTTATTAAAGCCGTCACGGCCAAAAGGCGGCAACCATCACGATTAACCAGATGACAATGCCCAGAGCGAATTTACTCGTAATGCCGAAGAATTCGCCGAGCCCCGCTCCTACGGCGTAGCGTAAGGAGTGCTCAGCCTTTGTTCCGCGGGAGAACTCCATGCCCCATACGCACAACCCTGCCCCGGAGCAGGCTCCAAGCAGGGTCCCCAAAAACGGTATAGGAAACAGAAACGTGCCGAGGACGGCACCTGTTACAGCGCCGAAAAGTGCCGCGACCGAGCCGGGCCAGCTTGCTCCTGATTTCTTGGCCCCTATCATCCCCGCAGTGAACTCTACGAATTCGCCAAGAGCTGCTAAGATTACTATCGCAATCAATGTATAGATGGAAAAGACACTTTTGTCCCACTGCCACCAGGCGAACAGGCAGGTGGATATGACGATCAGCCAATTGCCCGGCAGGCCGAAAACGACCAAACCCAGCCAGGCTGAGTTGAGCAGAACCAGTATTGTTGACCAAAGATAAACCATTTGCTAATTTTAGGTTAAGAGTGGAAGATAATCAAGTTGTAAACGGATATGATTTGACTATATGCCCCCATCGCGTATGCTCCGACAATAAGGAACTTTGGCCAGATTTTTGGCAAGCGATTTTGGTCTTTCGTAAATCCGCCTACGGCGGACAAGATTGGGTTTGAATTGGGTTTGTTTTTTTGGGCCGGAAAGCGGTTTCATTCTCATAATCCTCTATAATATATACGTTTGCGTTCATTTTTTGGCATTTTGGAAATTGGGTTTGTTTTTTCGGACTGCGAAATCATCTTTTTTTCTGTAATCCTTTGTTAAAGTTAAGTTTACGTTCATTTTGGCTTTTCGGAGATTGGGTTTGTTCAGTCCGGCAACTCCTTCGCAAACAACGCAGGCCTGACGGATTGGGTTTGAATTGGGTTTGTTTTCACCACTTAGCCAAGTGTCCAATTTTTCATATTTACTTTTCATATAAGAGTTTACGTTAATTTGAGCGTCCTTGACATTGGGTTTGTTTTGCATATTTCTCTGATAATTTCGTACGTAATAATTCGTAGATTGTATTTGCCCCGCACCAATTAGTCGTGCCCAGCACCAAAAAAGGACGTCGTTTTGGTGCTGGACAATTGGTGCGGGGTCTGCGCTACGCTACGAGCTCTAAGTCCTTGCCACTCGGTGGCTTACGACATGCAATCTGAAATGTCATCTTCGCCTGCTGGCGGTTTATGTTTGCTTAGCGTCAAACATACGGGTATTTTAACATATTATCAAATATAGTCAACAAAAAAATGACCAAAAAAGCACTTTTTTTAGACACAGAGAACCTGGCGCAGCGTAGCCGCAACCAAAAGTTCGTCTAAACAAAATGTTCCATAACCTATTGTAATTAAAGATGATACAATCGCTTAAAACAAAAAACACGCATAAAAAACAAGAATATAC
>Ga0114922_10003585_pt1 | contig 14447 bp, 12 predicted proteins | sample AartaG_FD_100975 | JGI IMG/M metagenome (GOLD analysis project Ga0114922, IMG submission 100975) | Deep subsurface microbial communities from Aarhus Bay to uncover new lineages of life (NeLLi) - Aarhus_00045 metaG | ecosystem: Environmental > Aquatic > Marine > Oceanic > Sediment | place...
CATTCGAAGAGACGCACCTGTTGGAGTCGAATACTATCAAATCGGCCCCTGAAAAATGGGTCGTATAATTGATAATTGAACTAAACCGCTCCGCGGTAGATACCTGATTCCTTTATCCATCCTTCCCGCAAGAACATCTCTTTACATTCTATCCCTTCTTTCTATCCTTTTTGCTAAAAGATTCCTTCCGTAATAAAGTTCTCCTGCCACCGGATATGGAGGTGGAAAATTCATGTTATTGTAAGGAGATTTTATTATGGGAAAACTGAGAGAGCAGATGAAGGGAGACCTTGAGCTAAAAGGCTTGAGTCCACACACACAAGAGATTTACCTAAGGCAGGTAAAACAGTTCACACATCACTACGGCAGATCTCCCCGCCAACTGGGTGAAAAGGAGATTAAGGAGTATCTCCTTTATCTTATAAGGGAAAAGAAGGCTTCAGCTGGGTCAGCCAATCTTTGTTACCATGCCCTTAAATTTCTCTATAAGACAACCCTTAATCGCGAGTGGGTTATTGCTAGGGTTCCCCGCCTTAAAAGTATTAAACAGCTCCCTATTGTTTTAGACAAAGAGGAGGTGGCATCTTTATTTTCTGTGACGAAAAATATAAAACACCGCGCCATCTTGATGCTGATTTATTCTTCAGGACTGCGGCTTATGGAAGCCGCTCATCTGAAAGTTACTGACGTTGACAGCAAACGTATGTTGCTACGGATAAAACAGGGCAAAGGCCGTAAAGACCGATACACCATTCTTTCCAAGGTCGCACTTGAAGCCCTCAGAGAGTATTGGAGTCAGTATCGTCCAAAGGAATGGTTGTTTGCAGGAAGATTTCCAGATAAACCTCTCACAGGACGGTCGATCCAGAAGGTTTTGATAAAAGCTAAAAAATTAGCAGGGATAAAAAAGCCGGCAACGGTCCACACGCTCCGTCACAGTTTCGCAACCCATCTCCTGGAAGCAGGCACGGACCTCTATCATATTCAGCTCCTTTTAGGTCACAGGTCGATAAATACAACAACGATCTATCTCCATGTCAGCCGGAAGGAACTGGTCCGCATCGTGAGTCCTCTTGATCGTAAACGCAAAAAAAAATCATAGCCTCTACAAGATGACTCTGACAGAAAGTGTAGAAGTTGCGGATATCTTTCGTAAACATGGATATGTTTACAGAGCGTCCCATAAAATACCGCTTAACCATATCCGCACCATGCGGGCTATAGAAAGATGCCGAACTGCAGAGCTTGGAGGCCATATAGATGAGTGTGACTGCTGTGGCCGTATCAAGATATCCTACAACTCGTGCCGAAACAGGCATTGCCCGAAGTGCCAGTTCCTTAAAAAAGAAAAATGGCTTGAACAGAGGAAAGAAGATCTCCTTCCTGTACCATACTTCCATGTGGTTTTTACTATTCCGGCGAAAATCAATCCGCTTGTTTTGAGGAATAAGAAAGTCCTCTATAACATTTTGTTCCAATCTGTCTCTGAGACGCTTAGCGAACTTGCCAGAGATCCCAAGCATCTTGGTGGACAGATCGGGTTTATCTGTATCCTGCACACTTGGGGACAAAACCTCATGGACCATGCTCACATCCACTGTATCGTAACCGGAGGAGGTATATCTCCAGACGGGAAAAGATGGTTATCCTGCCGGAAGGGGTTCTTCATTCCTGTAAAGGTTCTCTCCCGATTGTTCAGAGGAAAGGTGCTTGCCTATCTTAAAAAGAGTTGGGAATCAAAAGAACTGGAGTTTTCAGGTGCTCTTGCTAAACTCCAGAACCAATTTACTGTTTTACTCAATGATCTCTACAAAATGGAATGGGTTGTCTACGCAAAGCCTCCCTTTAAAGATCCCGAAACTCTCCTTGATTATCTTGGAAGATACACCCACAGGATTGCCATTGGGAATCATCGCATCCTAAAGATGGAAGATGGGGAGGTCTTCTTCGGCTGGCGTGATTATGCTGATGGGAACAAGAAGAAAATAATGAGGCTGGAGGCTTCTGAGTTTATCCGCAGATTTATGCTGCATGTTTTGCCTGAGAAGTTTGTAAAAATAAGATATTATGGTCTTCTCGCAAATAGAAAGAGGGGCTCGATGTTAAGTCAGTGTCGCAGACTTTTTTCAGATCCAATAAAGCCAAAGAAAAAAAATGATACTGAGACGTGGCAGGAGTTGTTGCTTAGAGCCTGTGGGATGGACCTTACTACATGCCCTTTTTGCAAAAATGGCAGAATGATAAAAAAAGAAGTTATTCAGCCGCCAAGGTGTAATAGTCCTCCAAAAGAGATGGCCGTATGGTAAATCATACATATCCTTCCGGACTTTTTCCCCTTTATACTACCGGTCTACCTGATAGTGATTTTATGAGTATCATGCTGCTGAAAAGTTTTAATGGACGATCTCAAAAAACATTGCCTTTAAGAAAAACCCGGTAGTACAGGTACTAATTACCCAATAAGCCCCATCATTGAAATCCCATAGTTGTCGCGTAGCGGCTTCGTCCAATATTTTCTTCCTGAAACTCCCGCATCAGAAAGAAACTTAACCATTATGTAAACTTTTTGGAAACGGAACTTAATCATTATCAATAACTTAACTATGACAAGACAAATGTCCACTTTTTATGAGGAAATGCTCAAAAAAACGGCTGATTTTGTCACTAAATCGGCGGAATAAAGTAACAAAGGTCCATAATATTCTCCTGAAAAGTAACAGCAAGTTTGACAAGAGCGGACGAATTTTGTAAATTTATGGTAGGTTTTACAGGTAAAGGTTAGGGGTAAAGGTCAAAACAGCCCAGGTCAGGGCTAGAATCACTTTGGTATTGGTAAGGACTCTTTGGTTGTCCTGTGAACGTTTGACGTTCTACGGGCCTCTCAGGAGCTTGTAGGAGGTAAAATATGGGGAAAGCTAACCCCGAAAGGGACATTAAAACCGGCAAATTCCTTCCTGGAAACACGCTAGGAATGAGACACGGAGCACATGCAGTGAAACCTTCAGCAAAGGTACCGAGTGTGAGAGGAATCAGGGCTTTGGCACGGCATTTGGACAGGCTCAAATCAGAGTTGGAGTCGATCACCCCTCACCTCGACATTAAAAAGCAACTCCTCATAAACCAGATCATTTCCCTTGAAGAGAAACGGCAGCTCATAGACATGTGGGTCAAGAAAGTGGGCCTCGTCATCCCGGAAAAGGTGCGGAAGAGACGGCTAGAGCTTCAACCCGTCATGTCATTCTACATCAGTCTTATGAACTCCCAGAGACTCGCTGTCTTATCACTTGGATTAAACGAAGATCATGTGAGGAGGCTCATGACTCCTCTTGAAATAGTCCAAGCCGAAGAGAAGAAGAGGGAGAAATGAAGGACATCATATCTTTCATCGAAGATAAGCGGTTCATCGGTGACACTTCCCTATCGAGCTATCAAAAGGTACTGCTTAAAAGCATGTATGGGTTGCCTCTGGATAGACGAGAGAAGAAAATCTTCAGGGAGTGCACAAGACTGAAGAGGTACAGGCCGAAGGTCTACCAGGAGTCAACCATTATCTGCGGAAGGCGGGGCGGCAAGAGCAACCAGATCGCATCAAATGTCTGTATTTATGAGGCTACATTAGGCAAGCACGAGGAGCATCTGAGCATAGGAGAAGTTGGGACGATCCTTTTGATCGCCACGAGCAAACGTCAGGCTCAGACAGACTTCGGATATGTACGAGGCAAACTCAAAAGCAGCGAAATCCTTGAAGGGATGATCGTGAGCGAGACAAAAGAGACTATACTCCTCCGCAACAACATCTCAATCTGCGTGTATCCATGCTCTGAAGTCGCAGCACGTGGCCTGAGTGTGGTCTGTGCCGTACTCGATGAGATCGCATTTTTCAAACACGAAGGAGTAAGCGTTGATAAGCAGATCGTCGACTCGATCAGACCCTCACTGATCCAGTTCCCCGGCAGCAAACTCCTGAAGATTTCCAGTCCCTCGAAAAAGAGTGGGGTTGTATATCAAGATTATAGGGAATATTTCGCAAAGGATTCAGAAGTCCTTGTGTTTCAGGCCCCCTCTCACAAGATGAACCCTCAAATTTCCAAACAGTTCGTGGACGGTGAGCTGACCAAGGACAGGGCCTTCGCCGCTAGCGAATATATGGCCCAATTCAAGGATGATATCGGTGACTACATTGATCCTGAGAACCTCGACCTTGTCATCTCAAAGGGAAGACGGGAGCTGCCATACATCCAGAACATGCAGTTATTCGGTTTTTGTGATCCGTCGGGCGGAAAATCCGATGAGATGACCCTGAGTATATCAGGACGGGAGCAGGACGGGCGGATCGTCCAGGTGTGTGTCCGTGCTAAAAAGGCACCCTTTAACCCGTCAGCTTGTGTGAAAGAGTATGCAGAAGTCCTAAGGGTCTATAACCTCCATCAAGTCACTGGTGATAGGTACTCCGGGAACTGGGTACAGGAGGCCTTCCTAGCCGAAGGGATTCACTATGAGGTGTGTGAGCAGAACAAGAGTCAACTCTATCTCGAATTTCTGCCTTTGATAATGCAACAAAGGGTTGTCTTGCTTGATGTCAAGACTCAGACCGTCCAGTTCCGGCAGCTCGAAAGGAAAGCAGGTAGGAACCAGGACGTTGTAGATCACCCTCGTGGCTTACACGACGACATAGCCAACGCTTGTGCCGGATCATGTGTTTTAGCGGCACGGGTTGACGGCTATCCGCTGCCTCCTCCTTCATACGGTCTGGTCGAAGAGATCGAATCCGAAAAAGTACGAATGGAACGAGAATCAACACGTTGGCTTCTAGGACTGCCAAAAAAGAAAAAGAAACCCGATGAAATAGACCTCGGAGACCTAGAGGACGAACTCCATCAATGGGAGGAAGAATTCGAGATAGAACTCCGAAACAAGAACACGTCGGAAGACATCCAACTCCTTCGAGGATGGGGTAATGATGAATAATGACAGGTATCTCCTCGAAGATTTAGACCTACTACACGGCATAACTACGGCCACGATCTCACATATCCTCGGAGTCCGGGAACGTGTGGTGTGGAAGTGGGCGACAGGCCAAGTCCCGATCCCCCCAAAGTACAGGAAGAAATTGACGGAACTTATCCAGAGTCTACGATCCTAATCAGTAATAGGAGCCATCTGAAATAGTGTTTTCATTCTACTGTTCGCCCTAGCAAAAAGCCCATTATCTATCATCATGGCCTCGATAAACACCATCATTGCCCCATAAAAGTCCCTTACTAGGTCAGGGGCGCTTACCAAGACTACATCTTCATTGATTGACGGGTCGTACCTGTGACCGCCTCCATTATGGTACTGGAAAACCTTACACTCTTTTCTTTCACTGAGGTTTGAGTATGGTGAATATCTGTGGACTAAGCCGCACCTCGCACCCCAAAGGTCGATCCCACGATATTGGTAGGGCTGGTCTTGGTGTGCTTTCATGTATGTATGTACCCATTTCTGGAAGTCTTCGCCTTTTACATCTTTCTGGTCCTCTGGCATTATCAAGGACGCCATACAGTCAATCGCAGAGTACGTTAGGATGAGAGATGCTACAAGGTGCCCGTTTTTCAACGTGGACATGATTGAATCACCAATGTCTTTTAGAAACCTCGGCGTTTCATCGTTCATAATCCCCCCTTTATGAGAATTTCTCTCACCTTCCTAGGTCTTTCTTAATGAGGTGTCCTTCCGGCGAAGAGCCGTTATTTCGTCACTCAAATATGAATCACAGTGGAATTGCGGTCAGGTTCAGCACTTCGTCAACCTGCATGTCGACCATTCGGCTTGTGATTTAGTGTGCTGCTAATGTATTGGCCTCGCGACTGTCCTGGTGCGGTAAACTCCTCCCAGACATTAGGAGGACAAGCCGCGTACCACCACTCTATACCGTTTGGAAACCGGACGTAGATTTTCTCGGTTTCTGGATCGTATGCCTCAGCGATGATTCGACTTGAACCGCCGACTGGACGCCATTCAATCATTGTTCTCCTCCTCATAGGTGCCACGCCATGATGCCAAAGCAGGTCCGACATTGGGCAGGCTTGGCTCCTGACGCCATGGTTTCAGTGACGGATCCTCGGCTTGTGTCCAGGGATTTGGATTGTCAAGGCAAGCGCGAGCAGGAAGGATCACGGCCTCACCGCTGATGATTGCCTCGTGTGTGCGAAGTGAGGGAAGTACGGCAGCTAATCCGGCAACTGCATCTGGAAGTGCCGACTTGATGGTGCCTTGATCATCGGAATTCGACAGGCGAAGCGCGATAATAGTACCGCACTGCGCCAACGCCGTCTTAGGGAGTTCCGTCGGACGCTGAGTAACCAGCAAGAGTCCAATCCCGTACTTACGACCCTCCCGCGCTATTCGGTTGGCTGAATTGCGCGTCAGTGTGCTAGCGCTTTCACCGAGATACCGGTGGGCTTCTTCTAACACTACAAGAACAGGACTGGGCCGACCAATCCCTGGTCCGCCCGGTTTACCGCGCAGCGAGACCTCGAAGAGGAGATTGAGCACGACGCCGATAGCTAAATCAGCGGCATCAGCCGGAACACCACTAAAATCAAGGACTGAAATGGGCTGCTCTTTGCCAAGCCACTCCTGTAAAGCCTCAACAAGCGGATCTTGTCCCTTCGGATCTCCAACTGGCTCCTGGAAGAAACGCAATTGCGGGTCGAGAAGGCCCAGACGGAGAAGGTCAGGGACTGTTCCATAGACACCGTACAGTGGGCCTTTGTGCGGTGCCTGACCTGCAGGACCATACGGCTCAAACTGCGCTGCGGACAAAGTGGCCGGATCGCCCGGGTTCGTCTTTGTGGCTGTGCTCGGGTCGCCCTTGTTTGTACGGGTTTCTCGATTCTCCGAATCGAGTATATGCCAGATGGGACGGATATCGAAGGGTACCGGTGTATCGGCAGTGACAGTAGTGGGATCTTGCGTCAACCAATCCGCATCCTCAACGAACTTACGTCGTGCCTCGACCACAAGTTCCGCGAAACGATTGGCGAATGTGGCTCCCCCAGGGGTACCCGCAAAGATACGCACTATATCCGAGGCAGGTAGCGCCCAGTAGGGAACACGGAGCCGATTGTTTCCCACGGCAAGAACGCTTCGTACCGAGGCACTATGCTTCAAGGCAGGCGCGTACTCGCCATGTGGATCGACAATGACTATATTGGCCGCCTTCCATCCCCCGTTCACGAAAGCCTGCATTAGCGAAGCGACTGCACTTGTTTTCCCAGAACCAGTAGAGCCTACGACTGCGGAATGTCGTACAACGAGACGCGAAGCATCCAAGGAAACAGGTACTCCCTCGGCTGCAGCTAAACGTCCTAAACGTACGTGTTCGCTGTCGGGTGGCGGAAAAACCGACCTGAGTTCATCAGGCATAGCGAAATGCACAGCGTCATCCAAGCCAGGGTACGATCCCACTCCCCGCTGGAAGCGACCCGTTGCACGATCAATCTCGCCTAACAGCTGAACTTGGAGCCAGCGCTCGTCAGATTGAACAGTATCGGTTGGTGCGAGAGATCCGGCCAATTCAGCAATGCCAACGAGATTCACGGTAGCGATGAGGTCAACGAGTCCTTGCGGAATGCGCACGAGCGAACCGATTTGGCCGACTGGTTGGAGTCGTCCACGGTAGATTGGAGCAACACCCGCCAAGTCAGAATCGAGAGCTACTGTTATGGTTGCGCCAAGGACATGGCGTACTCTGCCTATGCAGGTCGGATCTCGCTCAGGCATCGTTTTTTGTACCTCCTTCGACCATGTTTTTCGTACTGACCTTCTCGAGATATTTGCGTATGAGCGTTTCACTCTCCGGTTCCTGGGGCACGCTTCGAGCGAGGTAGGCAGACAAGTGTGTGAAGTCCCGAAGACCGAATTGGTCGTCAACCCAAAGGTCGGGCGGCGGGTCTTCAGAGGACTTCCATTCGCCCCGCTCACTACCGAGGATTGCTTCGCGGCCACTGGCAACCTGCAAATTGGGCGTTATCATGGCTCGTTTGGCTAATACTTCCGGAATATCCGAGTAGCAGAAGATTTGGAATTCTGAGCGCGGGCAACGGGAAGCTGCATCAAACATCATGTCGTTCAAATGCGAGTCGCTGAAGGAGTATCCTGAAATCAAGATAAGTGTTTCTGGCTCGTGTAACGCCCGCCGAAAGCGATCCTGCAATACCACGAATGGAACCCGCCGGGATTCCTCGTACTTAGTGTCGGAAGGGAAGATGGCGGCGGCATCACCTTTGGAGATTGGCTGGCCCAGCCGTGTGATTGTCCGATCCTTCTCCCAGGCCCAATTCACAGAACCATGAAGTTTCCAAAGTCGCACAAAAAACGCTGGCATCCATTCCCGATCAGATCCAGCCCTGCCTTCGACAAGCTCCGTGTGGAATCTAGCTCGAACATTGCCGACGAAGCCGTCGAAGTAAGGCACTCGCAAGCTATCAAGAGTGGTTTCTAATAACAAATCGTAATTTACTGTAAAGAGTTCGATCGGGAGATTGTAGTCCGCACGTGCAGCCCAGGCTGCGAATCGATAAAAGGGTTCGAGGTTGGCGTTTTGGATATCGAGCGCCTTGACGATGGCTTTGCACACGGCAGCATCCAAAGTCGTGGCTTTCTCGTTCGTCAGGCCATCAAATTCTTCCTCGTCACTGACCAAGGCTGCAATGCGACGGATGCGCGTCAGCGCTTCTTCGAGGTTGCACTCTTTTAGTTGACACTGAAACGCCTCTTGGTCGCCAGCCTCCAAAGCTGATACCACCTCTTGCTGTAGTTGATCCACGCCCGGAAGGCCGCATGCTTGAGCACATCCTGCGCCGAGGAACGCACACACATGACGTGACCTACTAGCCAGCTTCGCACTCAGTGCGGTCGCGAAATCTAATGGATTGTGCTTTAACATGGTCGATATGTCCTCCTATTCTCTATAACAGACTGACAATTACGATACTGCATGCTATATTTCGAGAGAATTACCGCTGCAATATCTTCCAGTTGTAGTGAAACCCTCTAAAAATATGCTGAAAATGCAACAATACGTTATCAACATCCTTGTTATATTGCAATCAACCTGTCAATCCTTTTCACTCTCATGAGAATTTCTCACACCCTTACACGTCCATCTTAGTGAGGTGTTCTTCCGACAATAGGCCGTCGTTTCGTCACTGGGAAGTCGGGGCCATCCAGGAACGGCTTAAGGGCTAACGTTTCCCTTCGGAAACTCGCTTATATATTTCGAATTCACGTTCGCCGTTGGGGACAGATTGATGCCAAATAGTCGGCTTTGAGAAATTTAACAAAGTATTTTGCGGCGACTTCTCTTCAAATGACCACGATACGCCGATCGAATATTTGACTTCAACGACACCTCCGGTTGTAAGGTGTGTTCCGTCGTAACGGGTTTGACCCCAGCTAGTCCCTAAGATTTCATTAACAAGCAAATCTCCGCCCACCCATACAACGAAATTCTCACCCCTCCCATTATACGTCCCGATGATTCGGACCCGCTCCACGTACGTTGGCATGTCAAAGACGGTGGTTCCCATCCCGCTCTTTTTCCAGATGTTTCGGATGGTCAATGTTTTGTTGCCACGTCCGCCCTCTGTGTTGTCAAAAAAGATGTCTACGCTACCGGCCTGATTTCCCGTGACTACCCCAGATTGGTTTACTGTTGCCACGACCTCGTTACCGCTACTCCATGTTCCATCTCCGGCTTTGGTTGTCCCGTCGGACATAGTGACGGTAGCTGTCATCTGCTCTGTATTGCCAACCACGACCGTCGAGTGGTCCGAAGTTACAGTGACACCTGTTATCGTTGGTGGACTCGGAGGTGTTGGAGTTGTTGGCGTTGAAGGGCTTTTTTTGCCGCAGCTGCAAAATAGAAGACAAATAATCAAAAGAATCAGACAGTATTTTTTCATTTCAACCCCCTTTAAATATTGTGAAATTTATACACTATTTTAATTATTATTTCAGTTACTATAATAAAATCAAAGCAAAGTCAACACAAAAAAACCTCTCCCAATTTATCATCGATTTGTCACCATAAATGCTTAATGTCGCCTAAGTATATGTATGGATTGAAAAAGAACACCGACCTAAAGCAATTATCTCAACCCCGCCAGCCTCTTCCTCGCATCCTCCACCTCAGCAATACCAGGGTCAGAATCCTTCCAGAGGTCGAGGAATCTCTCGTAGTTCTCGATGGCTTTGGCTGTGTTGCCCTTCTGTTCGTAGATCTTTCTGCGCATATTAACGGATTTTGTGTTTAATGTCCCTGACAATCGATTCAGGGGAGGACTTATTCTTGGTACTCATGCATCCTTCCTTGCGTGATTTTATTATACGAAAACCATCGCTTAGAAAATATTATGAGCTGTCCGAGTTGTGCTGAAATGTCACACCGCGGCATCTGTTTCGTGCTTTTGTGTTTCTGAATATTAAGCCAGAGTTGAGAGCCAAACACACTCATCTCTATTTTGCCACGCTCATCTCTTCGGCCCTGTATGAGGGAATGTATCCGAAAATTCCACTCTGAACTCTGCTCTCTTCTTCCTAGCCTCAGGAAATTTTTGTCTTCTCAATGCAGCGCCTATAAGGAAAGTGTTGTCTAAACCCAAAAATAACCAGAATTTATCAATAAAAATGATCTTGTATTTCCCTAATCTGAGTCTATTCAAAGTGGTTATTTGCCTTTTAAAGGGATGATTTTGTATTTTTGGAGTAGCTGCGGAATCGCTGAGCCCTAGGATATCGCCTTGAAAAAACAAACCTCTTTTGATATAAGGGAAAAAAGCGGATGCTGCGCAAATTCAAAGAAATCGCAAAAGCAGGATTTCGTGTTTTTGGCATCAAGATTCGAATGGCCCAATCGGCTCAACAAGAAATTGTTCCCCTGGAAGACCAAGAGGCTATGGTGGAGGATCAGCTGCAAGTATTCAAAGCTGTAATGGGACGAGACTACGAGACCGCGGCAGAAACAAGATATTCGGTTGATAGTGAGTATGAAGCAATAAAGCCCTTCGGTGATCCGCAGGGTCTGAGCGGAGATCTATTGATTGCGGCGGGCACAATGATAAAGCTGTTGAATCTTCTGCCGGGGGCGGCGGTGCTTGACCTGGGCTGCGGCTGTGGTTGGACCTCTAACCTTCTGGCTCGCGTCGGATTTCACGTGACAGGAGTAGATGTAAACGCTGCATCACTCGCCATAGGCCAACGCAATGCGGATGCTTCCGGCCTCGCGGTGAAGTTCATAAACGCCGATATGCAGACGTTCACTCTAGATCAACGCTTCGACGCCGTCGTTATCTTCGATTCATTGCATCACTGCTTAAGGGAACAATCAGTTCTGTCTAACGTTGAACGATTGCTCATCCCCGGGGGGAAGATCGTTTTATGCGAACAGAGTTACCCTGACGAAGAGAAGGCGGGTCTTCTAACGCACGACGATGCCATACAAACCATGCGTCGACACGGTACGCTTGAAAAGGGTCTAGGGACAAAGTATTTAGTGAGTGCTTTATTGGGCTGCGGCTTTGATGCCATAACTGTGTTCACTTCGCAAGGTCATTATCGCAGGTGGCACATTGCGCGTAAATCCTATGAGGGACTGAGTGAGGCGGTGCCTAACGTCATATATACGTCGGATTTTGCAGTGTACGAGAGCAACGACGAGGCTCAGATGAACGTGCTCGAGAAGAAGCTGAAGGCTCCGTACCCAGACAACCCCATCGTCTACGAGAGCGGCTGGTACAACCTCGAGGTCAATTCCGAAGCTGACCTCAAGCAGTGGCGGTGGATGGCCAAGGAGGCTAAGTGTCTCGTCAACAACCCGAAGCGCGATGCCCTGCTCTTAATCCGCGGCGGCGTCAACTTGAACGCCGTCGAGAACCAGAAGGTTATCTTCAAAATCAACAACATGGTCTTGGCCGAATTCATTCCCAAGTGGAGTCTATTCGAGAAATCTTATTACATCAAGAAGGAGATGCTCGGGGACAATGCGGAATTTCTCCTGACCATTTCTTCGGACAAGTCATTCGTTCCGGCCCAGATATTTCCCGGTTCGAAGGACCGGCGCGAATTGGGCATTCAGATTTCTTTAATTTATTTGCACAACATTTAACGGGTAACTTGGCCTTAGGGTATGCACCGGCCGCTGGCTATAGTACCTGCAGGGTTGCTCCCCTCTTATGCGTATCTTCTACTTCTTCTATCCCTCGATTGGCACAGTTGCTGCAGAATCGGGCAGCGTCGGAGTTGTCAGAATGACATTTCGGACATTTTATTGTTATTGCTGTCCCCTTATATTGGTCGGCAAAATATTATCAAGGAATATGAATAGAGTTAATTGCAAATTGAGACGGACTTATCCCCCCGCTCCTCGCAAATGGAAGAAAAATGGAAAAAGTGACTAAACTTGCATAAAGTTGAACACGTTTGACTAAGCAGAAAGTGGGCTTCTTCCTCTGAAAAAGGAGTACCCCTGGCCAGACTCGAACTGGCGACACACGGATTAGGAATCCGTTGCTCTATCCATAGACGAATTCCTCCCCATTTGTCACCAGTTTGTCACCAGAAATGCTTAAAATCGCCTACGTTTGCGTACGGTTGCTAAAACGAAAAGAGAGAGAAAGTAAGAATTTTTTCAGGGAAAAACAGGGGAAATAAGATGGTAGCGGGGGCTGGATTTGAACCAGCGACCTCCGGGTTATGAGCCCGACGAGCTACCAGACTGCTCTACCCCGCAGTACCGGAAATTATTATAACACTATGATTTTTTTTGTCAAAACAATTGTGCAAAAAGTAAAGTGTTTTGATAGCAAAAAAACCTTGACATTGCAGGATGGCAAAAAATATAATTAGTGACTTAAAAAATGGCTCATTTTTTGTTTTTTCTACTCGCAATCATCTGCATAGCATCAGTCTTGGGTATGATCGCATCCAAAGATCAGGCCTACAATGCCCTCTTCTTGATTGTAGCATTTGTCTGTATGGGCGGTCTGTTTGGCCTTCTCGAGGCTCCGTTTATCGCAGTAGTCCAAATTATAATATATGCAGGGGCCATCATGATACTTTTTATCTTTGTCGTCATGATGGTCAACCTGAAAAAAGGCGTAGGGCCAGAAAAAAAGAAATGGACAATGTATTTTGCTGTTGTTATCGCTGTTGTTCTTATAGTGGAGCTAGTTCTAACCGTAAAAGGGACTCTGGAACCAGTCAGCTCCGCTGCCTTGGAAAAATTGGGCAGCCCGACTGACCTCGGCCGGCTGCTGTTCACCAAATACCTGTATCCGTTCGAGATCACATCCATATTGATTATTTCAGCTTTGGTCGGTGCGATCGTGCTGGTTAAAAAGAGAGACAAGGAATGATTCCGGTTAACTATTTTTTGATTCTGAGCATCATCCTTTTTGTTCTTGGGACAATCGCATTTTTTGTCAAACGGGATCTGATCACCCAGTTTATGTCGATTGAGATCATGTTCAATGCCGCCAATCTGGCTTTCCTTGCATTTGCCAAGTCGGCAGGTTCCCTGGATGGCCAAATTATTGTCTTTTTTGTGATCACCGTAGCGGCCTCCGAAGCCGCTGTGGGGTTGGCCATAATCCTTTTGATATTCCGAAAAAAGAAAACCATAAAATCCGAAGATATAAAATTGATGAAAGGATAAAATGACTGATTACTTCTGGCTGATTCCGTTTATCCCAGCTTTGAGCACACTCATTCTGGCCTTGTTCGGGCAAAAACTTCCTAAAAAATATGTTTCGTTTCAGGCCTGTTTTGCCGTTTTTGCTTCCTTTGCCATCTCAGTCATTTCCTTTATCGGACTTCTCCAGACCAGCCACGAGCATCTTCCAATTTTAAAAAACCTGTTCTCCTGGATCCATGCCGGAAGTTTCAATGCGGACCTTGCTCTCCAGCTCGATCCTCTCTCCTCGATCATGACCCTGGTGGTCACAGGCGTGGGTTTTCTTATCCATTGGTATTCCGTGGGATACATGGCCGATGACGAGGGATACACACGCTATTTCACTTATTTGAACCTTTTTACCTTCGCCATGCTCATTCTTGTGATGGGATCCAATCTTGTTGTGATGTTCGTGGGATGGGAAGGAGTCGGTCTCTGTTCCTATTTATTGATCGGATTTTGGTTCGATAAACACTCGGCAGCCAATGCCGGCAAAAAAGCTTTTATCGTGAACCGGATCGGCGATGCCGCTTTTCTCCTCGGCATATTATTCATCTTTATTAATATTGGAAGCGGAGAGTTCAGCGTTATAAACGCAGCTATCGGTGGCGGTGCGATTACACAGGGTTTGGCAACTTTGATCGCCATCCTTCTTTTTGCCGGGGCTACAGGAAAATCCGCACAAATTCCTTTGTATATCTGGCTTCCCGATGCGATGGAAGGTCCGACA
>Ga0114922_10003586_pt1 | contig 14446 bp, 10 predicted proteins | sample AartaG_FD_100975 | JGI IMG/M metagenome (GOLD analysis project Ga0114922, IMG submission 100975) | Deep subsurface microbial communities from Aarhus Bay to uncover new lineages of life (NeLLi) - Aarhus_00045 metaG | ecosystem: Environmental > Aquatic > Marine > Oceanic > Sediment | place...
TGGTCGTGTCGGGACGATTCCGGCCACATTCGGGCTTCATCGACGTTTCTCACCCTATCGCGCGATACAGGCAGCATCATGGGGTAGGGATGGTGTTTTGGGAGGCAACCGGATAGGCATGGACCAAACAATAGTTATTGTGCTATAAGGGCAACTATGCGAATAGCGATCTTGTCTTGGGAGTCACTTCATTCGATCCCCGTGGGCGGCGTTGCCGCTCATGTCACCGAACTGGCGGCTGCCCTTGACCGGAAAGGGCATGAAGTGCATGTCTTTACCCGGATAGGACACGGCCAGTCGCACTACGATCAGATCGACGGAGTCCATTATTACCGCTGCCCTTTTCGGTTGAATTCTGATTTCATAGCAGAAATCGACGACATGTGCCGGTCTTTTGTGCACCATGTCTTTCAGACCGAGGACTTCGTTGGCCCCTTCGATGTAATCCATGCGCATGATTGGCTGGCCGCAAATGCCATGATCTGGATCAAACAAGGACGCGGGCGAAAAGGAATTCTCACCATTCACTCCACTGAATATGGCCGTTGTGGAAACAATTTTTACGGTGGCCCTTCTGCTAACATCCGCGAGATCGAGCGAGCAGGGACCTACTGTGCCGATAGAGTCATAGCGGTGTCTCGGGCCCTTCAAAATGAGATCATGTGGATGTATGAACTCCCTGACTGGAAGGTTTTCGTGGCCTACAACGGGGTCAATCTGCATCATTTCGATGGCTGGCTTTCCCCGGATGGGGTCAAAGGGCGTTACGGAATTGGTTCCATGGATCCGATGGTCCTTTTTTGTGGTCGCATGGTTTATCAAAAGGCCCCCGATCTATTGGTCGAGGCCATCCCTTACATACTCGGATATTATCCTCACGCCAAGTTCGTATTCGCAGGTGATGGCGAGATGAAACCTCATGTTGAATGTCGAGCGCACGACCTTGGTGTGTCACATGCGACCCGGTTTGTCGGTTTCAAAACGGGCTGGGAATTGATTGATCTTTACAGAGCTTGCGATGTCGTTTGCGTGCCGAGCCGCAACGAGCCTTTCGGCATTGTTGTCCTTGAAGCCTGGAGTGCAGGAAAACCCGTGGTCGTAACAAACATCGGCGGTCCTGATGAGTATGTATGGCATGATGTAAATGGGCTGAAAATACATCCTCACCCGGAATCCATCGCCTGGGGCATAGGGACCCTCTTTACGAACTTCGAATGGGCTCGATGGATGGGGCACAACGGAAGAATTGCCGTTGAAACGGTTTTCAACTGGGATACGGTTGGGGATCAGGTGCTATCCGTGTATTATACATAATTGAGGGATTGAGGGATTGAGGGATTTAGTATTCCATGACGTCAATTCCTCAATTCCTCAATTCCCAAATTCCTCAATTCCTCAATTTCATTTTTCGGATTTCAAACGGCGGTGGTTTCAACAAAACGACCGGTAGTCAATCTGGGGAAAGATGTTGTCCTGGCTCTCAATGATTGAGAGCCTCTCTTCATCTACGCCACTAACTTCAATTTCATTCATCAGCCTGTTTAGTCTCAAAAGGTGAGTCTTCGTTCTTTGGGTAGCATATTCTGCCATCGCGCCCGTGTTCAGCATGAAAGCCCAGTCGCTTGCCTGTGCCAGCAGCAGCTCCCTCGCCGCCTGCTTGAGCGCTCTTAGCGTCAAGCCCTCAGCCTGGGGATGACTCTTTGCCAGCCTTTCCATAAACGATGCCCCGTGATGCAAGTCGCGATAGATCCAGTCGTTGCTCCCGTTGAGCCAGGTTTCGTGGAACCCTTTGTGCCCCCAACTGGAAGTGGAAGGAGTTGAAACCTGATTGACCGGATACTCCTCTAAATATTGGGAAAGCGTAGCGAGCCGGATCGTTTTTTGGTCGTAAGCGATCTTGCGGACCAAGTGATTGAGCCACATCGGGCCTTCGAGCCACCAGTGGCCAAACAGTTCAGCATCGTAAGGTGCCACGATGACCGGTTTGCGATTCATGACCGAAGCCAGATATTCAATCTGTTTTTCCCTGTTGAACATGAAATTTCCGGCGTGAAGTTCGGCTTTTCTCTCCGCCCATTCGGGAACGTAGACTTCTTTACGATCGCTCTTGCCGGTAATGCGGAAATACTTGAAGCCGGTGTCCACTCGAATGCCATCTCGATGAATATAGGGCTTAATATAATCAAGATCGAGATCGTAGGCGATGTCACGATAAAATTCCCGATAATCATAGTCTCCCGGATAGCCTTCAATTGAACACCAGACCTGCTTGGACGATTCGGGATCACGCCCAAAAGCGGCGACGCCTGATCGACAATAGATCGGGGCATAGACACCATATCTCGGCCTCGACTTAGCCCGGGTGACCCCGTGAGTCTCCAGGATAGTGTAGCGAATGCCATGCTCCCTGAGTAACTCGTCAACTCCGGGATAGTAGCCGCATTCCGGCAACCAAAAGCCCTTGGGCCCTCGACCGAAGACTTGTTGATAATGCTCAACCCCAATTCGAATCTGTGCTCGAACCGCTGATCTATCGACGGAAAGCAGCGGGAGATAACCGTGAGTGGCGGCGCTGGCGATGATCTCCACTTTTCCAAGCTCCTGCAGGCGCTTGAAAGCCTGAACCAGGTTCCGATCATAACGATTAAGGAATGCGTCGCGCACCTGGTGAAGCCGCTCATGGTACATTCGAGCCAGGACATTGAATTCGGGTTGGAACTTGGTACGTTTGACCTCTTTTTCTGCCAATTCTATCAGACGCTCAAGTCTATTCACGTAACGGGACTGCAAAAACGGATCAACGAGCATCGAAGAGAGAGTGGAGGAGATCGATAAGGTCAAACGAAAATCAACCCCGTCTTCTACGAAATCCTCCAGCACAAAAAGCAGAGGGATGTACGTGTCGTTCATGGCTTCGTACAACCAGTTCTCTTCGAGCGAATCCTCGTGTTCGGGGTGTCTCACATAAGGAAGATGTGCATGAAGGACGATCGCCAGGTAACCTTTTTCCATTTTTAAAGCCCGTTATCAAATGACCTATTGTGAGCGAAGCGAACTAACTTGAAAGTATAGGAATTTCCTTTTGCTGTCTTGCAAGTATTCGTCAAAGGGTTGCAGTTGCGCAGCTCGTTTCGGCCTGCCTGCCAGCGCCTCGCCGGGCAAGCGGTCGGCATAAAGCCGACCCTACGTAGGGGCGGGTTTATCCCGCCCGGCTGGCGATGGCGAGCAGGTAGCCGTTGTGGGAGGGGCTTTCAGCCCCGATTGTCGCGGCAGGAATGTCGCTCCCACGAGCAGGGTAACCGATAGACCGAAGTCGTTAACCTGATGATAAACCAAAGGTGAACCTTTTCTCACTCATTTCCGTAAGATCGAAGTCACTCCCTTTTTCATAACTCGACGCTATAGGAATTTCCCTTCTTGAGCGGCGCAGCCGCGACGTATAAAATCGCGGAGCGATTTTATGAGGCTGTCCGTCAACAGGCGTCGGGACGGCTTCAACGAGATCGTAATCTCCCGCAACGAGCATATAGTATTCGTCCGTTTTGGGGGCAGGCCAGCCAGGAGGTATCTCGGCAATATTTGATCGAGCTATTGGAAAAAATCGGCCGCCTTCGGTTTTAAAGCCCAATTCAACAAAGTACGATTTCTCAGGGCTCCAGAGATTGACGTATCGGTTTTTGGCCTTAAGATCGATATGCACGTCGAAAGAACTATGGGCATTCGTTCCTTCAAAAATGATGTTCGTGACATCATAACATCTCAAAATGGCCTGTGATCGTCCATATTCATCGCCCAGTTGATCCTTTGCTTTCTCAAGTTCGACAGAGGTAACCTCCCAATAGACATGGAGCAAGTATGGCTCAACAGGAAGCAGAACGGCTCTGGTTTCACCGTATGAGTCAAGTAAGTCGCCGGGCTCCGACGCGAGTTCCCGGAGGTTCTCGGGAGTTTCAGATCTTGGTTCTTCGGCCTTATCTTGCTTTTCTGTCTGATGAGGGCCAATGGTCTTCGCATCCGCTGCCGGCTCGACCGAACCTTGCTCGCCATTTTCTCTCAGCCCCTGTTTGATCTCTTCTCGCCCCATGCCTGGTTCCTACTGGTATTTCACAAAAAAATCCAGTAAGAATTGAACCTGTGAGGATTCTTCAACTAACCGCACAGGTTGCAAAAATGCAAATTCCCACGTGGTTCAATTTTCTGGAGCGGTATCTCTTGAAGTGATCAAGACGATGCCTTGTCCTGGCCGGAGATCGTATGAAAATGGCGTCGGGATATAGTCCATCGGGTATTCTGGGGAGACATCAACCAATGGGGCACCTGCCTGAACGAATTCTTTCAGGCTTTCCGCATGAAAATGCTGTTCGTTGTGAATGTCCTTATTGAAAATAAGGAGGGACTCTTCTTGAGTATGGATGGATGCTTTCCATATAAGCAGAACATTCGGGTTGTGGTGGTATAGTATCTCTGTCAGAGCTTCCTCCTGAAAAATTAGGTGCTTCGCTTTAATCTTGTTTACCTTTGTTATGAAAGACCTCAGATCAACGTCTGTTTCTTCCCAATCTTCCGGTCCGGTTTTCACCACATGGAGCTTCTTGCAAAAACCAAATTCGAATCCTATGGGCATCATGACACCTGCTGAAAACAGGGCAGTGAATAGATAGCGTTGTTTAAGTCCTTCTATGTTGCCATTGAGTTCCTGGCAGAGTCTCACTGTATCGTGACTCTCGGGGAAGCTTACAGAAGGGACAATGTCTCGCGTAAGAACGTATTGCGCCATTAGCCAGTAGCTGTAGAGATCCCACCACTTGGAACTATTGAATATGTAATCAAAACCAGCACTGGCGGTCTTCCTGGTCTGGTCCGGGGGGCATCCGAGCGTTTCTCCAAAAAAGAGCACATCGGGATACATCCTCTTTGTTTCACGAATGAGTCTTTTCCACAGGCTTCCTGGAATCTGATAGGCCGCATCACAGCGAAATCCCTTAAAGCCCAGTTCTATCAAGAACTTCACTGTATCGAGCAAGAATCGAAACAGGCCCTCTTTGTCCTTTGTATTTTTGTGATCGAACTTTGCCAGATCCCTCCAGACCACCTTTTTCCCGTTTTCGTCACAGAACGGATGAGCAACACGCCCTTTGGCCTCCCATAAAAACCACTCAGGATGCAACCGAAGCAGATCCGAATCCACAGAACAGTGGTTGATCACAAGATCCACCATCATCTTGAGACCCAGTTTTTCTGCGGTCTTAATCATATCTTGTACCTGTTTATGCGGTTTTTTCTTGCTTTTTCGGTCGACTAAGAGCGGGTTGAAATCGTAGTGATCCGCTATCGAGTAAAGGCTGCCTGAAGCGCCGGGGCGCTGGATGGGATTAACAAAAATCCAATTGAAGCCCATTTCAGATGCCCTGAATAAATGTTTTTCCCAGTCCGCGAACTTTCCGACCAACAGAGGGAATAAATTATAAATGATCATCTTTCCCGGTTGTTTCATGGTTTTCTCCTTTCCATTAGGGATTCAGGGACTTAGGAATTCTTTCGCCAATTCCTCAATCCTCAATCCTTCAATTCACAATACTTTTCTCACATGCTTCCGATACAAGTTCATGATTTCGAAGAAGAACCGACAGCCAGTAGTTCATCCGTTCCGCATTTCCTTTATCTTTCCAATGGTTAAAAAGATAAGAAGCATCACCGAGAGGAAGCCTACCTTCTGTAGGATGAATCTCCAGTGTGAAAGAAACGCGATCTGGGCCAAGCAGTCGCAATGATTCAGTGATGATCCTTAGAAGACCCGAAGGTCCAAACATCGGATGAAGGGAATTTTTGCCCTTGTATTCAAATGGGATTGGGATTTCATCCAGGAAACTGAAGTGGTCGGAAATCCCGAGAAGACTGAAGGTCGAAAGAGGGTGTGCATCGTGCAAATGAAAGTGCAAGGGTTTGCCTAAATGGCTGAGTGCCCGAATCACGTCAAGCACTGCGTCCAGAGCTGAGCGAACCGCACCTTGTATATCTTCGATCACCTCTGGCAGATCAGGGTCGTGTGGCGTCATGGCGCACACATCCTTTCCTGGATGGTTGCGTGAATAAGCGGCCCTTGTCTGCCATAGGCCGATATGGCCTATATCGACGCAAGCGCTCACACGATCCAGCTCAGGTATGGCTTTAAAAAGCTCGATAAAGGACTCAGGTTCCAAGCCCACAGCGTATTCTGTAAACAGATAAGGGCTTCCCTGGACCTCTTTTAGCCTGGATTCCATCTCCCGCAAAGCAACCAAGTAATCATCAAAGCGGGTGGTGATTTCGACTTGATCATGGATGACCAATCCAAAGACCTGGTCCTTGAAGCTTTCGGCAAAATCGATAATCAGTTTGCGGCTCCCTTCCTCAAACAGATTGATGCCTCGAGACAGATGGACCACTGCAGGGGTTTCAGGTGTGGGCCTAAATCTCAATAGCCACTCCAGCTCCACTGGTGTTTCCGCATAAAATTCGGTTCCAAGACCCGCCTTTCTAAAACGCAGGCTGGCTAAATGCAATAGGGCGTCGTCGCCGTCAATCCTTTTCTGAAAAAGCGCCAGCAAACGTGGGCGCGGGATAGAATTATTCTTCTTCTGGGACGACATTTCCATAGTCTTTCAGAATCTTAAAACCGTAACCGTTCACAGGGCGGCCCTCTCTTGTCATTGCGAGGAGTCCACCACAGGCGGACGGTTGCGAGGCCGAGCCGAAGCAAACCGACGAAGTCGTTGCGAGGAACGAAGTGACGAAGCAATCTCAAGTAGATTCCTCGCTGCCCCCTCGTTGTACTCGGGGTTTCAGCTTACCGGAACAGGCTCCGCAATCTCCAGGCTGTGGGATTAATAAGGTCTATCTACTATCCTTTCAGAGATTGCGTCGCTTCGCTCGCAATGACCCTACGGCGAATGTTGCCGTGAACGGTTACTTAGTGCCTGAACGAAAACTAGCCAAAGCTGTCATTTCGAGCGGAGCGAGAAATCTTATGCTATTGAAAATATAGAGTTAATAGATTTCTCCCTTCGGTCGAAATGACAAAAAAAAGGGTTTTCGTTCAGGCACTACTTAAAACCTATATAGTACAGGACAAGAAATTGTCCATGTCTATTTTCGAAGGGAAATGGGGTGCTCAGTGGTTATGTGTCCGATGTTCTATGAACGTTGTAACTATTAAAGAGTATCGCGATTGAGGATTCGACACTAGGTCATTTGTGTGTGGGTCCTTACGTGATCGATGAGCTGCCCAGCGGATTTGATCAAATTCCGTGCTGTAGCCTCATCGAGTCCTTCGGCTTTCTGAACCGATTCTCGCAAGCTTGCCACGATGGCCACAGCATTGTCAGGGAGCGAGCCTGCGGGAATGATACGGGACTGAATAAGGGCTAACGATAACTCCTCTTCGCTACCAGCACCATCTTCCCCGGCCGAGCATGCCGAGGCCTTCAATGCGAGTTCGACTGCCTGTCCAAGTGGTGACAATGCCTCCAGAGGGAAACCGCCTTCAGCCAAGAGGGTGCTCATTCGCATTTTTCTATCAGCTCCTGAGAACACCTTCTGCGCTTCTTTGCGCAGCCTTTCTCTCTCTGCTGATGCGCTGTCGGCAAATGCAGGGCTGCGATGAAACTGATGGACAAACCTCTTGTCCGTTTTCAGAAATCCAGCCTCAGTTAACCTCTGTATGGTTTCGTAGGTTGTTCGGTCCATGATCTCAAGCGCCGGCGGCTCTTTTGATGCAGAGAAATTCTCCCGCAGGAGCCGTTCGGCAAGATGTTTGGATTGTTCTACCGGACCATCTATGACGGCAAGGATCGTGCTTTGGCCTGTAGTGTTTTGGCACGATTCGAGCAGGAGCAACCGTTCGGCCGTTCGTGCTACCATACCATCGTGGAACGCCTCATAAGGGTCTTCTGTTGTAATCGGCAACGGCCCTAACTCTCTGCCGGGCGTTACCGCTTCTCCTGCCTCCACCCCAATCAGGCCCTCCAGGCGTTCCAGAAATGCCGCGCGGCCCGATGGCATCTTGATGGCTCGAAGGTCGCCTTGTCCATCCAGAACGCCGTCGGCAAGCTGCTGTTTTTGGGCAAGCATACCCAGCATGCGATGCTCGATGCTGTTTTCACAAACGAGATTGATGATGGTCACCGATCTTGTTTGATGTTTACGCCACGCACGGGCAATCCGCTGTTCCAGTTTCGCCGGATTCCAGGGCAGATCCAGATTCACCACTGCACTGGCCTCCTGGAGATTCAGACCAAGGCTGCCGGAATCTGTTGAGAGAAAAAGCGGACAATCCGGATCATCCTTGAACATTCTAATCTGCTCGCGACGCTTCTTCTGGGGTACAGACCCGGTATGCCAGGCGAAACCAAGTTTCATTTCCTTAGCGAGATCACGCACCAGGAAGAGCATCCGTTCCCATTCAGAGAAAACAAGCACTTTGTTGCCATTGGAAGATACGATGTCTTCCAGGATACTGGCCAGTTCCGGAAGCTTTGGGCATATACGGCAATCCTGGTCCAGGATGAATGGAGTATCGCAGAGCATGCGCATGCAGGCCAGCAATTTTTGCAGCATTTGAAATTCTTCCCTGGTCAAGGGCCGACGCTTGGTAATTGCCATCAGGCGTGCCACACGTTCGCTGTATTCATCGTAACGAGCGCGCTGCTCGGTTTCCATGCTCACAAAGTAGTGATTGACCGTTCTTCCGGGAAGCTGTTCTTCAACTTCGTATTTTCGACGTCGCAACATGACGGGCCGAATACGACGGTGCAGCTCTTCGAGGTTCTTATATCCTGCCGGACGGCCCTTTTCATCCAGCTCGTAGAATTCACGGTTAAACCGGAACAGGGGGCCGAAAACCTGGGGGTCAAGAAACTCTATGATCGAATAGATTTCGTCAATGCGGTTTTCCAGCGGTGTCCCGGTCAATACAAAAGCATACGGACTGGAGAGCTGTTTCACGGCCTTGGCGGTCTTGGTTTGCCAGTTCTTGATGCGCTGGGCCTCGTCCAGGATGACAACGTCAGGGGCCAGCACCCGATTAATGTCCGTGATATCGCTTCGAATCTGCTCGTAATTGCTCAGATAGAAAAAGGATGGCTCGCGGTACATCTTTAACCGTGTCGCACGGGGTCCCCAGATCATTCGGGCAGGCAGTCTTGTGAATTTAGAGATCTGTTCCTCCCATTCTGCCTTCAGAGACACAGGGCAAACGACAAGCACTCGTTCAATGTTTCGGATTTGCCTGAGAAGTTCACATGCCCCGACGGCCTGCACGGTCTTGCCGAGTCCCATGTCGTCGGCCAAAAGCGTTCGCTCGCCAAAGGCAAGGTGGAGCATGCCGTCCTCCTGATAAGGATAGAGCGGATGCCGGAGAAAGTTCATCGTCCGTTTGCCATCTTTGACGTCTTGAAGAAACACTTCCTTGGATCGAATATGTTCTTCACGGCGACGAAGGTCGGCAACCCATTCCTCCACATCCCGTGCGATGCGAATTTCCCGCTGGACCTTGTTCGGTTCCGTGGCCAGTGCGCGTTTCAAGGCGGGAATAGCCTTTGTCGGGTTTGCCAGCAGCGTATTGTCGCTTGAGAAAAAAGGATCTATCACGTTTCTCGTTCTTTTTGAGGGCTTGTTGGGCCATGCTGCTTTGATCTCCGGTCTTCCTCGACGCGAAAGATAGACCTCCACGCGGGGGGAGCCTTCCTGTGCCGCTTGTTTTAACAAGCGAATTTTTCCCTTGCTCAGGTGCAGGAGTGCAGCCTCAATATGCTTGCAGGTGCCCAGCCCGTTGATTTGGTAGTCGATACATTGGCAGGAATTTTCCAGATCCGTTAGGGAACGAATTTCTACCAGATACGTTTTGCCGCCTTCGCTGGAACAGGCTGCGAATGTTCCGTAGAACGATTGGTCTGGCTCAAGGGGCTCAATACTGATCGGTTCCATTGAGGCACGCAAGCGCCTGCGTTCGACCTCTTCCTCGTCCGTTGTCTTCCATCCTCTAAACTTCGGCTTGGCCTTAAGGGCTCTGGTCGCCGCCGTGTGCTTTTTTGTCTTTTTCATGTTCTGTGTTCCGCTGAGGTTGACGTTTACCCCGAATTTCGCAAGGGCCCCAACGTGTCATTGCGAGGAGCGAAGCGACGAAGCAATCCCCTCACTAAGAGATTGCTTCGCTCTCGCTCGCAATGACAGGACTGGGCACGCTTTCCATATACTCTTGCGAAATTTGGGTTTATTTCCCCTATTGCAGACCTGTCTGCAAAGAGCCTGATAAATCGATATGTGGACAACCGTGTACCCAGTACCGCACTTAAAGTCAATACGGATTTCTGCGGCAGTTTAACCGTCATATAGATACAAGGATACAAAAGAGCCCTTAGTCACCACATGGCCGGTGCTTACAGAGGCATTTTATCTCTTGGGTTTCTCATGGAAGGCCCAGGATAACCTGTGGGAATTTATCATGAGTTTAAACTCCTCCCTCCTCGGCTTTAAAGAAAAGAAAAAGAAAATCCATCAAATCCCGCCGTTGAAAGTCCGCTGTTCTCCTTCCAACCGTTCACGTATCTTGACAGGATAGAAATTTCGATTTTCAGTTTTTTTTGTGGCTGAGATCAAGGACGTGGGTTCTGGTTTACAGTAGTCTTTGGGGATGGGAGGCAGGGCAGTCGGGTTGTTAAGGCTTAATTCAGGAACAAATATGATCTAAGGAAAAGTACGAAGATCATCGCTCTCTTCGTTTTGTTGATAATAGACAAAATCCCCCTATTCTTCCCAGTGCTGTTTGGCCCGTTCAAATATCTCTTCTATCGTTTGACCTTCATAGAGCCGCCGAGAAACTTCTACATAATCAGTAGGTTCCCGGTGAAGCAGGGTCAGAAATCTAAGGGCAGCCGCAGGGCCGAGACCCTTATTCAAAACCTCTATTCCAGTCACCCTGATCTCTGTGTCATCCATAACCCTTCCCTTCTCCATTAGCTTTTCTCCTGTCTGATATAGTCCACTGGATTCATCAATACGGGTGCCAAATTCAGTTTTTTGGCTTGCTTGATCAGTTTATCATCACAGGTTAGGAAATAGTCAGCCTTGATCTCAACCGCGCAGGCCAGATGAATGGCATCTTTGGCTGAAAGCCTGCTATTCTCCTGAAATGATCGGGCAAGCTGAGAGATTTCTTCTCTTGGACCCACCCGTACATTGCAGAGTGTAGCAAGGCGAAGGGCTTCGCATTTTCGTGCTGGAAAGGGACAGAGAAGAGTTTTATCTTGATGCATAAAAGACCAGGCCAATTTAACTTCATTGCGCTCTGCCATCATGAAGATTTCTTGACACGCTAAAGCTTCCATCTGGATTCTGACCTGCCCAGGATCATCAAACCCTCTCTGAAAGCAGTTGTAGTCAAGGTAAACCAAATCCATTATCTAAACATATCATCCTAACTTTAGATCTTTTTCTTTACACGCTGTGTGCCTAAAAAACGTTGTTGAACTAAGCCATATTAAAACATGTTATCAATATTTATGCGAATTGTAAAGGAAAGACTCAACCCTTTCTTCCGACACTCGAGCCTTCCCATGTCCAATTCGCCCTGCCTGATTCGTGCGCCAAGCTACGCCAGATATACCAAAATGCGTTAAAATATCCTGATTATCCGGCTTGCCCTGTTAAATGAACCGCCATATTTAACTGGGGCATGCCTGCCCTGCCTGCCCCGTAGGTCAGAATGATCGTACTGGGGTGGAATGCGAAGCTTATTCCTCCGAGGTAAATCCTGCCTGCCCCGTTAAATCCCTTTAGGCTATTTAACCGGGGTCTAACACAATGAAGGTTCTATGTGAAAAGCCCTACCACGTCATGGAAACGGAGTTCTCAGAAGTGGCGTTCTATTTCCACTTTTCCCTCCAGACGGGTCTGTGCCCGATATTCTATGCCCGTTGTAAGTATTGGAGAATATTAGAAATATTGTTTGTGGCACCGTTTTGGATTCATGGGCATAGATCTTGCTGAAACAGATATGGATATCCATCTTCTTTCAACCGGTCAAGCATCTTAACGGGGCAAGGAGTGTGCAGAGAAATCCCTTTTTTCCTGATCGTCATCTCCTCTCCAGGCGTAGGCTCTACGAGCCGGGGGCCGATCAGGAAAAACTGATATCCCTCTGCCTGCCCCGTTAAATGCAAAGCCTATTTATCTGGGGTGTTCTCAGCTCGAACGAGCCCAGCGAGTGGGCGGTTAACAAATAGGTTTTTACGAGATGGAAGGAATCTGGTAAGCAAAACAAGTTATAAAATCGCGCAGCGATTTTATAAGGAGAATGCCTATGTAATAGCATAAAGCAGTACCCACATAGCTAGTTGAGTTTAGCGTACGGGCTTGAGCGTTTACACTCCAAACTACCACCCTTGTCCGTAAGGACAAGAGATCACATGACGCACAAGTGCTGGACGCGCCCCATAGGGGGTGTCGTTCCGCACTGTGTATGTGATCGGGGTGTGGTAGCCCTGGGGTGTGCGCAGTCGGGCGGTGCCCCTTTTTTTGTGGCTAAAAAGCTGAGAACCAAAGTTGATGAACTCGCAAAAAGTCAAAAACACTCCCTCTCCCTTGACGGGAGAGGGCCGGGGTGAGGGTGAAAAAAGGCATTCCAGTCAGTTACATTCCCCCTTCCTTTAGTAGGGTGGGCTGTGCCCACCAGGATTGCTTAATCGTATGTCCCAAAGAATATTCATCGCTCTTACCTTATGTGTTCTTGTCGGATTACTTATCCATCCTCATGCTTCTGCGACAGAGCATACTTCGGGCTATGAACACGTCTTTGATTTCGGATCGGCTTCAATGGAATCCGATGAAATTAGAAGCACTTTTGTCATCTCGAATCATGGGAATGATACGTTAAAGATCAAAAATGCGCATTCCTCCTGCGACTTTGTCCAAATCTTGTCCTATCCTCAAGAAATTCCTCCGCACGAAAACGGAGACCTTCAGATTCGGTTGATTCCAACTGAACCGGGTGAGGTGAAATGTGAGATTTTGTTGGAAACGAAGAATTCGCCCGATGCTGTTTTGCGTTATGCGTTGAAGGGGACAATTGAAGGGGACATTTCGGGCATAGAGAAGATTCAGCCAAACTGCGACATCCCTCCTGGGTTGATCACCAGGAAATTGAGGAAGCGTAATCCTGCGTTTGCGATCTCTGTAGAATCTGTTCTGCGAAAGTTAAAGAAAAAACAGGAGATAGTGCTCATTGATGTCCGAAAGCGTGACGAATTTGAGAAATTCAGAATTCCCGGTTCGATCAACATGCCCCTTTTTACCATCAAAACAAAGGGTTTTCTCAAGTCGAAACCTTTGGTCTTGATCAATGCGGGATATCACTACGGTCCACTTGAACAAGAATGCAAGCACTTGGGAGATTCCGGCTTTACTGGCGTCTGGGTCCTGAATGGCGGGTTGAATGCCTGGAGACAAAAAGGCGCGCCTCTCAACGGAGACATATTTGCACAAAAAGAGTTGAACAGGATGCCTCCTCAAGTTTTCTTTGAAGAAAAAAATGACGAAAACTGGCTGGTGATTGATGTCTCAAAATCGGAAAGCTCAGAAGGTCGGTATTTGATTCCCCACGCAATGGCCATACCTTTTGGAGATGATCCAGAACAATTCGTTTCAAGAATCAAGAGAGCAATTGGCGGACACAAAGGGAACCTCTTGTTGTCTGTTCTGATATTCAATGAAGGAGGCGAGCAGTACGAAAGAGTCGAAAAGCTGATTCAAGAAACAGGGATAACGAATGTTTTCTATCTAAAGGACGGCCTAAACGGATATAAGGCATTCCTGAGACGGCAAGCCCTTATGTGGCAGCCGAAGGAACATTCGACAAGAACTTTGAAAAAATGCGCGACCTGTCCCTAAAAAGAGCCGGCCTATATTTGGCGGCGGCCTGTGTTTGTATTGCGCTTTTTTGGGCCATTTCGAGAAGACCCAGCGATGTCGTCACCCCTAGTATCCCCGAAACTATCCCTCCAATCCCCAGGCAGATTCAATACAGTTTCACGCTTCAGAATAAGACCGACCATTTACTCAAAAAGGCCGATTTCTGGACATATGCGCCTGTAAAACAGACCGCAACACAGCGTTGTGATCATATTGAGGCATCTCATCCTTACCGGCTCATATCAGATGATCTGGGTAATCAGGTTCTCCATTTCACATTAAATAACTTCCCCCCCTATGGAACTAAGATCATTACGATCAACGTAGCTCTGTTGCTTTCTGATAGCCCTAACGAAGCTACCATAAGTGATCCAAAGCCCTATCTTCAGCCGGAAAAATACATCGAATCGAATAATGCCACACTCTTGCGCACCGCACACAAGTTATCTAAAGAAGCCCGATTGAAAACCGCTGAGAATATCTTCAACTGGGTGGCCAACAA
>Ga0114922_10003587_pt1 | contig 14446 bp, 10 predicted proteins | sample AartaG_FD_100975 | JGI IMG/M metagenome (GOLD analysis project Ga0114922, IMG submission 100975) | Deep subsurface microbial communities from Aarhus Bay to uncover new lineages of life (NeLLi) - Aarhus_00045 metaG | ecosystem: Environmental > Aquatic > Marine > Oceanic > Sediment | place...
GGCGAGCCGGATCGAATGTCCATGCTCTCACGGCGGTGAGTGCAGCCCTGTCGAGGGCGCCCATCGGATCTGGGCTGGAAATCACCTCCGCCTTGAGCACCCGGCCGCTTTCAGACACAAGAACTCTCACTTTTACTGTGCCGGACACCTTGCGCATGACGGCCGAGCGCGGGTATTCGGGCCTGACGGTGCTCAAGGGCACCGGCTTGCTGATACCGTTGGCGTCGGTGGCGACGGGCTCGGCCGAAGCGACACGGCTGTCATCGCGCTCTGTGGCTGCCGCTTGTTCCTCTATCGATGACACGCGTTGACGCAGCACTCCGTTCTCCTCAAGCAGTTCCTCGATGCGCTCATCTTTCTTTCGTCCGGCGGCGTGAGCTTCGCGTAAGCGGGTCAGCACGCGTCGGTACTCACCGTTAACCTGCTCGAGCTGTTCCGATGAGCTCTGGCTCTCGTCGGCGGTGCTGCGCAGCACATTGAGCTCGCTCCGGCTGGCAGCGACATCGCGCTGAAGCTCGTCGATCTTTCCTTCGAGCTGCTCGTTGTCCTGCTCGAGCCGTTTGATTCTAAGCTGGTCGGCGGTGTCCTGGCGCCGCATTTGCGCTTTAACCGTTTCATTATTGCTTTCCAGCTTGGAGACTGTATCCTGCGCCGATTTCAGCCGGGCCTCGAGATCCGAGATTTGCTGTAGCTGATCTTCCGCAGGGCCTGCTCCCGCCTGAGCGGTTCGAAGTCGTTCGATTTCAACCGTAAGCTTGTCTACGTCCTCGCGCAGCTTCGCGCTGGTCGCGCGCTCCTCCTCGAGAGTAGTCTCGAGTTCCCGGTTATAACCCTCAAGGCGTTCGTAGTTCTCCCGCTCAACGAATTCGCCGCTCTCACGCACAGGCCCGGCTCCGGCACCCACTCCGGCACTTACGAAGGTGTCATCAGAGCCGATGCCGAAGACACCGAAGATGCTGTCCTTGGCCACGATCAGGAAAGCCGCAAACAGGCCGATGAGGATGATCACTGTCGCGATCATGAGTGCACTATTGAGCTTTTTTCCACTTTGAGGGGCGGGCGGGTCCGCTGTGGAACCGAGGCCTGTGGAGCGGTAATCGTCGGGAAGCTCGACATCCCCGCGTCGCTGTTTCGATCCGAGGATACCCTCGATTGCCCGCCGCTTATCGCTGGAAGGTTTACGCTGGTCCATGATGTCTCCCTGCGGCCCGGTAGCGGGGCCGAGTGAGGGATCGATGCCGTCGCCGCATCCGGAAACGCGCAAAGTCTATCCCCTTTGATAGACATGAGTCAACGCGCGAGGGTTCCGGATATATGGCCCCCTATAGGGATTGACGCTTTTGTACGCGGGATAGTTTACGCGCTCGGGATGTGGAAACGCAGTGATTATTCTCACTCTCCAGGGATCTCATGGGCCACGATACATCTCATCTGCAGTTGAAATCACATCGGAAGGAAGAACACCTGGGTATACAGTCGGTCTTAGCTATTGAGAGGCTGAGCGACCGCCTTGTCCGGATGCAGGACTATTTAATAAATTAATTCTTCCGCCATATCCAGCGTGTTTGGCTGCTACAGCTTGAAGACCAACGATACGATGTAATACATCTGCGACGCTTTGCCGTCGCGCGTCCCAGGCTGGAACTTCCAATCCCGCACGGCCTCAAGTGCCGCCCGATCGAGAGCGCCCATCGGGTCCGGGCTGGAAAGGATCTTTGATCGCAGCACCTTCCCACTCTCCGAGATCAGCACTCTCACCTTCACAGCGCCCTCGACTCGGCGCCTTTTAGCCGTCTCAGGGTATTTCGGCTTGATGGTGCGAATTGGGACGGGCTCCTTTTCCACCGGGGTGTTCACACTTGCCGTCTTCACCGACGCCTCGCTTGTGCGGGACTCTTGCGCACTAAGTTTCTGCTCAGCAGCGGTCAGGCGCTTACGCAACGCACTGTTTTCCCCTTGAAGTTCCGAGATCGTTCCATCCTTGCCGCGTCCCGCTTCCTGGGCTTGTTGCAGGCTGGCGAGGACGTTTCGGTACTCCTTGTCGAGCGCTTGGAGTTTCTCCGAGGTCCCTTGGCTCTCATCTGCGGCGCTGCGCAAAACGTTCAGCTCGCTCTGACTGGCTGCCAGGTCGCGGTTAAATGCGGCTATCCTCTCCTTGAGTTGCTCGTTGTCCCGTTCGAGTTGGTTCACCCTGAGGCTCGATTCCTGGTTTGAGTCCGATCCGTCAGCTTTCAGCCGCTCTATTTCGGCAGTCAGCTCATTGATATCCTCTTGCAGGTCGACATTCTTGGCCCGCTCTTCCTCGATGGCCTGTGCTGAAACATTACCTCCGCTGAAATTGCCGCCTGACTGCGATGCTGCAGCCACTGCGGTGGAGCCAGCGGGCAATGCGGTGTCTTCGGCACCAAAGAGGGAGATCCCGAGGATGTTGTCATTGGTGACAACCAGGAAGGCGGCGAGAACTCCAACGATGATGACCGCGGCCGCGACCAGCAGCATGCCTTTCATCTTGCCCCCCTTTTTCTTTGGAGGCGAAGCTGAGGAGCCGATTCCGGCTACGTTATAGCCGACAGGCATCTCCACATCCGCACCGCTTTCGGCGGCGGCGACTGCGGGCTTTGGGATTTTATGCTGCTCGACATCCAGGCGAGGCTTGAGGGGGACGCTTTCTGCGGGCATGTAGTCGTCGGGGACATCCACATCCGGGCGGCGGTCGCTGGAACCGAGAATATCCTTTATCACCCGGCGCATGTCATCTGATTGCTTGTTCTTGTCCATAGAATCTCCCTCCGGCCCGGATCTGAGCCATTCAGGGGATTAGCCCCGCCGCTGCGTCCGGAATCAAGATGAGGTCGCTTCTAAGATGACTAGTAAGGTACGCCCGCGGAATACCGGCAAGTCCCCCCCGCACGGATTGATGCTTTTTCATTATAAATTGTAGCGATAGGCGGGAATTCGCTCGGTGATTACAATCACTTGACCGATAAAGGCTCGGCCACCACCTGACTGTCCTTTTCGCGGAGAGTAGCAAAACCCATAGTGACGTCGTGCTCGAAAACAACTTTGAGCTTCTGACTTGCGGCCTGAGGCAAGAACTCCAGCTTGTGCTCTAGCGTGGTCAACGGAAAGAGGTCGAAAGCCATGATATACGGCAGCCGCAGGTGGTAGTGCATCGGGATGAAGTCGCCGAGATAAACCAGCCGGTTTTCACCGTCGCCGAATTCGACTATCTGGTGGCTGACGGTGTGGCCGCTACGCAGCATAACGCGCACGCCTGGCGCAACCTCCGCTTCGCCTTCTATCAGGCGTAACTGCCCTTCTTTTTCAATCGACTTGTAGAACTCCTGCGGATAGTAACTCGGCTTCGTGCGCACGTCGGGAGCGAGCGCCGACTCCCAATCTCCCTGCTGGATCACCACCTCAGCGCGCGGGAAGGTGGGTGCGTAATTGCCCGATGCGGATTTCTGAGCGAGGTTGCCGCAGTGATCGAAGTGTAGGTGGGTCTGGATCACCATGTCGACGTCTTCCGGAGCGACACCTAGGCTGGAGAGACCTTCCAGAAGGCCACTGTTGAAATCGAAATTGAAGATTTTATGCTGTTTCTCATTGAAATCGCGGCCGACGCCGGTCTCGACCAGGATCGTACCGGCTGGGCCCCGAGCCAGCAGGCAGTTTGTCGCCAGCGGTATGCGGTTCATCTCGTCGGGTTTTACGACCTTACTCCACAACGGCCTGGGGACGACACCGCACATCGCCCCGCCGTCGAGCCACAGCACGCCGTCGCTCACGATATCGAATTTGTTCGGACCCAGCTCCATTTCAACCTCCGCCGAAAACTGCGATTTTGCAGCATTTATAACACAATACGTAATCTTTACTACCGTGTTTGCCCTCCACTTCTTCCCCCACACAAACAAGGCGCTGGTGAGGCCTATGGACAGGGCTTCGTGATATGATAGCGCCGATGGCGAGAATACGCGTTCTGAATGATCGATTGATAAACAAAATCGCCGCCGGCGAGGTGGTCGAGAGGCCCGCGTCTGCGCTCAAGGAGTTGCTCGAGAACTCGCTCGACGCTGGTGCGCGCGAGCTTCGTATCGATCTGGAAGCCGGAGGAAAGCGGCTGATCAGAGTGGTGGACGACGGCGAGGGGATGGACGGCGACGACGTCCTGATGGCTCTCGAGCGACATGCAACCAGCAAGATCAGGGATTTCGGAGACCTGGAGGAGGTTGCCAGCCTGGGCTTCCGCGGCGAGGCGCTCCCCTCGATTGCGGCCGTCAGCCGCCTGACTCTGCGCTCGTGTCGCTCCGATTCTCCCGAAGGCCGGGAGGTACGGGTCGAGGGTGGCGTGATCAAGGATGTCCGGCCGTGCGCCATGGCGCCCGGCACATCGATCGAGGTCCGCTCGCTCTTTTACAATGTCCCTGCCAGGCGTAAATTCCTGCGGACCACGCCCACCGAGTGGGGTCACTGCCAAGGAGTAGTCTCCCACTACGCCCTCGCTTTCCCGGAGGTCCAGATCAGCCTCAGGCACAATGCCGCTGTGCAGATCGACGCCCCTCCATCCGATTCGCTGAGGGACCGCATCATCCAGGTTCTCGGCGACAGCCTGCTCGAACGCCTGGTTCCGTTTGAGATGAGCGAGGGGGAAATCGAAATCGTTGGCTTCGCCGGTGAGCCTGCGTTGCACCGTGCCGACACCGCAATGCTGCACTTCTTCGTCAACCGCCGCGCTGTGCGCGACAAGGTGTTGATCCATGCCGTGCGCTCCGCCTATGAAGACCTCCTCCCGAAGCAGCGGGCGCCCGTGGCCTTTCTGTTCATCGACTTGCCCACCCGCGAGGTCGACGTCAATGTGCACCCTTCGAAAACGGAAATCCGATTTCGAAACTCGTCGATTATCCACGACATGGTGAGCAGCGCGGTGCGCAGGGCACTCTCACGCTTCAAGCCGCTCGATTCATTGGCCAGGGAGAAAAGCCCCCGAACCGAACGCGTGAGCCTAAGCCGCCATCCCCCCGGAACGCTCGAGAGCCTCGACGAGGCCCTCAAGCGGCGCAGGGAACAGAGGGGGAGGAAAATCGAATTCAGCGATTTTCCCAGGCAAGCACAAAGTAACGCTCACTCTCGATCATCTATACCTGAAGACTTCCGCGCGCAGACAAAATCGCCCAGATATGGAGAAGAGGCGGCAGGAATACCTGATGTCGAAGCGCCGCAGCGTTTCCGCGGCGGAGAGATCGATGCCGCCGACGTCGTCCCCCTGGGCCAGATCAGGAACAGTTACATCGTCGCCCGCTTCAGCGAAGGGCTGTTGATCATCGACCAGCACGCCGCTCATGAGCGGATTTTATATGAAAAGCTCCAACACGGGCTGGAGAGCGGCAAGCCGCCGAGCCAAAGGTTGTTGCATCCGATCGCAGTCGACTTGCCTCCGGCGCAGGCCCGAATGGTGGAGGGTCACGCGGAGGATCTCGCGGCTCTCGGTTTCGAGGTTGAGCCTTTCGGACCGGGGACGGTTGCGATAAGAAGCCTGCCCGCGGCTATCGAACCGGATTCGGCTGAGGACATTCTGACCGGCATGGCCGCTGACCTCGAGAAAACCGGCAAGCTGCCGCCGGAAAAGCTGCGAAAGGAGTTGGTGATCTCGGCCTCATGCCAGGACGCAATTAAGGTAAATACAAATCTCAACAGCGAGAAGATCCGCTGGCTGATCGACGAACTGTTCCGCTGTCAGATGCCGATGCGCTGCCCTCACGGTCGGCCGATCGTGTTGACCTTCGGCGAGGATGAACTGCGGCGGCGTTTCGGCAGGAGCTGAGCCTTGAAAGCGCGCTCACAATCCTCCAACCCGCCCTTTCCGCTCAGCCCGAAAGCCATGCTCCTGCGAGATGAACCGCTCGCTCCGCTAACGAGTTTCGGCATCGGCGGCCCCGCCGAATTGCTGCTGTTGCCCGCGGCGGTCGAAGACTTCCTTGAGGCTGTAAACTTCGCCGACAGCAGGAAAATGCCCTGGCGTATTCTTGGCAGCGGCACGAATGTGCTTGTCCCCGACGAGGGCCTGCGCGGGCTGATAATCAAGCCGTGGCTGCGTTTCTCGGAAATCACCATTGAGGGCACACAGTTGAAAGCCCAGGCTGGCGCGACGATGTGGAGCGCGTCGCGCGCGGCCGCCGAAGAAGCTTTGAGCGGCCTGGAATGGGCTTGCGGCATCCCGGGAACGGTGGGCGGCGCGGTGTTCATGAACGCGGGAGTCAAGGAAGGCGAAGTCAAGGACGTTCTGTCTTCGGCGGTAGTGTTGCGGCGCGACGGAGGCATCGAGCAGCATTCGCGGGAGGATCTTGCGCTGGGATACCGCTCCTCGTCGCTGCAGGAAAACGGCGGCGTGGTGCTGGAGGTAACCTTCGAGCTGGAGCGCGGTGACGAGAGCAGAATTTTAATAGAGATGAACAACCACCTGCAGAAACGCCGTCAGACGCAGCCCCTCAACATGCCAAACTGCGGCTCAGTGTTTCGCAACCCTCCCGGCGACTACTCCGGCAGACTGATCGAGGCTGCCGGCTGCAAAGGATTGAAGCATGGCGGGATGCAGGTTTCGGAACTGCACGCCAACTTTATCGTCAATAATGGTGGCGGAAGTGCGAGGGACGTGCTCGCACTGGTTGAAGAAATCAGACGCCGAGTCTACGATTATTCCGGCGTCACTCTGGAAATGGAAATGCGAATACTGGAGTAGTCTTACCTGACGCACGGAGAAGATTATGGAACTACTGAAAAAGACAGCAACGGCGTTGGTGGTCGTTGCCCTGCTCGCAACGCTGCTAGCAGCAGCAACGGATATCACCAAGGACGAGCGGGCCGCGGAGCTCGAACGCGTGAACAAAATGGCCGAGGAAATCCTTCCCAAGGTGGTTGAGGTAACCGGCATCAATTTCGGCGAGCCGGTGAAGATCGTGATTACAACCAGGGCGGAGGTCCGCGATTTTGTCGTCAAGCTGATGGAGGAGGAATACCCCGGCGACGAGCTGGAACGCCAGAGCCGCGTCTTTGCCGCCCTGGGGCTGCTGCCGGAGGGCTTCGATCTGAGAACAGGATTGATCGACCTGCTGCACGAGCAGGCCGGAGCTTTCTATGATCCGCGAACAAAGGCGTACTACTCGATCATCGACCTCCCCGAAGAACTCAAGATTCCCATCATCGAACGAGTGCTTGTCGCCCATGAGCTGACTCACGCCCTCCAGGACAGGGTCGTCGATCTGCTCGCGCTGCAAGAGGAGGCCAAGGGCAACACGGACCTCGGCTATGCCCGCACCTCCGTGATGGAGGGAATGGCGTCGGTGACGATGTTTGTCGCGGGGCAGGGCATGCAGCTGAAAAGCCTGCCCGATATCGGCGGGATGATGCGTATGTCGATGGGCTCGGCGGCCGGCAATCCGATGATGAAGGTGTTCGCCGCCTCACCCCAATACCTCCAGGAGACACTGATAAGCCCCTACGCCGAGGGCGCAAGCTTCATCCAGGCCTACATCAAGGCAAATCCCGAAGCCAAGCCGAGCGCCATCTTCGATAACATGCCCGAATCGTCGGAACAGATACTCCACTATGCCAAGTATGCCGAGGGCGACAGGCCCACCGCGATAGATCTTTCGGGTATCGATGCTGCTCTCCCCCTCAACTGGGAGCCGTTCCACAGCAACGTTCTCGGAGAATTCGATATCAAGGTTTTATGCCAGCTTCATGAGCCGACCAAGGAAAACGCCGACGTGACCGCCGCCGGATGGGACGGCATTCATTTCAGAGCATTTATTGATCAGGAAGATAACCTGGTCATCTTGGGCGCCTCGGTCTGGGACAGCGAGGCGGACGCATCGGAATTCGCCGAGAGCCTGGCTGAAGTGCTTATCCCGATTCATGGGGAAAACAATGTCGCGGTTATGCAACATGCGGATCGTGTCGAATTTTTAGTTGGAGCAATTTCTTCCGAAATAAGAGAAGCAGCTCTGGAGGCGCTTGCCGCAGCCCCTGTGATGGTCGGCGCGCTTCACTGAGAAAGCCGGATCTGTACGAGCCTTTTAGCTAATTTGGTCCTGAGAGAGAGATGCGCATGAGTGGCGACGTCAAAGAAAATCGTAATTATCACCGTTACGGATACAAGACCCGTATCTGGCTGCTGCAAAGCGAGGGTGCTGAACCAGTGCCGATGACCACCGTCAATGTCAGCGCAGGAGGGCTGCTGATCGAAACCGACAAAAAGATCCCTCTGGATGCGAGTGTCAAGCTTTCGATCGAGTACCCATTCTACGACGGCAGAGTTACGGCAATGGGCAAAGTAGTCCGTGTCTCCGAAGGGGATTATGGCGGCAGCAGCGTACGCTATGGGATTCAATTGCTCGCGGTGGAGGGAGTCACGGAAGAGCAGCTCTCCCGCTTTCTGCACAGCATCCTCAGCTGATCCGCCAGGCGTGTCCTCGGATTGGGACAGGCTGCTGACCCGCGAGGACACGGTATTCCCGGAAAACCGGCGGTTAGAGCCAATCCGGCACTGGCATGAAGCTTGCTCGGAAAATGTCGGCACGCTACCGATGGAGGTAAGTTATGAAGAAAGTCTTTGTATTGAGCGTCGCGGTGCTGGTGCTGCTGCCGTTTGCGGCTGCCGCCCAGGAGGATGATTACGCCCCCCTGAAAATAGGCTCAGTCAGCTTCAGGATAGGCGGATTCTGGCCGTCCGCGGACAGCGACCTCTGGGATACCAACTTTTTCGATCTTACAATTGAGAAGGCCGACTTCAACAGCTACATGGTCGGTATGGAATTCAACTGGTTCGCCACCCGGATGATTACTGTCGGCGTGGCAGTCGATTACTACAAAAAGACCAATAGCTCCAACTACGTCGACTACACCGACATGGACGGCAACGAAATATACCAGGACATCACATTGGATCTAGTGCCGATAACAGCGACCGTCAAGTTCACTCCGCTGGGTAACGGCGCTCCCGGTTACGGCGGCGGCCGCGGGACCTCGTTCGTTCCGTGGGTCGGCGTAGGTGCCGGCGTGTACGCTTACCGCTATGAAGAATACGGCGAGTTCATCGATTTCTCCGACATGTCAATCATCGACGGCGACTTCATTACTGAAGATGCCGCGTTCGGCCTGCACGTGGCCGGCGGTGTGGTCGTGCCGATTGGCTTCGACTGGGATGTCTTCGGAGAAGTCCGTTACTCGAAAGTCGAAGGCGACCTGAGCGAGGATTTCCTAGGTTTCGATCCTCTCGACCTGGGTGGTCTCTCGGCCATGTTCGGCGTCAGCTACCGCTTCTGACGCGGCGCAGCGAAAAGAACGGCCGGTGTCACAGCCGGCCTTTTTTAATTCTACAATTAAGTAGAAAAGGATTAAGGCGGCGCTTGTCGATTCCGTTGCTTGGAGAGCTACTCCTTACAGATGATTTCCTTCAGGAATTTGCGGAAGTCTTGCCCGACATCCTCGCGCTCGAGCGCGTACTCCACGGTGGCTTTGAGGAAACCGAGCCTGTTGCCGGTGTCGAAACGTTTGCCCTCGAACACCAACCCGAAGAATGGCTGCTTGTCGAGCAGCGAGCGCATGGCGTCGGTGAGCTGTATCTCTCCGCCGATGCCGGGTGGGGTCCTTTCCAGCTCTTCGAAAATCTCGGGGGTGAGAACATAACGCCCGATGATAGCAAGGTTTGAGGGCGCGTCCTCGCGCAGCGGCTTCTCGACCATCTCTTCGAGCTTGTAGAGCCGGTCGCCATCCCTTTTGCCGCGAATAATGCCGTACTTATGAACATCCTCCAGCGGGACGGGCTCCAAGGCTATCACGGAAGCCTTCTTCTCGTTGTAGACATCGATGAGCTGCCTGATGCAGGGAACGTTGCTGCGGACCAGGTCGTCGCCGAAGAACACGGCAAAGGGCTCGTTGCCGATCAGCTCGCGCGCTTGCAGGATAGCGTGGCCCACACCCAGTGCCTCAGGTTGGCGGACGTAAGCGATCTTGGCCAGTTCGTTGACGTGGCGCACCGCCTGCAGCTCGCTGGTTCTGCCGCGCTCCTCGAGCAACGCCTCGAGTTTCATGTACTTGTCAAAATGATCCTCTATGGCACCCTTGCCACGCGCAGTGATGAAAATAACCGTCTCGATTCCTGCCGCATCGGCCTCCTCAAGGATGATCTGTATCGCCGGTGTGTCTACTATGGGCAGCATCTCTTTGGGCACTGCTTTCGTCGCTGGCAGGAACCTGGTGCCCAAACCGGCAACAGGTATAACCGCTTTCTTGACTGCCATCTCCACCTCCAGAATGGGAGGCCATTGTAACCAATCGCAAGGCAGGTGCAAAGCGACTAATCATTGACATTCGCCGTCCAAGAAGATTAGGTTTCGGTGAAATGGCTTTCAGCGACAGAGATCTGCTATGGCTCGAGCTGATGCATACGCCTGAGTTTACTCCCAGATATATTCCCTCTCTGCTCGAAAGATTCGGCGGCATCGAACGAGTTTTCGAAGCCGGCCTGCTCGAGTTAGGTGAAATCGGGAGCAGTGCTGCGGGCGGCATTGCGGCGCGTGCCGGCAGGAATGCCGCGCAGAGAGAAGCCGAAATGTTGGAGAAAAGTGAAATCAGCCTCGCCTCCTTTGAGTCCGAAGACTACCCGCCCCTCTTAAGAAAGATACCCGATCCGCCGCCGGTCCTGTATTTCAGGGGAAAACTCGACATAACCAAGAAGCCTGCAGTGGCGATGGTAGGCAGCCGCCAGTCGACGGCCTACGGCGAGCAAGTGGCCCAACGCCTAGCTGGCGACCTTGCGGCGCGAGGTGTGGTTGTCGTTAGCGGCATGGCACGTGGAATCGATCAAAAGGCCCATCAGGGAGCTCTGGAAGCGGGCGGCAGGACTCTTGCTGTCATCGGTAGTGGATTGGGCAACATCTACCCTCCCCGTAGCGAAAAGCTGGTCGAGGCAATAGCAGAAAACGGCGCGGTGGTCAGCGAATTCCCCTTCGACACACCGCCGAGTAAGGGAACCTTCCCGCAGCGTAACCGAATAATCAGCGGGATCTGCCACGCAACGGTTGTCGTAGAGGCGGCGGAGCGCAGCGGTGCGCTGATCACCGCACGCTTCGCCCTGGATCAGAACCGAGAGCTGCTCGCCGTTCCGGGGCCGATATCGGGAAGGATGAGTATTGCCACCAACTACATGATCAAGAAGGGAGCCAAACTGGTGCAGCGTGTAGACGACATCATCGATGAGCTGCCGGCCGAGGTTCAAACAACATTGAATCCGCCTCAGGAACTGGGGCCGCCGCCAGAGCTGAATGAGCCTGAGGCGCAAGTTTACGAGCTGCTGAGCGTTGACACGCCGCAGCACATTGATATAATCGCGCGCCGCGCCGGAATGGCTACGGCCGAACTATCGTTAACCCTTCTGAGCCTGGAGATGAAATCGCTGGTGCGGCAATTGCCGGGCGCCGAATACGTAAGGATTTACTGACAGACCTATGGGAAAAAAGCTAGTAATAGTTGAGTCGCCGGCCAAGGCGCGAACAATCAACCGAATTCTCGGCAAGGATTACGAGGTCAAGGCCTCGATGGGCCACGTCCGCGACCTGCCGAAGAACAAGCTGAGCGTGGACATCGAGAATGACTTCGAACCGACTTACGAGGTTCTGAAGGACAAGAAAAAGATTGTCAGCGAGCTGAAAAAGTCGGTAAAGGACGCCGAAGCGGTTTACCTTGCCGCCGACCCCGACCGCGAGGGCGAAAGCATTTGCTTCCACCTGGAGAAACTACTCGATGGCAAATCGGTTCCTTTTTATCGCGTTGTCTTCAACGAAATCACCACGCCCGCGGTCAAGAACGCATTCAAGCATCCGAGCGCCATCGACACGAAGAAGGTAGAAGCGCAGCAGGCGCGGCGCATCCTCGACAGGCTTGTCGGTTACCAGATCAGCCCGCTGCTCTGGCGGCGAGTGAAGACCGGCCTCAGCGCCGGCCGGGTGCAGAGCGTGGCGCTACGGCTGATCGTCGATCGGGAGAAAGAAATACGCGCGTTCGTCAGCGAAGAGTTCTGGAAGATCACCACCGAGCTGCTGGGCCGCAACGAGCCTTCGTTTATCGCGTCCGTCTCCAAGCGCGACGGCGAGAAACTGGAGCTTCACAACGAGCAGGAGGCCACCGAGGCGGTCGAGGAACTGAAAGCCTCACCCCATAAAATATCGAGCATCACGATCAAACCCCGCAAGCGCAATCCGCCGCAGCCGTACATCACAAGCACGTTGCAGCAGGAGGCATTTCGCCGCTTGAAATTCTCCGTCAAGCGCACGATGTCGCTGGCGCAGAGACTTTACGAGGGCGTTAATATCGGCGAGCAGGGCTCCATGGGGTTGATCACTTACATGCGTACCGACTCCACCCGCGTCGCCGCAGGAGCGCAACAGGCGGCACGAGGATTCATTACGGAGCGCTTCGGGCCCGACTACCTGCCGGCTTCGCCGCCCAAGCCGAAGAAAGTAAAGGCGGCACAGGAAGCGCATGAGGCGATCAGACCGACTCGCATCGAGCGCACGCCGGAGAGCCTGGAAGGAAAGCTCGATCCCGCCCTGCTGAGGCTCTACCGCCTGATCTGGAACCGTTTCGTCGCCAGCCAAATGCAGGCAGCTGCGTTCGAGGCGACAACTATCGACATCTCTGCGGGGCGCTATTCGCTACGCGCCAATGGAAACCGCCTGCTGTTCGACGGCTGGCTGGTAGTCACCGGGCGCCCCGACGACGAAGAGGAAAAGCTGCTCCCCGCGCTCAGCGAGGGAGAAGATCTCAAACTACTCGAGCTAACAACCACCCAGAACTTCACTCAGCCGCCATCGCGATTCAGCGAGGCAAGCCTGGTGCGCGAACTCGAGGAACGAGGTATCGGCCGACCGAGCACTTACGCCGCCATTATCTCCACGATCCAGGCGCGGGATTATGTCGCCCGCGTGGAGAGGCGCCTCAAGCCCACCGACCTAGGCGAGGTCGTCACCGAGCTGCTAGTCGATAACTTTAACGACATCCTGGATTATGATTACACCGCCCGCCTGGAAGGCGTGCTCGATAAAATCGAGGACGGCGGCGAAAACTGGGTTGAGGCGCTGACGCGTTTCAATAAACGATTCTCGGTCGACCTTGCTGACGCCGAAGAAAAAATGCGCAATCTGCGCCGCGAGGTCACACCGACTAATATCAAGTGCGACCAGTGCGGCGCCGAGATGGTGATGCGTTGGGGCCGCTACGGCAAGTTCCTCTCCTGCAGCCGATATCCGGAATGCAAGAACGCCAAACCTCTGCCCGACTCCGACGCCGAGAAGAAACAGCAGGACCTGGGGGAGATGGCCGAGAAGATCGGCGACCAGGTCAGCGACGCCTGCGGCACCCCTCTGGTGCTTCGCCGCGGCCGCTACGGTTTCTTCCTCGGCTGCAGCCGCTTCCCGAAATGCCGCTACACCGTGCCTGTCAAGAAGGACGGCACGATAGCCTGGGAGAAGGCCAAGGGCGAACTCTGCGCCGAGAAGGGCGGGGGCGAACCGGAGAAGAAAAAGAAAAGCGGCGGAAAGAAAACACGCAAGCGGACCGCCAAGTCCAGGCGATCTACGAAGTAATACCCCTCCCCACGGCTAACAGCGTGAGATAGTCCTCTCCATGGTCCTTCTCATCCGGCAAGACAACCAAAAGGCTCCGGCGGAAGTCATAGACTTATGGATATCGCTGCACCTTTCTCATAGTATTGGGTCACATCGAGAGAAGATTTGATTCACGCCGTTGAGTATCGGGAGGAAACCGGATGATTTTTAACATCGTTTCCAAGGAAATACACGAACATCTCGGCTCCCTGAAGTTTGTGGTCGCCTTTGTCGTGATCACCGCATTGGTGATCACCGGGCTGATTTTGGGAAGCCAAGATTACATCGAGAAGACCGGCGATGCCGAAACCCAGCTGCTGCTCAATCAACAGATGCTCTCCCGCCAGAGTAACTGGCTCTCCGCCGGAGGGATGGGAATTCTTGAGCAGAAGAAGCCGCACGTGCTGAGCATTGTGGACAACGGGATCGACAACAGCCTCGGCAGGCTGGCGCAGGTCAACACCAATGTCGACACCAGCCTGGACGAGAGCCGCAACCTGGTTGCGCCGATACTCGCGATCTTTGGCGAGGTCGACCTGACCTTCGTAGTCAAAATCATTCTCAGCCTGTTCGTCATCCTGATGACCTTCGATGCCATCAGCGGCGAGAAGGAGCGGGGCACGCTCAAGCTTACACTGGCCAATTCCGTACCACGACATCTAGTGATCCTGGGCAAGATAACCGGCGGCTTCGCTGTGGTCTTCGTGGCGTTCCTGTTGCCGCTGCTGATCGGCATGGCATTCATGCTCGGTTTCTATCCCGGAATTCTCGCTGAACTGGAC
>Ga0114922_10003588_pt1 | contig 14443 bp, 14 predicted proteins | sample AartaG_FD_100975 | JGI IMG/M metagenome (GOLD analysis project Ga0114922, IMG submission 100975) | Deep subsurface microbial communities from Aarhus Bay to uncover new lineages of life (NeLLi) - Aarhus_00045 metaG | ecosystem: Environmental > Aquatic > Marine > Oceanic > Sediment | place...
TAGGCGACATTTACTGGAAAGAGCTTAATCAAATGATTATATCTGTCTTCAATAATGTAAAGGAAGATTTTTCCTCGTTTGAAGATAAAGATAACATGTCTGCGTACATAAAAAAATATTGTGTAGATTCATTAAAGGTTTCTGAGAAGATAGGTTTCCAGATTAAGCAATTACACGAAGCTTTACTATTAAAGGACGATCCGCTTTACTCAAAAGAGACGGTTGTGAGCAACGATTACTTGAAAAATTACTCAAACAAATTAAATAAATTGGTAAATGAAATCCAAATAAGCATGAATAAAGGATCTGAAGGTGCTTTCTATAAGTCACCTAAAGTAAGTTCAATACTAATCGATATTAAAGATATAATCGAAAAATTTCTTTCTGAATTTGATGTTGATCAGATTATTATACAGCCGGTCCATCAAGATCTCCACTTTCAACAAATTCTATACAATGAAATCGAAGGTGACTATTCTTTCTATTTTATTGATTTTGAAGGTGATCCTCAACTTTCTGAAGAACAAAAAAAGCTAAAATTCCCGATTGAAAAAGATTTTGGCAGTTTTTTGAGATCGTTGAGCTATATTAAATTTAATACATTACTCAATTTCATTGAGAGAGAATTTGTTGATAAAGAGAGATTCGAGGTTCCTGCAGAATTCCTCTATAGCCTCTACTTTAGAAAATCTTCGAAAACTTCTCTGAAACATAAAAAACTAGAATTTGCGTTAAAACTCCTTAATGTTTGGGAAAATAAGCTAATGAGTAAAATACTCGAAAAAAGCCTTAATCTTAATTTTACTTTGATAAATTACTTTACAATTGAAAGAGTATTACACGAATTATCCTATGAACTACTCTTCAGACCAAGTAATATTATTATTCCCTTACTTGGCTTAAAAGAAATTATTGATAAATCTTAGTTTTTTTTACTCATTACTTTTTTCTGGAATTTTCGCAAATTCATATGAATAATGGGATGATGAGATGCCCGATGCTTTAAGCTGGTTTCTATATTTTTGACGTAAGCTTTTATTTCCTTTCATTTCTTCTTCTATATAATTAGGATTTAGCTCTTTTTGTTCGAATAAGCGCCATAAGAACGCTTCAACAAATTTCTTCGGTCCAAATTTTTTTACAACAAGCAAATTATTGTCATCATCTAAGATACTACTAAGATAACCTAAGTTATCGCAAAAATCAACTTTATAATTTATATCTTCTTGCTTACCGAAAATTCTTGCAATGTCGTTTATAAACACACCCAATTTATCTCCAAAGCTCAATTGTTCGCTCTCTTCCATTCGATCAATTAGACCCCGTAGGAAACTTCTCTTTACAACTACTAAATCACGATCATTTAAGGATTGGAGTGTTGATTTCTGTTTTACCAGGTATTTAGAGAGCTCTAGATAATGTTTAATCAAGTTTGTTTTAGTAATCCCCAGCCGTTTGTTCATTTTATCTAAGTGCTCGTTTAATTCTGCATCAATTCTGATTGTTATGACCTTTGTTGCCCTTTTTGGAGTAAGATTCTTACTCATTTTAGATTCCTCCTTATTTTATTTATTGTAAGATTTGTATGCAATTAACTATATATGTTACTAATGTAATCAAAGTATTTTAATTATAATGTTTTTGAAATAAATACATGGGAATTTTATGTGAAATTATTATCTTTTAAGTTTCAACTTTCTAAGCAAAAAACTATTATCTGTTACATGTAAAACCTCTGAAAGATTCAGAATTTTATTCAATTTAATTTCTCTTAACTATTTTGTCTTAATATTTTTGCTTTAGTAAAAAAACACTAGTTCTTAATTTCGGTTTAAGGTATTATATTTCAAATAAACATCTTTTTGATTAAAAGAGGTGCTAAAACAAAAAGAATAATTTTAACGACATTCATACAAAAAGTAAAGAAGAGAATTTTAGAATGATTTTAAGTCATTTGATTGTAGATTTTAAAGACAGACGATTTTAGGATTTTTATATTAATCTACTTTTTTTTGTATTAATTGTAGGAATTTGTAACATATGTAGTTAAAAGTTGTCGAATGAATATTGAATTACACTTAAAAGGATAAATAAACTTTGTAAATATGTATCCCAAGATAAAAGATCACTTAAAAATTTTGTTTAGGGTTGAAAGATATACATGGAGTTGAGCGAAACTAATTTATCAAATTCTGAATTAACAGATTCAGAGTTAAAAAATCCAAAATTAAATGAAGTGTTAGAATTAGAACTTTTTGAAGAAATTCAAGGTTCTCACAAGAATAATTCGGACAAACAAATTGAAAGAGTAGCTAAAGCACTCACTTCAAATACAAGACGTCAAATCCTCAATCTAATTCAGAATACAAATGAGGAGATGGATGTTTCTAACATTGCATCAATTTTAAATATGACAGAAGCAAATATTTCAGCTCAGATTAAAAAACTTCAAGAAGCAGGTTTAATCTATTGCGATTATTGCTCAGGTAATCATGGCGTAAGAAAAATTAGCAGAATAAAATTTGACAAAATAATCATAAACATCTGAGCTATTACTTTTTTTCCTAAAATATTGGAATATATATTGTATTAATTCCCCTGATAGTTAGAAATTAACACATTTTTGATTTTTTCAAAGTGTCCTAAATTTACAGATAAGAGATCGTTCAAAGCATCACTTAAACCAGCTTTTTCGATTTTATCAATTATCTTATAATATGGGCTTTTCTTAAGAGATTTTACGAGTGCTTTGTTTTCTTCGAGTTCATTTAGCAAATAATCACTACATTTCAATTCTTCGATATCTAAAATTCGTTGATTAATTGATAATAACATAGTATCAAAGGTAATTCTTAGGATGATTTCTCTATCGAAATCTTTTTTAATGTGAAAAAGATAGTCTTTAAGTAAGGAAATTGATTCTTTGAATAGTTTAATAGAATCGAGTCCAAGATTTTTGATTCTTTCTTCAAACTTTTCATCCCTAGTAGCAGTTAAGCATATCGCTGAAAATGTTTGATATTCTGCTACAAAATGGATAAATCTAGCCTTTGCGTTCAACACAGTATTTTTAGATTCTGTGTCTTTTAATATCTCATCAAGGTTATCTAGGGATTTTTTAAAATAAGTGGAAACCGTATAAAATTTATCAGCAGCGGCTTCGAATTCTTTATTTATAAGCAGAGAATGAGCTTCTTTTTCCTCTTGCTTATATAGTTCATCGAATTCATTTAGTATCATGACAGATTTTAATATTAATTGTTTTCCCGTATCTTTTGTCAATTGAGATTTTTCAAACGCTTGACCCGCTTCTAATAGAAATCTTGATGCCAAACTTTTATAATCTTCTGGATCTGATATTAAAAAATAGTCCGAAGCTTTTTTCCAACTTTCCCCTGCAGTTTCCCAATCTCTCATTCTAAATGATATGTTTCCTAACTGAATTAATAGCTTTGCTGATATCTCATAAAGTTTTAATTCTTCAGTTTTTCGAATGATTGATTCCAATCGGTAATTTGCTTGAATGTTGTTTTTAAATTGGGAAATAATGCGAGTTATCCTAATATATAATTCATCTAATTTAAGGTAACTTCCTAAATCAAGATAAATTTGCGCTGCTTTTTCGTATTCTTTAATTGCTTCATCTCCCTCTCCTTTATCGGCTAATGTTTCAGCAGAATCAATTAGTTTGATCGCTTCAACTTCTTTGTCTTCTTTATCTTCTTTGTTATACATGATTAGGATTCCACTTTTAGTTAGAGATTACCATGATCTTAATAATTAGAAAACCTGATTAAGTAATCTATATGCTATGTTTCTTTAGTAATTGTATGCAATTAACCCTATATAAATTTTGATAATAATAAATTTTCATATTGTATCCTCTTATAAATTATCAAAAAGTCGAACGTTGTTGTTTTTCATTACATTTTTTAATTCCATAGCTTGATAAACTGACGCAAAACATTCTTTTGCGTCTTCTATTGCTCCGTAAAATATAAAGTTAGAGTACCAGGACGCAATGAACAAAACGCTTGCTTTACGATACTTAGTATGAAATTTAAGATTTAGCCTAGGCGAAGAATATTTGAAAAGAAACAGAGTAGGGGCCGTTCCTACGGGGAGTTTAAGAGATTTGCTAACCATTTGTTGCATATCAAGAATATGGGAAAAGCTTTCAATATCAATAACACCTCCATCGATCCAGATTTTCTCTATTCCAATATGTTTCAATCCTTCTATTATACTAACATTTCCGGGCTGGTTTTTTTCTGTTACATAGCTAAATCTTTGGGTTGAACTCATGTTATTTGAGCCAAGAATCAAAACTACAGCAGATTTTATTTTATTTTTCTTTAAGAGCTCAATTTCCTTCTTATTTTTGAGGGTTGAAATAGAATTATAAATATATTCATCTGGTTTTATACCATTTTCATTTAGATATTCTATTCCAGCGACTTTGGCATCAAAACTACCGCCTAAAACAAAAGGGGGATCAAAATATTCAAAATAAAAATCTAGGTATTTAACCATAGCTTCTGGAGTAACGGCAGAAATCTCAATGAGATCTGAGAGTTTATATTGGTGTGCTAAACTCTTTTGAGTATCAATCCTTTTTTTTGCTTTTTTCACATCAAATTGACATTCATCTCTTCTATCAACGAGTGTTTGGCCTTGGTAAAACATAGTTCCAATTAAAACGGGAGGAATCGTAAAATTACCAACTCCTAATTTAACATTACCATATAAAAAATAATCATCATTCATATTAGGTCAAATTACAGATTTTTCATAAATATTAATAGATATTATTAGTAAGACAGATTTAAAAAAGAAGATTGCGATTAGAATTGATGCAGTTTTACTCCACACTTTTTACAGCGGCTATTGGTTAAATCTTTAAAACAATGTTCATGATAAAGTGTTTCGCAGTTTCCACACCTTAAAATATTTTGACCTTCCTCAAATATAAAATTGCATACAGGGCACGAACTAAACATTACATCAGAATCTAAGTCACTAAATTTGACTTGATCAACATGAGAGAGTTCTGGTGGTTCGGGCTCCTTATTTGCTTTAATTATTGGTTTTGATAGAGATGTGAGTTTTTGGGCTTGGGAAACTTCAGTTGGAATTTTTAATAAGTAGAAGCAATGAGGACACCTAACCGCTCCAGCTTGCTTCATTTTTTTCTCTTTTTGGGAATTAGCCCAAGAGGATAAACAATGAACATGATAGGGTGTTTGACAATTAGGGCAATATCTACCGCTAACATAGAACGAACTTCTCGTATATGGATTTTCATCAGAAAAACAAATCGAACACTTTTTATAATCCGCTAAACCCCTCATCTGTAGTAAGTGCTGTTCTTGGTCTTTGGTTAAATCATGAACTCTTAAAAGATCAGCAGCAATTTTTCTAAGAAAAGCGGGATTTTCGATAAGCAAACTAGCTCCATCACCATAAGTCTTTATATTTGAGATTGCTAAGTCGTGTGCTGCTTGTAGTAAGGATTGTTCGTCGTTATTATAATAATAATTGCCCCCTGTGAGGTCGCTCATCCTTTTTAAAGTATTAAGAGGAGATAATTCACCCAAACGAAATGAATCTATTTTTACATTTAAACCTTGAGCCAAACGGGCCATTTTCAAGGGATCGATGGACATCAAAGTGAAATTTCCGTCAGAAACAAGAAGAATACGAGGAATCTTAGCCTCGATTTTACGTAATTCTGAAATAATCAATTTTATTGAAAGTCCTAAAGCTTCCCCCATTGCAGACTTTCCTGAGACTTCCAAAGAGTCTAAAGCTTTGAAGATTTCACTCTGATTATTTGTAAAATCCACAATCTTTTTTGGTTTATCTGAAAAATTAACCACAGCAAAAGCAGTACTGGTATCTTCAGAAAATCTTTCGCTTACTAATTTTTTGATGGCTTCTATGCTACTTTTCAAGCGATTTGGTTTATAATCTGCGCGGTACATAGATCTAGATGTGTCAATACAGAGAACTATGTTTTCTGGGTGCCGTTCAGACAATATCAAATACCCTTTATGCTTTTACAAAAGCCCTTATTTATTTCTAAAATTTATATGATGGATTTATAATAAATAATTATGTTTTCCACAAAACTAAAATTTTATTAATTAGATATTTTACTATAAAATAAAGTTAATTTATAAATTAAGTTAAACAGAGATTTAATCCGGTGTACCATGTCTGAAGAGGAGACAAAGAACATTATTATTAAAGATTTTTTCAAAAGGACGGTCATTCTTAACGAATTAGACGAAGCGTTAAAATTTAAGCCAGATACTCTAATTGGGATAGATCAAATTTCTTCGGAAAAATTGATTGAAAACAATATTAAAAACATAGAGGAGTTAGCAAATCTCGCTTTAGAGAACCTGCCCGAAATTAAGGAAATACCTAATAATGTGCTTATAAAATGGGTCAAGATTGCTAAAGTATTAGAAAAAGCTATAAAGGAAAAAACAAAGACTCATAAAAAAATATTAATGATTGGCTTGGATAATGGTGGAAAAACCAGTATCTTAGCTGTTCTTCAAGATAAATTCTCAATAATCAAATCTCTTCTACCAACAAGAGGAGTAAAACGCGAAAAATTAGATTTTTTTGGATATCCAATACTTTCTTGGGATTTAGGAGGACAGGTTCAATATAGGGAAAAACTTTACTTCAATAGACCAGAACTATTTTTTACTGAAGCAGATTTAGTTTTATATGTAATTGATACGCAAGATAGTGATAGATTCGCAGAAGCTGCGAATTACTTCCGCGAAGTTTTGAAAGTTTTAAAAGATTTAAACGAATTTCCTCCGGTTTTAGTTGTATTATCAAAAAGTGACCAAGATATTCGTACATCTCTTGAGTGGCAGAATAATATATCTGCAATAAAAAATAAGTTTAATAATATAGTAAGGGAAGAAGATAGAACTTCAATCAAGTATTCCGATACCACTATATATCAAAAGGAAACTGTACTGCAGATGTTTAGCGAAGCATTAAAAACCGTTTCTGAAACATCTGAAATTATAGAAAATATTCTTGAAGATTTTACAACTACGATAGAAGGAAAGGCTTCAAGTTTAATTTCTATGGACGGCTTAATCTTTGGAAGTTATACGAGTTCGGACATTGACGAGGCATTATTAAATAATACTGCTTTAATTATGCAAACGCTTTCTAACTTTCATAATTCAATCGGATTAATAAGAGAACCTTCTATGACGCTCGATTTTCCTCTGAATGGATTTGCTATTCGAGGAGAGAAATTATTTGAGTATTCCGAACTAAAAATACCTGTTTATCTATGGCTTTTATCAGACAATGTCGACTTAATTTATGACAAAATCGACTATTTCAAGCTACAATTACTGCCACTGATAAATTTGTTTCTTTAATATAAAATAGTGTCTTTATTTCTCACCTATAATTTAATCGCCCAAACCTTCTTTTATGGAGAGAAGAACTATATTCTTTTACAATATTATTGAGTATAAAAAAAAAGCACTTTGGTTTTCATATACTTTACATATACATTATTTGCATTGTTTATGCATTATCCATCATAAACATATTCCTCGATCCTATTACGTTTACGATTTCCTTTTTAATCTCCAAGATCATTTCCCTACTTAAAGAATCATGTTGGTCAGAATGTACTATTTTTTTTATAAGATTTTTGGCTTTCTTTCTAAGGTCTCGAGGCATATAAACTTTTATTAAATTACTCTCTTCTAACAAAACCAGCAAGCAAATAATATCAAAGCTAGCCTCTTTACTGTTGTTAACCGCGTTCTGAATTTTTTCTAACAATTGTTCTTTGATTTCTGGTCTTTGCAAATAATAGAGCTTAGTTTTTAAAAGAGGGCTGACCTCACTTTTTAAAACGCCTTCCTTTTCCATTAAATCGAAATATAAATAATGATAATCATATTTTTGAGAAAATCGATCGATCCAATTCATTAAACTATGTTTTTTATCTGAAGTTTTTATAATTTCGAGTATCGAATTTAAAAAATCATCTCCGGTTAAAGTTGAATTAATTACTTCAATGTAACCTTCTGTTAAAGCTATTTTACCTTGAAGAAATAAATCCAATAACAATCCTCCTGCAAAACCTAAACTTTCGTAGCCTTTAGAATAACTACTCCCCGTTTGTTCATTTAAAACCATTAGTAAATAATTTTTTGAGATGAGAATGTTAATATCTCCTCCTTTCAATATGTTGTTTTAAAATCTTCTTTATTAACAATATAGACTATTTTAGGTATTTAAGTCATTAGAAAAACAAACACATTATCTATTAAATTATCTAAGGAGAGATTGAATAAACCTAAGGGAGATATAAATTCAATAATATATTTAATAAATAGAGAATATAATAAATGAAATTTAAAAAAAAGAAAATACACTGCGATGGTAAAACATAGAAAAACAGGAGCCTATGAACATTTTTGTGTTCTTATTTTTGCACAAGGTACTTGGAAAGAAGCAGATAAGGAAGGTGTGAGAAATTTGATAATAGAAAAAGTGAGAAGCTCGAAAAATACTCACTATAATATATTCAATAAATTGACATATCGAGATGAGATGCCTATTTATGCGGATTGCCACTTATGTCAACCCATCTATAAAATGTTTGAGGAGTTTAGAGGGAATAATGATGGAATTTTGTATCAAGGCCATCATTATCTTATTCCAGAAGATGATTTTGACGATATGAAATCTCTTATAAACTTAATTATTTCCCACGATAAAGTGAAGAAAATTTATTTATTGTACCTTGATAGCTTCAAAGAAATTAAAAGAACGATCCTATATGATATGAACTTAGAGGAATTCAAAGAAAAATTGAACTTTACGAAATGTAATATTACTGATTTCCTCTTGATGATTGATAATAATAAATTTAAGAATAGAACAGTTTATGAAATAACTAAAAGTAGAGGTGTATTTAATTGAGTAAAGAGGATGACCAAGAAAACAAGAATCAAACGGCAGAAGATATCGCCAGAATAATGGTAGAAAATATGAAACTGAATATGGAAGATCCTGATTTTTTTGAGAAAAAAGAAAAAATACTTCAAGAAGCTAAAAATAAAGTTCTCAAAAGACGGGAAGAAAGGTTAAAAAACTTAAAGATGAATGACGAATGATGAATAAAGTTTGATAGAATTTTGATAGTTTCAGAAAGCAAAACTTACTTGCTAGGGTAATTCTACTTCTTCAATATCTGCTCTAGCTGAGAGTAAAAATTTGGTGCTTTTATCCATCATCTCGATTGCTTTATCGATTTTTTCTACAACTGAATTTAAACCTTTTTCTTCGGCAATATTTCTCCATTTAATATAGTTTTCTCTATGAGAGTTGTTATGCGCCGCCCAATGCTCACATAATTTAGAAAGCTTTAAAATTTGTTTTTCTACCATTTTAAGTAATATTCACGTTTGTTTAGTATCAAGAAGTAATCTAATAATAAAATATTTTTTGAAAATCCTAAAAATAAGTTTAAAATCGATTTAAATTAGAAAAAATTAATGAGATAAAAACGATTCATTACATTGAGGCTAGAAAATCTGACACCGCTACATCAGACATTTCATCATCAATTAAATTGTCATCAAATTCATCTACGAGAAGACTAAATTTATATGAGCACTTATCTCCTCCGGTTAAAATACATTCTACTTCTTCGCCATCCACATCAATACCTAAGATGTCAAAAATACTGTTGAAAATACCGAGATACAGCAAACACAAGTTTTTAGCCATGATATTTCCTTTTTCTTGGGTTGCTAATGAATCATACACATTTATAATAACATGATCTTTCTTGAACATTCCAGTGAGTCCACCATACCCCATTAGCATCAAAACTTCGAGTGTACCAAGTATTACCTCTTTTTTAACAGCCATCTTCTCGCTAGCCCAGTCTTTATCGTAAAAAAACTTTTCCATGAATATTTTGCCAAGGGATTTTCCAACCCATATGAGGATATCTTCAGCGTTTGTTCCAGCGAATTCGCAAAATTCCATGATCTCATTAGGGCGAAGCATTACAAGCCTCATATCTTTTTCTTTTTCACCTAAAAATAGTTGTCCTTCCTTTTCTTCAACATTTATTTGTAGGTCTTTTTTTAATCGTTTGATCATGATTTTAACATTATCCAATAATGATAAATCTTAATTACCAATATATTTGAAAGTATTTAATATAATAGAAATTTAAATGGCTAGTTATTTAAATTTATTGTTAAAAGAAAACATTATCCAAAATCCTACTCTGAGACTTGCGTGAAAATCGTGTTTAAAGCCTTTTCAATATTATGGCTTGTCTTGACAGAAGTGAATACGAACTTCCAATTGTTGTTTTCTAATTTCTCAAATTCAAAAAATTTGATAATTTCTTTCCTAGTTCTTTCAAGAGAATCATCGTTATTATGTTCGTCATGGTTAATTAAATCGATTTTATTCCCTAAAATTAGAATTGGAAGATTATTAAATTCGTTCTGGTTAAAAATATTCCAAAATTCTCTCTTTGACTCTTCAAACCGTAATTGGTTAGCAACATCAATCATATAAACAATTATATTCGAATCTTGAAGCCCTAATAGCCATCTTTCTCTAAATGAACTCTGACCAGGACTATCCCAGATTGATAATAAACCGTCTTCTCTTTGGATATACTCAATATTAAACTTCTTGTTTGGTGTAAAAAAGTTATCATTATATTGACCAGTTTTAACCCTTCTGGTCAAAGATGTCTTTCCAACATTGTCAATTCCGAACAAAAAGACCTTTGTAAATAATCCTGAGGGTTGTAAAGAAACTTTTTGAACTTTTTCAAGAGTCTCGTCTCCAAATCTTTTTATATCGATAAAAAGGGTAATTAAGAAATTTTCTATCTCAATTTCTCCTTTAAAAGAACAACATCTTTCCGAATTAAGAAGCTCATGAGTCAGGTCCTCGAATATTTCTTTATAATCAAAGGGATTATCTTCTTTTTCAAATATTAATCCAATAAGCATTTCAGCATTAACACATATAGTAAATATATTTTGATCCCCTATAACTTGCGAAATAGGACTACCAATTGCGTAAGGGTTAGTGTTATTCGTATTTTCATTTGAATTTTTAAAACTTTTAGTTTTTTCACAACGTGGTTCAATAAGGGATGCGTGATCATGGCCGTGAATGATTTTTAATACGATTTCATTATTCTCTTTATTATCTATATCTTCGGGATAACTATAGATATCAAGATTATTTAAATCATGAGAATCTTTACTTTTCAATAAAAAAATTTTAAGTAACACAGAAGTATCCTAATCATTTATTCCCTTAAGGATCTAAATAAAAATTGCTTAAAAAAAGTTTGGAATTGGAAGAAGAACCCCTCTTATAAACTTTGTGCTATTTAGTCATTAATAAACAAACAGAAAAATAATAGATTTTGTTTAATTAAGAGTTTTGAGGAAAGACATTACGAATCGGTATCTTCTTCACTATTCATTTCTTCTTCTGATATTTCATTTTGATCTACTTTTGAGGGTTCTTTTGGCTCTTCTTCCTGAGAAGGTTTTTCGCTAACCGGAGTATCACACACGGGACATTTCGTCCATCCAGGTCTTAAACTATATCCACAGCTAGAACACTCTGACATGTCTTGATCAGGTTGCCATTCAGGAATGTTTAATCCTCCACTTCTTCGTTTCTCTGCTAATTCCTGTAAATCTTCTTCTTTCCAAACATCCATCCCTTCAGGAATGCCTGAACCACGCTCATCAGCAAATTTTACTAGATCTTCTTCACTCCACGATGGAAGATCAGGTTGTGAATTTAATCTTTTTTGAGCTTCACTCGCGAGTTCTTCAGCAGTCCATGATTTCAATTCCTGCCCTCCAGGAGTCCTGATCCCCCCTCCAGTTGGCCCTGCAGTAGGAGCACTTTGAGTAGGTTCTTGATGACTTTGTGAAGGAACCTGACAACATGAAGAGGATAATCTTAATAAAGCTTCAAAACAATCTCCGTATCGACTATTTTCCTGACTATCATCAGTGATTAAGACAATACTTTTTTTATCGGATGGTAAAGGTACAGCAATACTACACACGGCAATATCTGATGTAATTCTTCCAGATTCTAAAGCAGTAGTAATCTTTTTCATTGAATTAACTAAATCGTCATCTTTCATCAAAAAATCACAGATAGGGTCACCATGTCTTTGAAATTCTTCGTGATATTTAGCCAATTGATTTTTAATTATTACTGAATCTAATGAATTTATGAGAGCACTAATATAAGGAAATAAATGAGACTTCGGAACTTTTTCAGTTGCATCTAATTTGTAATCTCCTAGATCTAAATTCCCTGTAAAAGGCGCAAACAAAGGTTCTTGATCCTTAATCTTCCCATATAAAGTTGTTCTACCAATAAAACATTTAATTTCACCGTAGTATGCAATAGAGTTATCCAAAAGTTCTATTTTATCGTCGTATATTATACGAGGAATAGTTCGAAAGACTACGTCAACCCATGGCATTTCCTTTACGGGAATTATCGCTACGCAAGTTTTAATGATTAGCTCTGATAGTTTTTTAAGGTATTCTTTTATTTTCTTTTTGATATCTTTATATTTGTCTTTTTCAAGCTCGGTATCAGCTTTCTTCATAAATTCCTTGAACTTTTCCTCATTTTTTTTCACTGAACCTCCGAAGGATTTTACTTCTCCTATAATGTTATCCTTTAGAATGAATGTAGCATCGGTTATTATATCTTTTTGAAGTTCTGTGAGTTCTTCAACCAAATATTCGCTTACTTCAAAATCAAGACTATCGATAAAGATTTCAAACAATTTTGCTTCTGACAATTTCTTAACCTTATTCTATCGATTTACTTCTTTTTATAAATATAGCAACGAATTGAATATAAAAATTTATTTAAAACATAGTCATTTCACTAGTAGTTATTACTTATCATAAATTTTAGTATATTGTGAAGATTAAATGAGTACAAACGATATCACTATCTGTTTTACATCTCCAGTGTCAAAAGAAGTCCAAAATTACTTAGGAAAGAACCTTGAAAAACTTCCAAATGTAAAAATTCTATTTCCAAATGATACATCTGAAGATGTCTTATCAAAAATAGTCCCTAACGCAGATATTTTGATTGGATGGAGACCCTCAAAAACATTGTTAGACAAGGCAACTAAGCTAAAAGTGTTTATAAATCCTGGTGCTGGTGTGAATCATCTTTTAGAATTATTTAGGAACGTAAATGAAAATCGTAAAGTTTTATTGATAAATGGGCACGGTAATTCTTATTTTGTAGCTCAACACGCTGTTGCCCTACTTTTAACTTTGATGAACAAAACTATTCCTCATCACATATGGATGAAAGAAGGTAAGTGGCGTACTGGAGACAAAGATGCAGCATCAATTCCATTGCGTTTTCGAGAAATTGGACTTCTCGGTTATGGTGCGATTAACCAAAAAGTACATTGTTTTCTCTCAGGGTTTAATGTGAATTTCCATATTTTACGAAATAATTGGAAGAAACAAGAGAAGGAATTGCCTACTCCCGCTAAGAAATACGATTTTAGCCAGTTGTATGATTTTTTAAAAGAAATTGATGTTTTAATGATAGCAATTCCAGTTACTTCGTTAACATCAAGATTAATTAAGGCTAAGGAAATTAGTATGTTAGGATTAGAAGGACTAATTATCAATATAGCAAGAGGAGAAATCATTGATCAAGAGGATCTTTACAATTCTTTGAAAAATAGAATAATTAAGGGTGCTGCTATAGATGTTTGGTATGATTATCATCCCCAACCAGATGAAAACGGCAGTAAACGTCCTTATGAGTTTCCTTTTCACACACTTGATAATATTATTTTATCGCCGCATAGGGCATATTCACCTTTTAGTGATCTGTTAAGATGGGATGAAGTAGTGGAAAACATTACTCGTATGGCAAAGGGAAATAAAAATCTAATCAATATTGTAAACTTGGATGAGGAATATTAATTCTCTAGTTATTTAAGAATTAAACATACTCTCTCATACTCCAAAGTGTTGGATTCTTGATTTTACTAGTTAAAAATTTGAGACAAGAGACTATTCAAGATTTTTTATCATAATATTTGAAAATCCATATAATTAGAAAGAAACTCGAATTCCTAATCTTTCAATTCAGATATATCTACTTATTGTTACATTTTTTGTTTATTTCAGTTTTTTCTCGCGAAAAAAATGATATATAATTTTTTTTTCCAAATTTAAAAGTTCGACAATTTTTGTAAATAAGAATTGTTAATTTTTTTAAAAAAATTTCAGTTACTTTAAAAAATTTTCAAAAATATTTTCAAGAATTAATTTTAATTGGATTTTCGTAGCTGTATTTAATGATTTAA
>Ga0114922_10003589_pt1 | contig 14442 bp, 13 predicted proteins | sample AartaG_FD_100975 | JGI IMG/M metagenome (GOLD analysis project Ga0114922, IMG submission 100975) | Deep subsurface microbial communities from Aarhus Bay to uncover new lineages of life (NeLLi) - Aarhus_00045 metaG | ecosystem: Environmental > Aquatic > Marine > Oceanic > Sediment | place...
AACAAATTCAAAATTTTCACTTTGTGCTTTACAAATTACTGATTCAGCTTATGTTGCTCATTCTGAAGATTTGTTGTATAGACAAGGTTACGAACAGTTCAAGAGATTGAAGGATTCTGAAGACTTCTTCTATTTCATTCATTCAGCAGGAGAGTTAACAGACAAATATGTAACAAAAAATGTAGACAAAAGACGTATTTACATTGATCTTCAAGAAAATAAAGTCTTAACTATAAACAATCAATATGCTGGAAACAGTTTAGGTTTGAAGAAACTAGCTTTACGTTTAGCAATAAACAAAGCTGTTCATGAAGACTGGCTAACTGAACATATGTTCATAAGTGCTATCTGGCCACTAGACAAGAGCAGAAAAACATACTTTCTAGGAGCATTTCCAAGTGCATGTGGAAAGACAAGTACTGCTATGGTGCCAGGAAATTCTATTGTTGGAGACGATATAGCTTATCTTCGTATTTATGATAGTGGTGAGGTTAGAGCTGTTAATATAGAGCGAGGTATTTTTGGAATTATTAAAGATGTCAGTCCAAAAGATGATCCAGTTATTTATGAGAGCTTGATGTCACCAAGGGAAACTATATTCTCTAACATATTGGTCTCAGAGGGAAAACCATATTGGATAGGAATGGGTAAGCAAGTATCAATTCCAGATAGAGGAATAAATTGGACTTCCTCAAAACTTGGTGAATGGGAAGCAGGTCTTTGTTGTGATGATGATGGAAATGAATTCAAATTTTCACACCCAAATGCTCGTTACACTATAAGGTTGGAAGAATTAGAAAATGTAGATGAAGCATTACATGATCCTGATGGTGTAGAAGTTTCAGCAATTATTTATGGAGGAAGAGACAGTGACACATCAGTTCCTGTTTATGAATCATTCAGTTGGGAGCATGGTGTTTACATAGGTGCTTCGGTAGAATCTGAAACAACTACAGCTACTTTGGGAAAAGCAGGTGTGAGAAAACATCAGCCAATGGCTAATCTCGATTTCATTGTTGTGCCACTAGGAGAGTATTTGGATGCACATTTAGATTTCGGAAAACGAATTGCTACAGATAAAGTACCAAAGATATTTTCAACAAATTACTTCCTAAAGGATAAAATGGGGAGATATATTGATGAGATACTTGATAAGAAAATTTGGTTACTCTGGGCTGAGAAGAGAGTTCATGAAGAATGTTCTGCAATAGAAACTCCAATAGGTTATATTCCTGAATATGAAGATATCAAGATCTTGTTCAAAGAAGCTTTTGATTTCGAATATGGAAAGGAAAGATATGAAACAGAGTTTTCAATAAGAATTCAGAAATTCTTAGATAAAATTGAAAGGATAGAAACAATATTCAGAAATGAAAAAGATGTTCCTGAGGAATTCTTCATAGAACTAGTAAACCAAAGAAAGAGATTACTTGAAGCTAGAGAAAAGTATGGAATGGATGTTATATCACCATTTCTTTTCTAAACTCAAGATTATACACAATACGAAACAATTGTGGGGAATAAATAACAAAAAGTGATTACAATACTGATTGAATTGACTCTGAGTTATAGCTACAAAGATGAAAAAGAGAAAAAAAAGATCAGTAAATTCGCTATTATCAACTGTGCTATAGGAGTACCTACAATTGCTTTTTTGATTTTACTTATGGTCAAAGGGTTTCTAGTTGACTTCATAGCATTGACAGGTTCAGCTATAGGATTACTATCACTTGGAATCGTTTATTCAATTTACAAAATGATTAGAAAATAGTATATTTTTATCAGTTGATCTTTTCTTTTGAATCTTGTTCTAGACGTAGCTTAAAGCACTTCTAAGAACCTTATTTTAACCTCAAACAGCTAAATTATCGAAAAGTACGGCTTAAACCGACAAAAAGCGTGTAATTTCGTTCTATAAGCTCCTAATTTCGACATTCTAAGTTATATAGCTTTTTTGTCGGGAGTTTTACGAAGAGATATTCTATAAAGAGAATTTCAGCTTAATAATATCATTCTAGGAAAGATGAAAAAAACAGCTAAATAAACCACAAACAAATATCTAGATAAAGATTGTAATGAGATGTAATATTTCAAGTTTAAATATCCAATTAAACAGTATAAGGTAATACAGAATGTGTATTAGTTAAACTGTGTGAGATGTTATGAAATATGTCCCAAAGCACTATCTATTATCTAATCCAGTGTTTTGGGACCCAATTTTCATAAGGTGGGATTATACTGAATCAATATTACTAACAGCTTACGATCTTTTAAGGAATGACAAAATCATCTATAACTTACATAGTAAATCATTAACACTTAAAGAATTAATGAGGGAAAATGGTTTTCCAAAGGATACCAAAATTCTAGCCGATACAGGAATCTTCATGCTTGAGTGGTTCAAACTTGCTAAGGGAAAATCATTTAATCAAGATTATTCTAAAATTACTTTACCAATTGAAGAAGTTCTTGAGGCTTACGAATTAATGGATCCTGATTTATTGATAGCTCCTGATGAGATAATTATCCCAAAAGACTCAGATAAGGTGGTAAAACAGAAAGTGGAAAGGATGAAGAAAAATATAATTCAAACTCTAGACCGCTTTCCAAAGAGTAATGTTGTAGGAGTCATTCAAGGAGTTACTAATGATATAATGGATGAGTTGTATGAATTTGAGAAAGAAAATGGAATTTCAATATTTGCAAGAGGAGGACTCATACCAATTAAAAGAAAGAACAATTTGTATTGTGACACAATCAAATATTCTAGAGAGATCGCAAAAGAAAATTTCCTACATGCTTTCGGTATAGTTAACCTAAGTCAAATCAAATGTTATGGAAGATGTGCAAATATTGATTCTTTTGATAGCACTATTGCAAGAGCTTTAACTGCAGAATTATATTTTGTTGATGATAACCTTATCAAATATAGATTCAGCGAAGAAGTTCTAACCAAATGTGAATGTTATTTTTGCGAAAGATTAAGATCATTACGATTAGAAAACTATGAATATCCAGGTAGGTCTGTTATGGAAAAACTGTTTCTTCATAATGTAATTTCAATCAGTAACTACTGTGACAAAGTAAAATGTTTCTAATTCAATATCGGAAGGTTTTATAACAATATCATGAATAAAGAGAGAAACAGATATTACATAAATAATACATTAATAATTCCCACTTAATACAAGATATTTTGTTAATAATCTTTTTAACTCAAATATCTTCACATCAATTAATGCTTGAAGAAATAAGAGAACTACTAAAACGAATTGACCAGATAATTGACGCTGAAGTAAGAAGGAACGAAGATCAAATAGATGATCTTAAGGAAAAACTTAGTATGTTTCAGGATTCAGAAGAGAATTTAACATCTATTCATTCACAAGTTAAAGAAATTACAAGTGAATTAGATACTTTCAAAGAAAGAAGTAGATTACTGCAAACCAAAGTTAATGAACTCTCACCCCTAGAAGATAGAAATATTTCTTTTGAAGAACAAATTAAGAAACTAAAACTCCAACAAGAAGGCTATATCTTCACAATTAAAGTAATTTCGAAATGGATTCCAAGTCAAAAGGAAAACATTGATGTACTTGTTGCATTAGCATCGTCGTCAAATTATCAATCGACTTTCAAGAGTCTTCACAAAGAAACAACAATACCTGCTGTAACTTTGAAGAATAGAGTGATGCCAATACTGGCTGACAACTCCTTAGTAGAAATAGAAGGTGAAAAAGTAACATTAACCATTTCTGAACTAGAAGATTGATGAAATTTCATAGTGAGAAGTTCCATAAAATTAAAGAAGACTAAGGATAAAATATTCTTACATGAAGAAACTTGTCAAATCAAAGCGAGGAGTATCAAATATTATTTCTACTCTGGTAATATTTACAATAATGGTTAGTGCTTTAGGTTTAGCTTTTTCACAGATAGTTCCTTCTCTAGAACGATTTCAAACAGAAAGTGATATGATTACAGCAACAAATTCTTTCCTATCATTTGATTCAGAAATCAAAAAACTAATTTCAGCTCCTGATAATTCATCAAGTGTAATTAGATACAATGTAGATAGCGGCATTCTTGATTTGACAGAAGAAAGAGACAACTATTTGATAATTACTTCAGGTGGAGAACAATTACTAAACTATACATATTCTCCAGGTGAAGTCCATTATAGACTAGAAGGTAATTTTAAAGGATCTGGAGGTCTAATATACGTATTCGGAAGTCCAATTTTGTTAGTTTATTCCATTAACAGAACTACACAAATCACAAATATTGGCCACCAGTCATTTAATGGATATAAAGTGTTGAAACTATTCTATGGTGCTTACATGAATATAGAAAAAATAACTGACACAGAAGTTGAAATCAATTTTATGATTTTTAATCTAAAAACAACTAGAACTGTTGAAGGACAAGGTGAATATTTCCCAATAATTAACACAGCTAGTAAGATCATGATCACTAAGGAAAGCCAAACTACATCGGTTTATGACTTAGGATTAAGAAATGATGATCTCAGTATAGCAGCTTCATCAATTGGTTTCTCGCAAAATATAGTTTACCCTATTGCTCCAGAAACATTTCATTTGACTCTAAATATTATCAATGTAAACATAGATTTTAGCACAGTGTGATAGAAGAAGCATTATTGATTCTTCTTAAATATCTTTCAAGGATGTATTTATATTATCTAACAATTATATTATATCAGCGAAGTTTTCTCGTGTGGGACTAGACTTATGGTATAGAGCCTTGAATGAAAGTCTCATTTCGAAACTTCGCTACTTTTTCTATTTCTTCTCAAAATGAATATCTTCATAAAGGTTTAACATTGAATATTTTGTGGTTGTTTTAAATGGACCAAATAGTGAGATTTGATAAGGTTTCGAAGAAGTTTCAATTGTTTTGGGAAGATGTAGTGATCTTCGAAGAAGTTAATCTAGACATTAGTAGAAATGAGCTTGTACTTCTTTATGGTCCAAGTGGTAGTGGAAAAACAACCCTACTCAATCTCCTCACAGGATTACTACTTCCAGATGAAGGTGAGATACAAGTAGCAGGATTATACATTGACTTAATACCAGAGAAGGAGAAATCAGATTTCAGATCGAATTATTTTGGTTTAGTCTTTCAGGAAAATAACCTTGTGTCTACTTTAACTGTAAAAGAGAATATAATCCTCTTTCAGGAACTATGCGGTTATGAAACTGAAGGAAAGGAAGAAAAAATCGATTTACTATTAGAAAAGCTTGGAATAAATCATAGAAAAGATAGCTTTCCTGCACAACTTAGTGGAGGGGAGAAGAAGAGAGTTGCGATTGCTAGAGCATTATCAAATGATCCACATATTCTTATTTTGGATGAACCAACTGGTAATCTTGATAGAGAATCTGCTAATGAGCTTTGTAGTATGATAGAAGAGCTCTTCTTAACAACAGATATTACAATAATTGTTGCTTCCCACGATCAAAAAATGGAGGAAATTGCTACATTAGTGTACAGAGTAGGAGAAAAACAAGTTAAGCTAGAAGAGGAGCATAACGAGAGAAGAAAAGGAGAAGAAATCGAATATCGTCCAATAGACTCTCTCGAAAGAGGAAGGGAAAATATGATTATGGAAGAAGAATTAACAGATTTTGAAGAATAAAAAGACGAGAAGTTGATATTATGATAGGTCAAATGAAGTTCGCTTGGATTAGTTTCAAACGTTCATTCTTAGCATCTATGTTTTCATTCATTAGTCAAATAGTCACATATTCAGCAATATCAATAGGTATAGCAATATTCTCTATAGTAAAACCATTTCTAAATTGGTCAGTAAACAGTGTCTTCTATAAATCATATGTAATAATGGGTATTTTGTTTATTGTGGTGAGTATTGTTATTGGAGTGATTGTTACAGCAAGATCAATTGACTTGAAATTTATGAGTCAAAAGGATGATATTGCTATTATGAAGAATGTGGGAGGGAAAAGTAAGTGGATATATAGTTATTTCATCTTTAATCAAATATTAACATCTGTAATTATGCTTCTATTTGGAATAATAGTATCTCTTGTTCTACTTGCAATAATATTCAATTCATTCAATTTTGGTCATCTGTTTAATTTCATCAGATTTATGCCAATTTTAGGAGCAAACATAGCGATATTAGTTGCATCATATATTAAATCACATTATACAATATTGAAATTCATTGAGGAGAAAGATTTCGAAATCTCATCAGGAAAATTGAGTTCATACAAAAGTATCTTTGAATTTAATACATTGTTAACAAAAGTAAAAACTGTTAGAAAAATAGCAACAAAGAACTATCTTAGATCAGGAAAGATTCTAGCGAGTTTTCTATTCAGTTTCTTTCTAGCGTTCTCATCAATATCTTTTGCTCTAGGACCTGTTGCGATAGCAGAAACATATAATCATTATTTAGATAATAGGTTTTACAATAGTACTTATGTGATAGGAGATGAGGGAGTAATAGATTATTATAGTTCAAATTTTGGAGCTCAAAAGTATGTAAATGAATCTCATATTGGAGATCTAGAAGATATTAATTTCTTTAAGAATAATTCATTTGATGGGAGTTTTGTTAGTGATATAGAGAACTTGGATGTAGAGAATCAAAAGCTATTTCTGACGAAACTAGAGGTACAAGAAGTTCCTACTCTAGATATTACACCAGAAGGTTATACTGAAATTGGATTGAACAGATCATTCTATGCAACAGTAATAGGTTATCAGGATACAAGTATTTTTGATGAATTATTACTTTGGGGATCAATTCCAGGATCGAATGAAGTAGTAATTGGTGACACTCTTGATAAAACAATCTTTGAGAACAGTACTATACAAAGTATTAAGCTTACAGAAAATTCTAGTAGGTATGACATAAGTGCAGTGGTTTTAGATGTATTTGCAGCAGGATTTACAGTTTATGTTCCATTAAGTAAATTAGATGGAGAAACAATATCGAATGGTCCGAATTTAATTATGCTTGAGGATTTAAATGAGACTGTTTATTCAACAGTAGAGAGTTTAGCTGAAACAAACGGATATGTTGTGAGAAAGTTAGAAGACATATTAAAGGAGAATATTAGAGAATATGATAGATTTTCTTATATGTTTGATACTTTAGGCATAATTCTCTTCAGTATATTTACGTTTCAGCTGATAGTATTTGTGTTCTTATACTATCTAACTTACAAAAAGGACTATGAACTACTGTATAAACTAGGTATTGAGAAAAAGAAGATCTCAAAAATAAATGTTAGTTCAGCAATGCTTCAACTAATTCCAGGGATATTGTTCGGAACCTATTTTGGTTCTATAATTACAAGATATTTCCTTGTTCCATACGCGAAACTAGCTTACTATTTTGCATTCTTGTTTGGAATAATGATTTGGTATATTGGAGTAGGGTATATAGGGTCTAGAATGGCAAGTAGAAACGGATTGAAACAGATCTATAATACTCTTTACAAGAATAAAACTCATAACTAGGAAAGAAGTTTCTTAGGATATTGGGACAAAATCCTTGGATAACATCTTATTAATCTCTCGTTGAGGAATTTCTTTGGTTCTAAGACCTGCAATAAAAACATTAAGACAATCTTTGCAGTAAACTTTCTTAATTCTAGTATTGAAGGTCAACGGAGACATAAATTTACTTTTACCACAAATATCACACCGATCCTGAATACCTGAAGTTATATCAGCAGCACAATCAGAACAATAGTTAGCTTTATCTGAAACAGGTCTTCCGCATTTGGCGCAAAAACGTACTCGTGTAACCATAGTATCCAAAAGTCTTAATGTGTATATTTTAAACTTGTGGAACTGCTAGATTGTGAAAAAAATGTACACACTCGCCCCTTGGTTTCTATTGGAGAACGGTATATTTGTACATGTTATTATGATATGTGTCTACATGTTATTTGTACATAGTCCTGGATGAAACTAAAAATCTAATTATATAAGTGTTTCTATTTTCAATTAGAAAATAATCTATTCTTTAATATAAACAGTTCTACTGGAAGAAAAGGGGTGGGAGAGAGATTTGCCTTACAAATCTGAAATATTACTTACCTTTTTAATGGTTTAAGGCTAGTCTAACATGATATCTATATTTATAAACATAAATTGAAGAAGTTATGTAAGTAATGAAGTGAGTAATATGCCTAAAGAAGTTACAATTAAACTACCTGATGGGACAATTATACGAATACCTTCTGGAGACACAGAGAGTCTTAAAACAACACTTGCTTTAGTTACAGGAAAATCTGAAGGATCAAGCTCAAATGAGGAAGAAAGAGAGCAAAAGATTGCTAGTATTAATGATCTTATCGGAGCTTCAAAGATAGAAAGAGTTGCAAGTATAATTCGAAACCATTATCCTGAAGGGGATTGGTTCACATCTAATGAGGTGTGCGAATTGTATGAAATAATATTCAGGGAAGGGGTAAAGATGAGTACAGTTAGCACTTACCTGTCTAGATTAGCGGATGAGAATATGCTACATAGAAAAGGGAGTGTATCCCAGAGATTGTATTCAGTTACAAAGAAACTATTAGAAATTTATGGAGAACTTAAGGTACTTGAGATACCAATAGATCTCCTAAAATAACTGTTTTATTGCTTCTAATGGCGCGAAATATGAAATGAAAATATCTTACCACACAAAATTATATTCTTGTGGTAAGATTCTTTGATATTCTTCCTTTTCCTCTTTGTTTATCTTACCACGTACTTTTCTTTTTCTGTGGTAAGTTATTCCCCTTCCTTTCGCTTCTTTTGTTTTTAGAAAAAAATAGTTCTCTCCTTCCCTCTTATTAATTTAAATGCGTGTAAATCCTTCTACTGTTTCTTTGTCCAGTTTCTCTACCAATCTTACTATTAGTTTGATTGCGTTCTTTACATCGTTCAGATCCAGTATTCCGTTATGTGCATGAATATGTCTTGTTGGTATCCCTATGACTATACTTGGGCACCCCATATCTGTTAAGTGGATAACTCCTGCATCTGTTCCTCCTCCTGGGACGAGGGAAAGCTGGAAGGGGATGTCTAGTTCTTCAGCGGTCTTGATAACAAAGTCTCTGAAACGGGGGTTAGGAATCATAGAACCATCGTAGGTGAGGATACTAGGACCTTTACCCATCTTAGCAGGGGCTTTGGTTTCATCGATACCAGGAACATCACCGGCTATATCGACTTCGAGAGCAATACCAATATCAGGTTTGATCATCTGAGCAGCGGTACGGGCACCACGTAAACCAACTTCTTCTTGAACAGTGGAAGCACCATAAACAATGTTAGGGTGAGAAAGATTTTCTTCTTTGATCTTGCGGACAACCTCAGCTGCGATTAAAGCACCAATACGGTCATCAAAGGCTTTACCAACAGCAAGGGTAACAGAAGTCTTCTCTTCATTATCTTTGTTCTCTTTAGTGATGCGAGGACGTTCCCATAATTCGAATGTAGCATCAGGCATGATAGGATCACCAATACGAATACCTAGTTCTTTGACTTCATCAAGAGAAGTACAACCAACATCAATGAACATCTTAGCTTTGGTTACAACCTTACTACGTTCTTCAGCTTCAACAACATGAGGAGGTTTAGCACCTATGATACCAGGATAGAGTTTACCTTCAACAGTCCTAATCATAACTCTTTGAGAAAGAAGAGTTTGATCCCACCACCCACCGAGTTGATGGAATTTAACGTACCCATCCTTAGTAATAGCAGCGACTTGAAAACCTATTTCATCCATGTGGCCAGCTATCATAATCTTGGGACCATCTTCCTGCCCCTTAGCTGTGAAAATGAGAGTGCCTGTTCTATCCTTAAGGATCTCATCAGCAAAAGCTTCAACATACTTCTTCAAAATAGCTTGAACTTCCCATTCAAAACCACTGGGACCAAACTCATTTGAGAGTTCTTCTAGAATCTTAATATTAAAATCAGTCATTTATTCACCTTAGGAAATTACTTACTTCAGTATGATTGAATCCTACAATAATGGTAATTATTTAACTATTACTCTTGAAATACATATAGATTAACAAAGAAAAAAAGAGTTGTGTAGTGAGGTATTATTACTTAGTCTAGGCTGAAACAGCAAAGAAACCAAACGAATTCACAAAATTTTGTGAAGTGTTCTACTGGAAATGCTTTCAAAGTTAAGAATATAACACTCTTTTGACCTATAAACACATTCACACCTTGTGAACAGGTCAAAACTGCAAAATTTGTTGTTTTCCAGTGGAAATAGAGGGGTCTACTTTTCTCATTCACAAAAGAGTAAAATCAACTTAAAGTGGTAATGTCTAGTATAGGAATTTTTGTCGTAACTAAGGTTCTGTTCACAAGTTTTTAAGAAAACAGTGAACTGTATGATAACAATATTTCACAGGATTTTTAAGGATACCAAAATAAGGAAATTTAATGTTTAGAGAACTTTACGTAAGGAAGTGAAGACGTTGTGTCTACTGTGTATGGTGTATTCATTACGTATTACATCTTTATGTGAAAAAACTGTGAAAAAGTGTAATACTTGAGTATTACATATTTTACTAGTGAAAATTCAACTTAGAGAGGGGAATTAAAGAGAGAAAAAAAAGCGAATCAAAAATAATCAATGTTATCCAGTGTAGATGACAGTTTCTTACGTTTTCTTTCAAGTTCTTTAATGTTAGATCCAACTGAAATTCTATCTTTCATACTAGAAGGTACTTTTCTACCAAGATATTTAGAGAACTTATATTCAGGTTCCAATCTCAAATAGAAATACGGTCCATGTAAAGCTTTAGGACTTTGTTTACATTTGCAATTTTCCCTACCACACTTAATGTATTTTGAACTAATAAAGCCAAACAATGGATCTTGTTGTGATAGAGATTTAATTTGATGTTCTATATCCTTTAAGGCATCCAGTAAATTGATTTTAGCTTCACTTATTTTATCAACTGACATTTTGAGACAGATATTTATACTTTCATCCAAACAAAATATTAGATATTACTCCGATATTCTCCAGATTATATTGAGCTATTTATTCGACATAAATCCTCTAAACATGTAGAAAATCCGACAAAGTGATAATATGCAGCAGAGTAAGAACTTGCTAACTAAAAAGATAAAGGAGAAATCTCCTATCGAAGGAGTTGTTATCAGCAGTCGTCGTGTGTATGTTTACTCAGACGCAATTGACCAAGAAATAGAATTAGATAATCTCTTGATTAATTTACTTCGGGAACATGGACCTCTTACTAGAAATGAACTAGTGTCGTTAACTCATATTCCAAGATCAACCCTCTATGATAACCTGGCTAAAATGATATCAAAAGGAGTTATTAAGAAAGAATCCGTTCCACGAAGTACTAGAGGAAGACCAAAAGTATTATTCCAACTAGCATGATAATAGTATAGCTTTCTCTTAATTCAATTCGTAAATAAGATAATTATTTTAGTCAACATCTATCGACAAAGTTAAACAATAGTTACAAAAGTACAGCTTCAATAGCTAAGAGATGAAAATAATGGGTGAAAAAAACAAGTCCAATATCGATGAGATATTTGATAGGGTTCTTGATGCACAAGCAAAGATATTTAGTAATCGAGAAGTATTAACCCCAAACCATGTACCTGATGTTCTCCCCCATAGAGATGATAAATTTGAGGAATTAGTAAAAATATTAGGACCTGCTTTAAAAGGTGGAGCACCTTCAAATGTCTTTATCTATGGAACAACAGGGACTGGTAAAACAGCTGTAACAAAACAAGTTCTATCTAAACTAAAGGATAGAGCTGAAAATATGAATCTACATTTTAAATATAGTTATTTGAATTGTCAACATGTTGATACAAAATATAGAGTATTAACACAATTATGTGAGGATATTGGAATAGATGTACCATTTACAGGATTACATTTTGATGTTATTTACCAGAAGTTCAAAGAAGCTCTAGATAAACTCAAAACACTTCATGTTACAGTTCTAGACGAAGTTGATATGTTATATAGTAAAAGTTCAGAGTCATTGTATATTTTAACACGTATGAATAGTGATTTAGAGTCATCTAGAATTAGCATCATAGGAATAACAAATGATGTAAACTTCAAAGAAACTCTTGATCCTCGAATCCGAAGTAGTCTAAGTGAGGAAGAAATAGTTTTTTCACCTTACACAGCAGAACAACTTCGAGATATACTTACACAAAGAACTGATATAGCATTTCATAAAAATGTTCTAGAATTTGGTGTAATCAATCTCTGCTCAGCAGTGGGTGCACAACAACATGGAGACGCTAGAAGATCCTTAGATTTACTCCGAGTTGCGGCTGAATTAGCCGAAAGAAATGGTGATGATACTATTACAGAATTACATGTGAGGAAAGCACAACAAGTAATTGAAAGAAACACGGTAATTGAAGTGCTAAGTTCTCTTCCAATTCAAACAAAAGCTGTGTTACAAGCTATTTTCATTGGAGAAGGAAAATCAGAAGAAATAACTACTGGCGAAGTTTATGAAATCTATTCGAAAATATGCAAACTAGTACGACTTGATATATTAACTGCCAGACGTGTCGGTGATTTAATTAATGAATTAGATATGCTAGGAATTGTTACAGCTCAAGTAATAAGTAAAGGACGGTATGGAAGATCAAAAAGAATTCATCTAACTGTTCCTGTCAGACAAGTTAAAGAAGTTTTAGAAAAAGAGTTTAGACTAACTAAGATATTTGAAATGGAAGATATTTGAAAGGTCTAGGGAAGGGAAACATTTTTCTTTTTCATTTCATGAAAGTTAAACTGATTAGAGATGAATGAGTATTTTCTGGAAACCAAGTATATTATTTCTGGTTCGAAATGTGATAAACTGATTAGAGATGGAGCGATTTTAGTAGAAAATGATAAGATAGTTGATGTTGGAAAATCGAAAGACATCAAAAAATTAATCTCGGGACATGACAAGATTGAACGTAATAACCATATTGCAATACCTTCTTTCATTAACGCACACACTCATCTTCCTGAAACACTTCTCAGAGGAATATGTGATAATGAAACACTAATGACATGGTTAAATGAGTTCATTTGGCCATTTGAGATGAAAATGAGTTCAGATGATGCATATTATGGGGCACTTCTAGGATGTTTGGAATTGATTGAATCAGGAGTAAGCGGCTTCATTGATCAGTATTTTTATGCTGAAAGTATAGAAAAAGCTGCAAAAGAAGCTAACATTCGAGCTCTACTGTGTCCATCTGTTTTTGATAATACTCCAGAATCTGGAAGTCTAGAAAATACTTGGAAGCATGTTTCCAATCTTGTAAAAAGAAAAACTTCTAGTGATAATGATCTTATTAAATATGGAATTGGGCCCCATGCCCCATACACAGTACCTAAAGAGTATCTATTACAGATAGCTGATGTGGCATCTAAGCTAGATATTCCAATTCATATCCATTTGAATGAAACAAAACAAGAGTTAAAGGATGCTAAAGAACAATTCAGAATGTCTCCTATTCAATATGTTCATGATCTTGGATTAACAGATTTGAGAATACTTGGTGCTCACTGTGTTCACACTGATGATAAAGATATGAATATTATGAAATCATGTGATTTCACTGTTCTTCATAATCCTCAGTCTAATCTGAAAATGGCAAATGGAATTGCTCCAATTTACAAATACCTTGATCTAGGAATAAAAGTGGCAGTAGGGACTGATGGTAATGCTTCCAATAATGATTTAGGTATGTTAGAAGAAATCTCAACAGCTGCACTTTTACAAAAATATCTAGCTAATGATCCCAAAATAATAAACAATTCACAGATTCTTTCTATAGGAACTATACATGGAATGAAAGCTCTAGGAGAGACTTCTTCAGGAATATCAAAAGATTCTGTAGCAGACATTACTCTTTTATCATATGAAAGAAGTCACTCTTGGCCACAAAATAATCCTCTCTCTAATGTTATTTATTCTTCATTAAGCTCCGATGTGTCAGATCTTTTTGTAAATGGTAACCTTATCTACGAAAATAGAAAGCACAAAACATTGGATAAAATTAGTATAATAGAAAAATGTTCTGAAATTTCTGAAAGAATACTGAGTGAAATGGCAAAATAAAAGAATAAGTCAGTGTAACTATACTTGGCAATGAAGAATCTAGCCCTTGACTGAACTAGATGTTGAGGATCTTGAGTACTGAGCCAATAAATCTTACAATTCTCTCTTCCTTTTATATCCAATGAAATCAAATTGCCAGAATGCATAACCATCAGAAGCTGATCTCAATTCAGATGCTATTTGAAGTGACGATTCTACGCTAATCTCACCTGTAATAGATGATTTTGAACCAATACTAGTTGTATCTTCTATATTACTATTAAACCTCTGCAAAACAATTAAGATTGGCCCTAGA
>Ga0114922_10003590_pt1 | contig 14440 bp, 9 predicted proteins | sample AartaG_FD_100975 | JGI IMG/M metagenome (GOLD analysis project Ga0114922, IMG submission 100975) | Deep subsurface microbial communities from Aarhus Bay to uncover new lineages of life (NeLLi) - Aarhus_00045 metaG | ecosystem: Environmental > Aquatic > Marine > Oceanic > Sediment | place: Aarhus...
CACGTGTTCGTCTGGCCTGCTCGTAGACATCTTTGAATTCGTTGGGCGATATGTACTCTTCATCCAAGGCGACATAGAGTTCGCTCTGGACTTCCGTGCAAGACCGCTTGGCGTATCGCAAGAACCGGATAAACTCCGCATTCATCGCTCTCTAACCTTGAACCGTGAACCTTGGAACTTTGAACCTGAGTAGTTACTACAGATTTAACTCGCAACCCAAGTAAAGGAGATGCATCATGGATACAATTAAGGTAATGGTCAATGGACTCCCTGGCAACATGTCCACCAAAGCAGCCGAACACATCCTGCAAGACAGAAGCCTGAAACTCATCCCATACGCCCTGACCGGGCCTGAAATTGAACCCAGCAAAACGCAAATCGGTTCTGAAGCTGTCAGGTTGATCAAGCCGGACAAGAAACAACAGATGATAGAATCCATCAAAAGGGCCGAAGGGACGGTTATCTGTGTGGACTACACCCATCCGAGCGCCGTCAACGATAATGCTGCTTTTTACTGTGAAAACGGCCTCCCTTTTGTCATGGGCACCACTGGCGGTGACAGGACTAGCCTGGTGGAGACAGTGCAAAAGTCTGACATACCCGCTGTGATTGCACCCAACATGGCCAAACAGATTGTGGCCTTCCAGGCCATGATGGAATATGCTGCTGAGACCTTTCCTGATGTCTTCAAAGGATATGGCCTGGAGGTTAAGGAAAGCCACCAGCAAGGAAAGGCCGATACCAGCGGCACGGCCAAGGCCATGATTGGCTATTTTAACCGGTTGGGCACCCCCTTTACCAAGGATCAGATCAGGATGGAGCGGGACCCGGAGGTTCAGCGTTCGGAATGGGGTATCCCGGAGACGTATTTAAGCGGGCATGGGTGGCATACCTATTCACTTCGTTCAGAGGATGGCACTGTCTTCTTCCAGTTCACCCATAATGTCAATGGCCGGGATATATACGCCAGGGGAACAGTTGACGCCATTCATTATCTGGCCAAAAAGATCGAGCTGGGCACTAAGGGACATGTATTCACCATGATCGATGTCCTGAAAGGGGTGTAGGATGCGCGATGTCATAGCCCTTGTGATGGCTGGCGGCAAGGGGGAACGCCTCTATCCTTTGACACTGGATCGGTCAAAGCCCGCGGTTCCGTTTGGGGGTATTTATAGAATCATAGATATCACCCTGAGCAACTGCATTAATTCCGGCATTTACAAGATCATCATCTTGCCCCAGTACAAGGCACAGTCACTCGTGGAGCACTTAGAAGCGGGGTGGAACATATTCAGCTATGCCCTGGGCCACTATATGAAGATCGTGCCTCCCCAGATGCGCGTGGGTGAAAACTGGTACCGCGGCACAGCCGATTCGGTCCGACAAAACCTGTACCTCATAGAACGCGAAGCACCCGAACACCTGCTCATCCTCTCAGGCGACCATGTCTACAAGATGGACTACGCCAATTTCAAGGCCTACCATGAAGAAAAAGGTGCGGACATCACCATCTCGGCGATCGAGGTCCCTATAGCCGATGCCCACCGTTTCGGGATCGTGGAAGCCGCGGAAGACTTCGCGATTACCGGCTTCCAGGAAAAACCTGCATCTCCTAAACCGATGCCTGGAGATTCTCGTTATGCCCTCGCCTCCATGGGGGTCTATCTCTTCAAGACCCAGGTTTTATTAGATCTATTGAAGTCCTCTGACAAAGACGATTTTGGCAAGGACATCATTCCCATGGCACTGGAAAGGTATTCCCTCTATGCCTTTCCGTATAAGAAAGAGAATCGAATTGAGGATCTTGTGTACACAATCAAGGAGGACGGAAGCCGTGTGCGCGTCCTTGAGCCTTGCATAAGGGATTCCTCCTACTGGCGGGATGTTGGTGATCTGGATGCTTACTGGAATGCGAACATGGACCTGACGGGTGTGACCCCCAACTTCAATCTATACGGTACCAAGTGGCCGCTCAGGACATTCCAAAAGCAGTACCCACCTGTCAAGACGATCTTCAGGGATGCGGCCTCAAACAGGACCGGGATGGCCCTGGACTCGATTGTGTCTCACGGCTCTATTATCAGTGGTGTCGTCAAGAATTCGGTACTGTCCTATAATGTGATTATTAGGAGCTGGTCACAAGTGGGGGAGTCTGTGATCATGTCTGATGTGGAAATCGGCAGACATTGCAAGATCATGAAGGCCATTATCGACAAAGCCAATCGCGTACCGCCGCATACTGAAATCGGATACCACCCTGAAAAAGACCGAAAGAGGTTTATGGTGACACCCCGTGGCATCGTGGTTGTGCCGAGAGGAACCTTTGAATAAAGGGTGTTTGAACTACTCAACCATTACCTATCGTGTTGCCTCGACGTACTTCTTATCGAACTGGTCGAGCCATTTCTTCATCTTGGTAATCTCCTCCTGGTCAATCTCCTGAGGCTTGACCGGGACATACTCCCTGGCTTTTTGCAGCTTCAGCTTCGCAGCCTCTCTGGACAAATCCGCAAGTTCCCCTTCACCCTTGCTGATCCTCCTGCTCTCCAGGGCATACTCCACAGCCGTTAACCTTTTCATCAGTACATCTTTCTGGAGGTCGGTGAACGCCACCGGAACGGCCTGGGCCAGATATCCCCAAGCAGCCTGAAAGCCGGGCACCGGGGTCTTGTTCAGCGCAAGATTTGTCTTGCCCATCAAAACGACAAATTCGATGCTGTTTAAGCGGATCCTTACGGCTTCTCGCTCGGGCACAGACAGGACATAATTGGAAGCACTGGTCAAATACGATTCCCCTCTTTTCAGATCACGCGCTTCCCCTTTGTTCAAGACCTCATCTGCCCGCTTGACAAGATGATCAGAAACGATGCCAAATGCCTGCTTCTTGGTGTAAGCCTTCTGCTCTGGTACGGCTTCGAGAATCCTGGGATCCGGGAAGCTATCTACTAGGCGCTCACCCTTGGGGGCGAACCTCCCCTGCCAGAGATCAACCTTTCGGTCATCCTGCTTGAAATAAAACTTGTTCGAATTGTACCAACTCGCCAACAAAAGGATGGCGGTTACAAATGCCAGAGCACCGATCCCACAGATCGTGTACTTCAAGGTACTGTCCATAGGCTCCTGTGGTTCCTGCCACCTCTTGGGTTGAGGTTTAGCCGCCGGAGGCGGGCCCTCAGTTTCCGGGGCAGCCGCTTTTCCCGATTCTTTCGATGGTTTTTTCTCTATCGGTTTTCTGATCTCTTCCTTGTCCTGTTCGCCTTTCATGGTCTGAGTCTCCTCTGTGGACAATTTCCTTTCATCCAATGATCGTCCTTCTCTCTTTTCAATATCGGTAAATCGCTGCCATAGCTCATCAGAAACCGGGTTCCCCGTCTCTAATCCATCCAACCCCTCGGCTTTATATTGTTTTAACCACCTATAATAGGTTGATTGGGTAAGCCCAAACTCTTGCAGTGTGGCCTTAATCGAAGCCGAAGAACCTGCCACCGCATCCAGGATCGCCTTTTTCTTCTTGGATTCCTCTTCTCCATCAACGGCCCTGGATTTTGCAGGCTTCTTGTGAGTTGATCTCAGCAGACTTTTTCGCCCCGCCATAAGCTTGCTCCTTATCGTCCCACTGTGTGTCAAAAAGTGCGTGTTTTATACAAGATTCCGCTGTTTTTGTAAAGGGATTTCTATGCCAAGATCTCCTCTGTCAAGGCCAGGTAATCGGCAGCTCCTGTGCTGGACCGTCTGAAAAAGACTACTGGTTTACCGTAATAAGCGCTTTCGGCGATGGTGGTGTTCACCCGAATAACCGTGTCAAACAGCTTGTCCTGGAAGCGTTCGTCCTCCCTGAGACTCTCGAGAACATTGTTTGAAACCCTTGTCCGCTGGTCAAAAAACGTGGCCAATACACCCATAATCCTTATGTCCGGATTGATCTCTTCCTTTATGGTCGAAACGGTCTCAAGGAGCTCATCCAGCGCACCGTAAGAATACGGCTGAGTTTGACATGGAACAAGGATCTCCGAGGCAAGGGCAAGAACATTGACAGTCAGAATCGAAAGTGTTGGTGGCGTGTCCACAAGAATAAAATCATAGAGATCCAATACCGGAGCCAAGGCCTCTTTGAGTCGATTTTCCCGACCCGGCTCGTCCACCAGTTCCACTTCAATACCAGAAAGATCCACATGGGATGGAAGAAGATCAAGGTGCTCCCAGGCTGTTTTCAATATAGCAGACCGGGCAGGTACAGGCTCAGGTAGCTTGATAACATCATAGACCGAAGGGCTATCCTCGCCCGGATTCACACCAACCCCCTTGGTGGCATTGAACTGGGGGTCCATATCAACAATCAAGACTTCTTTTTGGTTAAGGGAAAGCCCTGCTCCCAAATTGATTACGGTTACCGTTTTGCCCACACCGCCTTTTTCGTTCACCACCGCAATGATCCGTGCCTTCCTTCCAGCCATGACAACCTCCCGTGCTCGTTATTCGTTAGTCCAACGTGGAAGCTATGCTCACGGTTCGGTCAGTAAGCATGTGGACATACCCACCCATCTCATTATCATACCACCCGTATACCACCACCTTTGTCACGGAAATGTCAATCATACTCCCACCCAGACAGGACCCCACCTCCTCAGAATAACCCTTGAGGCGTTTAAGATCAAATGACAGGGTCGCTGTTCGGGTGTGGGTCTCCATTCCTTCGATAACAGTCGCAGCCAGGGGATGGCCGATCATGTCCGCAGATACGTTTTGTTCATCTGAATACTGAAGATATCCCTTTTTGCCTCTTTCGGCAGCATCTCTATAGATCTGATTGATCAACTCGCGATCGGTGCGGTCCTGGTCAGGAGGGTCCTGAATATCGATAACCAGGATGATAAGCGAACCTGTAGACACGGGAATCCTCACCGATTCAGCAATAAACCCGATCTTCTGCATCTCAGGTATGACGAGCGACAACGCCTTAGCCGCCCCTGTGGTTGTTAATATGATATTATTAAAGACGCTCCGGTTTCGACGCAAATCAGTAGCCCCTGCCTTGGGCGACCGATCCAGCACGAGCTGGGAACCCGTGACTGCATGCACCGTGGCCATAGAAGCTGTCAGAATCCTGTCCAGGCCAAAATAATCCAGGAGGGGTTTGATCATATAGGCCAAACAGTTGGTGGTACAAGAGGCGTTGGATATAATGTGGTGCGTGGCCGGGTCATAGTCACTGTCATTGATGCCCATGACAGTCATGACTGCATCTTTGGGCATTGAAGCGCCCTTATCCTTAATCTTGAACGGTGCTGACACGACCACCTTCTGTGCCCCGGCAGCTAGATGGCCGCGAACTGCCCCGCCCGGTGCATCGGCAGGTTGTGTGGGGTCCGTAAACTGACCTGTCGATTCCACCACCACATCCACCCCGTATGATTTCCACGGGATGTCCTTGGGGTTGCGCACCTCACGCAAGATCGTAACCGGAACTCCATTGATGACCATGGAGCCAGACTTTCCGTCCATATTCTCAATCAAGCGCCCTGCCTTGTATCCGTACAGATAATTATGCACGGTTCCGTACGTGGAATCCTTTTCAATAAACCTGGCCACGTCATCAAGACTTGTGCCCACCGGACGGCCGATATTGACCACGATCTCGGAGAAGCTTTTCCGCCCCACGTGCTGCCAGATGGATAGTTTACCGATGCGCCCCAAACCGTTGATCCCAAGCTTTCCACCTTTCATGATCTTTCCTCCCTCCCATAGCATTTCGGATTTGCGGCTTACGCCTTGAAAACAGTACGGATTTCGGATTTATTCCACAATCCCCAACCCGTCTCCAGTGTCGAGTATCCAATCGGATTTATTCCGCATTCCGCATTCGGTTCATTCCGCATTCACTGATCACTGCCCACTGCCCCTTCAATCTCATGTCGACCCTCATAAACAAAACCCTTCTGGCCATCAATACTCAGGAAGTCCCCACACCGCAAGGTCTTTCCCTTGAGGAGAACCCGGCCCTCTTTTTCATAAACCACCAGATCGGAACACCCAACCACACCCGTCTTTTCCAACTGATGGACCACAATGGACGCGTGTGATGTGGCTCCACCCCTGCCTGTCAAAAGCCCGTCTGCTGCCGATATCTCACGTATGTCGTCTGGCACGGTATCAGAGCGAATCAGAATGAGCGCCGTACCGGGCTCCTGTTTCCGAAATCGGTTAACGTCGTCCAGTGAAAAGACAATCCTCCCAAAAAGGGCGCCCCCGCTCACCCCAATCCCCTTTGCCAGGAGAGCCTTTTTGAGTCCAGGGGTGGGCACGAAGGGAGGGTATTGCTTTGTCTTGTGGACAACCATATCACGGGATTGCAATAAGTAGAGCTTGTCTGCTGTCGGGCCTTCAAACGTGAACTCGATTTCTTGTGCGCCCCACCCTTCCTCATAGACAAGACCCCTGGCCATATCCCGCAAAGACCGGAAGACTTCGGGGAATGCCTCCTCTAAGGCATGATCCTGGTCCCGGGCCTCCGCCATTTTCTGTTTCACTGAAACGGACCAGGTCTTAACCAAGCCGGATACCACGTCTTCGCCCTGGTTACGAGTCGTGTAATCGCCCCACAACATGACCTTGTCCAGAGACTCCTTTGGATCATGGGTAAACACGACACCCGAACCGGCCCGATCATGCAAATTACCGTATACCATGTTCTGCACAATCACCGCGGTACCCCAATCATCGGAAATGCCCATGATATCCCGGTAGGTCCTGGCCTTATCCGAATTCCAGGAATGAAATACCTGCCAGATCGCCTGAAACAGTTGCTCATATGGATCATCAATAGGAGCCACACCCACGTCAGACACGGCCTCTCGATAGGCCAGAGCCACTTCTCGCATCTGCTGCGCCGTAAAATCCCTTTTCCGCTCCACGCCATATCTGGCCTTGTATTCGTTTATGATGGCATCGAACAGATCTCGTTCCATGTTGTAAGACATGCCCCAGGACTGGAGAAAACGCCGATAATTATCCCAGGCAAACCAGGGATTGCCCGTTCCATGAATAAGACCCTCCACAACGGTTTCATTTATCCCTACATTAAGGAACGTATCCATCATCCCGGGTAAAGAAATCGCAGCCCCGCTGCGAACCGACAAGAGCAGAGGATTTTCAGGATCTCCAAGCCGTCTGTTGGCCTGTTTTTCTAACTCATTGACTTGAAAGAGAATCTTTCCCCTCAAATCCTCCCTGGCCTGTCTGAAGGTACTGAGCATCCCAAGGCACCTGAAGACCTCTGTTGTAACAACAAATCCTTCCGGAATCGGCATCTTGAAACCCGCCAGCCTCGCAAGGTTGTAACCTTTCCCCCCCAGGTAGATGGGATCCTTGATAGAATTCACGGGGTTGTGAATGCTGCACACAACGCTGCCCGGGTCATAACTAAGGAGAATATCTACGTCTTTCTGGCTGAGTTCTTCGAATTGACGCGACAGGGTGCAAATAGTCTTGCTGACAAAGTTGTCCAGATACTGAAAGCCAAAAGTGGTTGCAACAATATCACGGAAAAAGGCTTCCGAAACCTTGTTTATGATTTCTTCAGTAACCGCCTCGCCTTCCTTTATGTGATATTTAGGAAGAAGCTTGTCAGGACCCAGTTGCCTGGTGATCCGCTTCAGGTTCTCCTTATGGATACTGGTGAAGTGGGTGTTAAGTATTTGCTGCTCGGCCTGTGAAAGCCCACGGAAAATATCCAAATATTGGGTAGAAGAGAAGCGCCTGACCCCGATGGCATGGGTCAGGAGGTTCGAATAATCCCTGAGGGGCTTGACGATGATCCCGTCAAGGGCCATCGCCTGAACAAGCAAGTGGATGCAGTCGGCAATCCGGGAAAAGGTCATTCGGGTCAAGAATTCTAAATTGATAGATGCAATCAGTTCCTCAAACAGAACATTGGCAAGGTTTTCCAGGCGGAAGGTCAGCCCCAGGGCATCAAACTTTCGCTCATGATAGGTTCCGTACATTGAAGGGATATCAGCAGCAATATGCCGTTTGCGGTAAATATCTTCAGAGATCCTAAACTCTTTCGGCGATAGGATGATCTGCTTCAATCGCTTGAGATAGTTGAGGATACCTTGCAAGCGATCAGATCGGTGTTCCATTTGAAGGGCCTTTTCAAGGCGATCAGTCCCGGGTAACCCCTTGATAGCGGCCTCCTTTATGATCTCGTCCAATTTGAAACGGTTCAGGTTGTATTTCTGGTCGAGGAGCTTCAAAAACTCCATCAACAGGTGGACTCGTTCTCTGTCTACCTTTAGCTCATCAGAAACCCGGGATAGATGGCTGTCGATAACGGCCATATCAAGGCTGAGGAGTTCGCGAAGATCGTCAATCCCGGATTTCTCGAACAGCTCCTTGATGACCGCGTGGGCGCCATCCACCTCCGGCCCTTTTTCCGGAATGGCGTGGAAAACCTCAGGAGCCACGTAAGGCGCGAGAGGCGTTTTATCTCTGGTGCGCCAAAAATTTACGATTTCAAGGCCAAAATCTATCAAAAGGTTACTGCTTTCCACATGGGACTGCTTCCTGAAGAAGTGCATCAGGACGTCTTTGCGGTTCAAAATCTCATCGATCTCGGTTGAGACGTCTCTGATTCGACCTTCTGCATTTATCTCATTGAAATAGACAGGAAAGAGCTTGGCGACCTGCTTTGCCTGGTTGTAAACCGGGGTGATTTCACTCTTTAGAAAGAGACTGATCTCCTTCTGGAAAAGATCAGTATCCTTAATATGCAGGCCGGCAAGTTTCAGGTTCACAATGAGAGCAGAGATCAGCCTTTTGCTCCATTTGGGATGTGTCTCAATCAGATGAAGCCATACCTTGATATTGGGCACATGGGCCGGGTTCACCTTCACCTTCCACTCATTCGTCGTTCCCCTCAATTCCGGACACTGAAACCCTAAATCAATCGTATGTTGTATAAAGAGGTCCACCGGGTCGCTATCATCACCCTTGAAGATCTCGCTGCCTATGTTTTCCAGGGCCTGGAGGGCAGCCTCCGGGAATTTTTGGATGCTTTGGCCCAGGGCTTCAAAGGTCTTGACAAGGAGATATTCGATGTTCTCCGCCTTCTTCACGTGGATAATCGCACTCAAGCAAAGATTCACCGCTCCCAGGGCTTCTTCATGTATGGATGAAAGCCCCCTGGCCTCCAGGATCTTAAGGAGGCTCCGGAGCTTCTTGATTGATCCCTCGTGGGCACGGGTTTCACGGTGTTCGACGCTGTCCGGCAATTGCCGGTAGGCGTTTACAATATCGGCAAAGTTGGGAAGTTCAAGGAGCTGGCTCAATTCCAACTCAAGATCACCGTTCTGATCGATCTGGCTCAGCCTCCTCATCAATGCACGGAGTTGCTCATGAGAGATCTTCTTGAACATCCCGTTGGCCTGTTCTTCTGTGTGAACAAGGGCTTCATCGAACCATGTTGCCGGGTCTTGCTGGTTGAGCCAGTATTGATAAGAGGTCTGAAGTGTCTTGCGTAGGAGGCGGTTAAAAACCGAGAAATCGAATTCATTTGCTCTGGATCGAGATACGATCCGCCCGATTCTCTTCAGTTGATAGTAACCACTGGCCAAAAAAAAGAATTGCTCATCAGACAAACTGGCCAGACGTTCAAATACCCCGGAAAGGATAGACATGCCATCTTTTAGCCTGCCCGTTCCCTCGATCAGGATCTTTTCGACAAAGGAGACGATATTGTCCAGGGCATTGGCGTGCACCGACTGGTCGAATGAAAAGGCAAGGGCGTCAAACCATTCGTTCAAGATAATCTGAACCACCTGAGGCCCTTGTGGATGTTCATAATAGACGGAGAAGTTGCTCAAGGCGTAACGGCGCATCTCCTGCACCACATAGTCCCAATTCTTGAATGGATGATTCAATTCACACAGGAAGGCTTCTGTCTGGCGAACAAGACCGGGAAGATCCTTGACTATTTCTCGAAGAGGCAGGTACCTGGCATCAATGGTGATAACACGGTCTGTGGCTTCCAGATTGACCTGAAGGGCCTTTGAACTCAGCCTCATAGGAGGGGCGCTTTTACTTACACAAACCTCTTTAGCGGGCTGGCTTTTCATGAAAGAAGCTTTGGATAAGGGAGCAAGTTTTGAACTTCCACAACTGGATCGATAGAATAATACCTTGAAATTACAATGCGTTAAAACCGATATCCCCACATTGAGATATGGGCGCTTTTCCGGTTTTTGTCAAGGAAAAAACAGACAGGTCCCTTTACACCTTGATTTTTCAGGGTACTGCGAATATTGGTAGTATCGAATACTGCGGCTAACCTGCCTGTCGTGATCCGACAGACTTACCCTGGAAGGAGGGCTTATGAGCATTCGTATTGGTATCAACGGGTTTGGACGTATAGGGAGACTCGTTTTGAGAGCAGCACTCGAAAACGATGCTGTTGATGTTGTGGCCATCAATGACCTTACAGACGCTTCAACTATGGCACATTTGCTCAAATACGATTCGGTTCACGGTCGACTTGATGGCAACATCAAAGCCACTGATGATGCCATTGAGGTAAATGGTCGGTCCGCAGCCTACACCGCGATCAAAGATCCGGCTGAGTTGCCGTGGAGAGACCTTAACGTGGACATCGTCATGGAATGTACCGGGTTTTTCACGAACCGAGAGAATGCCACCAAGCACCTGAGAGCAGGTGCACGCAAGGTGATTATCTCAGCGCCGGCCACTGATCCGGACATGACCATCGTCATAGGCGTTAATGAATCTCTGTACGATCCCAAGGAGCACCATATTGTATCGAATGCGTCGTGTACTACAAATTGCCTGGCCCCTGTGGCAAAAGTGCTTTTTGAACACTTCGGTATAAAAAACGGGCTCATGACCACGATCCATTCTTATACCGGAGACCAGCGACTCCTTGATTTTCCCCACAAGGACCTCAGACGTGCCAGAGCAGCGGCTCTTTCCATGATACCCACCACTACAGGGGCTGCAAAGGCGGTTGCCCTGGTTATTCCTGAGCTAAAAGGAAAAATGAATGGGCTGGCCATACGGGTGCCAACACCCAACGTATCCCTTGTGGACCTGGTGGTAACCGTTGAGAAAGACGGGCTGACAGTGGCTGACGTAAATGGTGCTTTCAAGGCCGCGGCCGAAGGCCCCATGAAGGGAATCCTGGCATATTCCGATTTGCCGCTGGTCTCGATCGATTTTAACGGCTCCACGTACTCTTCCATCGTGGATGCTCTCACGACACATGTTGTTGACAACCTGGTAAAGGTACTTGCCTGGTACGACAATGAGCGTGGGTATGCCACACGCATGGTAGAGCTGGCAGCCCTGATGGGGAAACAGCTTTAGAGGTTCAATTATCAGATGGTACAATTGTCCCCTTATATCACGTTGCCCGGTTTGTCGTTTCTTGTGTGCGCTGCCCTAACGCCCCTCGTCAGGTGGGGAGCTGTGCGATCCGGGCGGGTAGCCATACCGAGAAAAGACCGATGGCACACAAAACCCACGGCTTTGTTGGGTGGTATTGCCATCTATTGCGCTGCCGGCCTACCCCTTTTGTGGCTAGCCGATTTCGGTTCTATCATCGAATACATGCAGGTGCATTCTACCAGGTCTGTCCTCCCTTCTTACATTGCCGTGGCATGGCTTGGCATAACCATCCTGTTTGTCCTTGGCCTTCTTGACGATTTGTTCCATTTGCGACCACAAAACAAGCTGATAGTCCAGATCATGGTGGCTTCCATGGTTGTATTCCTGGGTTATCGGCTTCAATGGGTAACCTCACTGACTGGAGACACGATCCTTACCATTATCTGGATTGTGGGCATTACCAATGCTGTCAACCTGTTGGACAATATGGACGGGCTCTGTGCCGGAATCAGCCTCATCGCTGCTCTGTTTTTCGCCTTCCTGTATTTTAATGAAGGCTCTTTCCAGCACCTGACCATCTGCCTTTTTTTGATAGGGGCCTCAGCCGCCTTTTTGATATACAACTTCCGGCCGGCTTCCATCTTTATGGGGGATTGCGGAAGCCTCCCAATGGGCTTTGCCCTATCCATGCTCTGCCTGCACCCTGTCAAAAGCCCCGTCCATTTCACTGTATCCCTTTATGCCCTGCCGGTCCTTGTCCTGATGGTTCCCATCTTTGACACGACTATGGTAACCACCATTCGCCTTCTGAGCGGCAGAAAGCCCTCCACAGGGGGGCGGGACCATACTTCCCACCGCCTGGTGCTTATGGGTTTCGGTGAAAGAGGCGCCGTCCTCTTCTTGTACGGAACGGCCATATTATCCGGACTGGCAGCCATCTTTGTTCAACAGAACGATTCCCTGGCAGCACCCACAGTCATCATTCCCCTTCTCTTGTCCGTGATCCTCATGGGTATTTACCTGTCCCAGATCAGGGTCTACCCTGAAAAGGAGTTCTCTGTCCTTCGGAATGGCCGTTTTACTCCTATAATCCTTGAAATAACCTTTAAGCGTCAAATATTTCATGTGATACTTGATCTCTCCCTTGTCGCCTTTGCCTATTATCTATCCTATCGGGTTCGTTTTGGCTTTGGCCATCAATTCAACGTCTTCTTTGACGTTTTCTTGAAATCGCTCCCTGCAATTATCATATGCAAGTTTGTGGCTTTTTTTCTGTTGGGGGTCTATCGGGGAATGTGGCGTTACATGGGACTGAGCGATGTGTTCGTCTATCTTAAAGCCAGCCTCCTCGGAACACTCCTTTCTCTGGCACTCGTGACCTATATCTACCGATTTGCCTCCTTTTCCAAAGGGGTTTTTCTGATCGACTGGTTCTTGACCACTGCGTTTTTGGTCGGGTCCCGGGCCTCATTTCGCTCTTTCAGGGAGTTCATAAAGCATAAAGCCCTGAAGGGAGAAAGTGTTCTGATCTATGGCGCCGGACGCGGAGGCCAGGTGTTGCTGAGAGAAATACTCGACAACAAGCGTTTGTCTGTCAAGCCTGTTGGGTTTATTGATGACGACGTCACGAAGGTGGGAAAACGGCTCTATGGCTATCCGGTGATGGGAACCGGTGCTAATCTTGAAAACATCCTGGAAAAGGTAGCCGTCAACGGCTTGATTATCTCATGTCGTGACATGGCTGAGGAAAGTCAAAAAAGGCTCTTAGGCGTGTGCCGTTCCAAAGATATTTTTTTGAAGCGTTTTGTTATCAACCTCCGAGATGTTGATATGGAATGAAGAAAAAGTGAGCTAAAATGCCTAAAGTGCCTAACCCGGACGAGCCGGAATTGAGGAATTACGAATTGAGGAATTGAGGAATTTAAGATCAAACAAATTACCTTAAATTCGGAATCCCTAAATCCCTAAATCCCCCAATTCCATAACTTTAGTTCACTTTAGGCACTTGCACTTTCGACCAATGACTAGTTTAATTCTTGGAATCGAAACCTCTTGCGACGAGACGGCCGCTGCCGTGACCTCCGGTGGAGACACCATCTTGTCAAATGTGGTCTGGTCCCAGGTAGCTATCCATCATCCGTACGGCGGCGTTGTACCGGAGCTGGCCTCCCGAAAGCATATGGAAAAGATCGTTCCTGTCGTCGAAGAGGCCCTGGCGGTTGTCGGCGCAGATTCCAACGGCATTGATGGTGTCGCCGTCACCTGCGGGCCCGGATTAGTCGGCGCGCTCCTCGTGGGGCTCTCCTTTGCCAAGGCCTTTGCTTACGCCAGAGGGCTCCCCCTGACAGGGGTCAATCACCTGCATGGGCATATCGCCGCCGTCTACCTCCAGCCCAACCCCCCACCGTTCCCATTTGTGGCACTCCTGGCCTCCGGAGGCCATACGAACATCTATTATGTAGCGGGGCCTATGGACTTTGAACATATGGGCCAAACCAGAGACGATGCCGCCGGTGAAGCCTTTGACAAAGTGGCAAAGATCCTCGGCTTGGGATACCCCGGGGGCGCGGTTATTGACCAGCTTTCCCAACAAGGAGACCCGGAACGAATACGCTTCCCAAGGGCATTCCTTGACAAGGCCGGGTTTGATTTCAGCTTTAGCGGCATCAAGACTGCTGTGGTCCGTTATGTGCAAAGTCAGAAAGAGGGCACAGGAAATATTCCGGATATTGCTGCCGGGTTTCAGGAAGCCGTGGTTGACGTGCTGGTTCAAAAGGGGATTTCAGCCGCAAAGGCCAGGAGTTGTCGGCACCTGGCCCTGGTAGGGGGTGTGGCATCAAACCGCAGGCTTCGGGAGAGGATTAGAGAGGCTGCGCAGGAGGCCGGCATCGCAGTCCATATCCCGACCCCCGAGCTTTGCACCGATAATGCGGCTATGATTGCCGCCATAGGCTACCACCAGCTCTCAAGGGGAGAAGAATCATCCATTGACCTAGACGTCTACTCCAAGACGATGCACTCCGGGCGTCTGGGTGTTGTTAGATAG
>Ga0114922_10003592_pt1 | contig 14436 bp, 10 predicted proteins | sample AartaG_FD_100975 | JGI IMG/M metagenome (GOLD analysis project Ga0114922, IMG submission 100975) | Deep subsurface microbial communities from Aarhus Bay to uncover new lineages of life (NeLLi) - Aarhus_00045 metaG | ecosystem: Environmental > Aquatic > Marine > Oceanic > Sediment | place...
GCTCTCGTGCTCGCCATTTTAATAGCTGTTATGGCAGTTGTAACCAAAGGGCATACCGCTAGCCGCACCAACGCCGTCAACATCTTACTAGAGAGTTCTATCAGGGGCATAGCATCGGTAGGGCAGGCCTTCGTTATTCTAACCGCTGGCATCGACGTTTCGGTTGGTGGCATGGGGCTGGTGTCTTCGGTCTTAGGCGCCTCCCTGATGACTAACAACCCTGCCTGGAGCATAGTCAGTAGTCCTGTGTCCATGAGTGCCGTGCTGCCCGTCATGATAGTAGTGGCCGCTGCTTTCGGCTCGGCTAATGGCGCTCTGGTATCGCGGGTTGGTGTCCCCCCGTTGATAGTCACGCTGGGCATGTGGAAGATATGCGAGGGCATTGGATTTCAAGTAAGTAAGGGGGTTTCTATCGCTCAATTACCGGATGCGATGGAGTTCTTTGGTTTCGGCAGGGTGGGCGGTGTTCCAGTGCCGGTTATCATTTTTATAACTGTGGCTGTGATTGCCTATTTTGTTCTCAACCATACTACCTTTGGTAAGTCACTCTACGCTGTCGGGGGAAATCCTACCAGCGCCTGGCTTACCGGCGTATCGGTAAATAATATCACGATGGTGGTTTATATCATCTCTGGAGGCCTTGCCGGTCTGGCGGGCATCGTATGGACAGGGCGCACCATGGCGGCTACGATGAGGAGTCTCACTAATCTCGAACTGGATACCATAGCCTCGGTGACTATTGGGGGTGTCAGTCTGGCAGGTGGCAAAGGGAATGTGCTGGGGGTGGTGATCGGGGTAATCATTTTAGGGGTTATCAACAACGGCATGAGCTTGATGGGTGCCGACCCGTTCCTACAGAATTTCGTGAAGGGCGCCATAATAATCGGTGCCGTGGCGGTTGACTACCTGCGGAGGCGTTGACCTCATTTAGGATTGTTCGTGGGATAGGTATGGAATATGTCTGAGATTGCACGTGAGCCAAGGCAAACAGGAAGGGCGCGGGATACCGCCCGGCGCATCTTGAGACACGAGAACGCTAACCTCCTCTTTGTGCTGATAGCATTGATTTTCGGGATGGGAGCCGTAACTGGGGGGGTGAGTCTCGGTAGAACTAACGCAGTGAATATTGTCCTCCAGAGTTCAATCCGGGGGATAGCCTCTATCGGTCAGGCTTTTGTTATTCTGACCGCTGGCCTCGACCTTTCCGTCGGTGGTATCGGGCTCCTGGCTTGTACCGTCGGCGCTTCGATGATAACCGAGGCCCCCCATCTCAGTATTGTGGCTCAGCCCGTGCCGCTGGCGGTAGGGGTCATTGTCATGATGGTGGTGGGAGCCAGTGTCGGGCTGGTCAACGGCACGCTGGTTTCACGGGTTGGCATGCCGGGGCTGATAGTAACCCTGGGTATGTGGCAGATATTAAAGGGATTGGGGTACGCGGTAGGCTCTGGCGCCACCATTACTTACCTGCCGGAGAGCCTGCTTGCTCTGGGGCAGGGTAGGTTGGCTGGTGTTCCGGTACCGTCTATTGTTTTTATCGTCGTAGCTGTGGTGGGTTATTTAATCCTGAATTATACCTCTTTCGGTCGTTTCGCATATGCGGTTGGCGGTAACCCGGTAAGCTCCTGGCTATCAGGCGTAAATGTAAAGAAAACACAGCTTATGGTCTACATGGTCTCCGGTCTGCTCGCTGGCGTTGCCGGCGTCGCAACCCTGGGGCGGAGTGCGCATGCTTCGATGCGCACTCTGATGGGTCTTGAGATAGATACCATATCGGCGGTTGCCATCGGCGGCGTCAGTCTCATGGGAGGGAGAGGCAATCTGATTGGGGTAGTCATTGGCGTCCTCATACTCGGCGTCATCAATAACGGGATGACTATATTGGGGGCTGGTCCTGGGGCGGAGGGCGTGGTAAAGGGAGCCATAATAATTGTGGCGGTAGCTATCGATTGTATCCGGAGAGTCCGATAAAAGATTATAGAAGCTGTCTATCTGGTTAAACCGAGATTTATCCATAACAAATTAAGTGTATCGAATAACGAAGAGGGAGGTGAGGCTTATATCACATTGAAGTAAGAATAACCTTTTGGTGTTTTGGCACCAAGGGTTAATGGACTTAGAGAAAGGAGGAGTTTGTGAAAAGATACATCATTCCAGTATTTATCGTCGTAATGGTAGTTGGCATGCTCTTCGCTGGCTGTACCACGACACCAGCGCCATCAGAGCCGTCGACGCCATCAACGCCATCAACGCCATCAGAGCCGTCGACACCGTCAACCCCATCAGAACCGTCGGCACCAGTGACCGAGGGGGCTACACTGAGCGACATACCTGAGCTACAGGGGCTAATCGATAAGGGGTTAGTCGACCCGGATGCGCTGGTCAATCCCTTCCCGGGCATCGGGGTAAAGCCCGACGGCAGCCCCTACGTATTTGCCCTTACCTACTGGTCTATGGTCTGTGAGGCTCTGACTAATTGGGACGGGGTTAATCAATCCAGGTTGGCGAAAGCCGGTGCTGAGTGGCTTTACCAGAATCCCGAGGCAGATATTCCAGCCCAGATATCCTGGATAGAGGATGTCATCTCGGGCAATTCTGCGGATTGCCTCATGCTCCACTCCACTGACGAGGCTTCGTTGGCTCCCGTCTCGGCCAATTGTCAGGAAGCCGGGATTCCGGTTATCCACTGGGACAGGGATATGCAGCCCTATAGTGACCCCGACGAGTATGTAATGACACAATTCCACTACTTCAATGGGCAATATGGCTCCAATCTAGTGGGGCAGATTTTCTGTGACTATGCCGAGAAGCATAATATGGATGTGCATGTCTTCGAGTCCTGGACTTATCGCTCGTTCCAGACATGCCAGGACCGCCATACCGGTCTGCATGCTGCCATTGACCCCCACCCTATGGTTACGTGCACCGAGTCCGGTCCTGAGGACAACGGCTCATCCGAGAGGTGCATGGAGCATTGTATTGACGCCATGACGGCCGACCCCACCATCAACGCTATCTTTGTGCAGGACGGAGGGGGACCCGGGGCTATTGAGGCGGTGCGTTCCTTAGGTCGCCTGGTTCCGGTAGGCGAAGAAGGCCATGTTGTCTTGGCTCTTAACGACACAGACTCGGCGGTGATGGCTGCTCTAGAGGATGGCTACCTTGATGGCTTTGGCACCCACGGCGGCTATCACTTGGCAGACCTGGCAATTCAAGCAGGGCTCAATTATGTCTGCCTAGGGAAGCCAATACCTAAAATCATGCCGGTACCACTTGGTGTGGTCACCTCTGCGAACAAGGATACTTTAATGTTGTACGGGGCGACACCAATCTGGCCCTGGTTCCCGCCGGGTGAGTGGGATAAATGGCCGGTATTAGACTTCAGTGAACTCGGGGTCCCGATTCCCACTGCAGACTAAACTGGATTTGTTTGGGGAAGTCTTATAGGTGTTTTTAGGCTACGGCTGCCTGTAATTGGTAGCCGTAGCCACCGTAGATGGCCTGACACGTTGTTTAATGGTATATGAATTTTCTGACCCTACTACTCTTTAAGGTTCGCTAATCACAGCAAAAAGGAGGCAAATATGGATCTAGGATTAAAGGGTAAGGTTGCTATTGTAACCGGTGGTGCCTCGGGGATGGGTGCCGCCATCAGTGGGAGCTTTGTCAAAGAGGGGGCTAATGTTGTTATCGCTGACGTTAACCTCGATGCCGCAAAGAAGATGGCGGAAAAGCTGAGCAAGGGTGGGGCAAAGGCGATAGCTGTCAAGTGCGACGTGAGCAAGAAGGCTGATGCCGATAACCTGGCGGCTGCCGCCATGAAGGAGTTCGGCAAGATAGATATCCTGGTTAACAACGCTGGTGTTATCAAGCAGGCCCGGTTCGCTGACGAGTTGACCGAAGAGATTTGGGATTTCGAGATGAACGTCAATGCCAGGGGTAACTATCTGGTGACACAGGCTGTTCTTCCGCACATGATATCGGTGAGGTATGGCAAAATCGTCAATGCGTCCTCCATCTGTGGCAAGCAGGGGACCCCGGAGTTTTGCAGCTATACCGCCTCGAAGTTCGCCGTAACCGGTATCACTCAGACACTCGGAAAAGAGCTGGCGCAGTACAACATCAATGTCAATGCCTATTGCCCGGGCTATGTGCGCACCGACATGTGGGAGAGGCTTCTCGATGGTCTGGCTGAGCGTATGGGGCAACCGCGGGAAGAAATCTGGACTAATTGGATAGCAGCCAATGTCCCCTTGCAGAGACCACAGGAGCCCCAGGACATCGCTAACGTGGTCCTCTTTTTAAGCTCTGACGTCTCCAAGAACATAACCGGGGAGGCGATTAGTGTTAACGGTGGCACGCGGGTGGATTAAGGTGGACACCGATATCACGGGCCACTAACGCTAATTTAAGTGGACGGCATGGTCAAAGGCTGATGCCAGTGTTTGCTATGAGCTGGCTCTTTTCCTGGCGGCGGGCCAGCTCACGGTGGCTGTTGGAAGGTGACTGGGCATTTAGGAGGCGAAGATGATAGCTTTGAGGCTAAAGGGGGCCGGACATATCGCCCTTGAGGAGATACCCGTTCCCGAGATATCGGGTGACGAGGTGCTCGTGGAGGTGAAGTACTGCGGTATCTGTGGCAGTGATATTCATGCTTACCGGGTTCCGGAGGTCTTCCCAGCCGGGGCTTTTCTGGGACATGAGCTGTCTGGCGTCGTGGTTAAGGTGGGGGACGGGATTAGTGATTGGAAGCCCGGCGATAGGGTAACCGTCCAACCGCTGTATAGATGTGGCCGGTGCTATGCCTGCCAGCATGCCTTGTGGTCATGCTGTCCCAGGGCCTTTGAAGCCGTTGGTGTTATGGCTGACCCGAAACAGCCCGGAGGCTTTGCCAAATATGTCAGGGTTACGAATCCAGAGTATCAACTCTACCGGCTCCCCGAGAATGTCTCCTTCGAAGAGGGTGCCCTGGTGGAACCGCTTGCCGACGGTCTTCATGCCATACGTATTTCTGCTTTCAAGCCTGGAGACCACGCCATGGTATTGGGGAGCGGTCTCATAGGTCTCGGCGTTATCTCTTTCCTGAGATATGCCGGTGCCGGGGTAATCATCGTCACCGAGGTCAACGAGAGACGGGCGGAGCTGGCTAGGAAATGTGGGGCGGACTATGTAATCAACCCGAAGCTGAGCCCTGATATCAAAGAGGAAGTAGGGCGGATAACCGGTGGGCTGGGCGTAAACCAGGTATTTGATTGCTCTGGGGTAGCCGATGCCTTTCTCGGTGCCCTGGATTTCTTGAGACCCAGGGGGCAGATTGTTTTGATTGGCATTATCGAGCAGGAGGTGCCGGTTATTCCCTTCAGGTTTCAGCCGGGAGAATTTCAGCTGATAGCCAGCTGGTGCCAGGATGATGAATTTCCTATGGTCATTGAGTATCTCAAAAGGGGCGCCCCGCAGTTAAGGGAAGTGGTGACATCGAAGGTCAAGTTGGAAGACGTTATTGAGCAGGGTTTCAATAAGCTTCTTCAACCTGGTCACAATGAAATCAAGATTCTGGTGTCGCCTGAGTAACGGTTTACTGCTGACTGGTATCTCTGCGTGATATTGCTTCAAAGCCGGAGGGGTTGAAGGCAAACTACATGTCGTAGCCGTGAAGAAGAAGTTATTAAGTTATCTCTGTCCGGTTTTAGTACTTTGTTCTTTGGGGTATCTCGTCGTTTCTTCGGTTCAGGCTTCCGATGAAGGAAACACCTGTATAGCCTATTTCCACGGTATCGGGTGCCCGCGCTGTGCCAAATACGACCCGATAGTACTCGGTCGATTGCTGAATGAATACCCCAAATTGGTCGTAATTGAATATGAAATCTACCGACAGGACCAGAATGCAACTTTGCTCTATGACTATCATGCTCAATACGACTCAGGATGGCATATTCCTCTCATGATTTTTAATAAGGGGCACCATATTCTATCTGGCATTGGGGTTGAAGATGAAATCTATTCAACAATGGATAGTTTGACCTCTAATGAATGTCCCTTGATTGATGGCAGTTCTGAAGCCTTTGCTCAGCTGGACCCTACGCTGTTACCCGGTTATCCCAAGCTGTGGAGCCGGGACAGGGTTTTGATAAAGACCGGCCCCGAAGGAAGAAATGGTGAGTTATTAAGAAACTTGCTGGTCTGTGATGACGTGGCCTCTGAGCTGGAAGGCGCCGATTTTCAGGCAATTAAGCCGATTCCGGTGCCGTTATCGGGGAGAGATGCTGAGTTTGAGAATGGAGTCCTGCTCGGTGACTGGGTTTTTCAGTGGCGGGGCGAGGGCCTGGGTATCGCTCCCGTTGAGGTGGAGATTGAGCTCGGCGGCGAAACTCCGCTGCCAGAAACAGAAGCAACGAGGACAAAATTCACCTTATTCCAGATTGTGTCTCTGGCGGCAGTAGATGCCATTAACCCCTGTGCCTTTGCCGTTCTTATCCTTATGCTCACCACCGTTATCGCCTATAATCCGGGAAATAGACGCAGCATACTGCTTTCCGGTTTAGCCTTTGTCGCTTCGGTGTTCATACTGTACTTTCTGTACGGCCTGGTCATCATAAAGTTCTTCCAGGTGGTCCAGGCTTTAACGGCGGTCAGGATATTTATCTTCAAGGGTCTGGGGGTGGCGGCGATGGTTTTCGGGGTGTTGAATATTCGGGATTTCGTGAGATACAAGCCGGGAAGATTAGGCACCGAGATGCCGCTATTAATGAGGCCGCGGGTTCAGAAGCTGATTTCCAGAATAACGTCCACAAAGGGGGCATTCTTAGTCGGCGTATTTGTTAGTATCTTTCTCTTGCCCTGTACCATCGGGCCTTATGTCATCGCCGGGGGCATCCTTTCCGTCTTTGAGATGATGGAGAATGTCCCCCCACTTCTTCTATATAACTTGATATTTGTCTTGCCTATGTTGGGTATAGTTGGGGGGGTATACCTGGGATTTAGAAGAGTGGAGGACTTTTCTAGCTGGAAGGACAGGAATATAAGCAAGCTACATTTAGTCGCCGGGATTCTGATGTTGGGTATCGGCATTGTCATGTTTTTGGGGTTAGTATAGATGAGTCTTTGAACGTTATCGGCTCAAAACCTGGGTGGTTTGAAAAATACATAGCTTAGAACGATGGGGTTACTATCGCGGTGGAGGGTTGTCTATCTCAATGGCCAACACAGTGCCGCATTGCTCTTTAAGTGAAAGACACTAATCGTTAGAGGAGGTAAAGGATGTAAGCAGCAGCTGGGCAGCATTCTGAATATCGTGCCACTTACGGGACGACTTGAATGATAATAATTTAGGAGGTTAAATCATGTATGGGTTCAACGGCAAGGTCCTGTTTGTTGACCTGACGACTGGTTCTATCAAGGAGGAGAGCCTCCCGGAGAAGACCTACCGGCAGTTTGTTGGCGGTCAGGGTCTCGGAGCGCGGATTCTCTACGGGTACATGAAGCCCAGGGCCGACCCTCTGGGCCCGGATAATATGATTGGCTTTGTCACCGGTCTCCTGACCGGATTTAATGTCCATGGCGCCCGGTTTCAAATCGTGGCCAAATCGCCGGTCACTGGCGGCTGGGGCGATGCCAACATCGGCGGCAGCTTTGCTGCCGAGCTCAAGGGGGCTGGCTATGACGGTGTCTTCTTCACCGGTATCTCCCCCAAACCGGTCTATCTTTTCCTGGATGAAGGTAAAGCTGAGCTTAGAGATGCGTCGGCGATATGGGGTTCCGATACCGTCACGACCGAAAGCGGTATCAGGGATGAGCTCGGCGACAAGCGGATAAAGGTTACCTGTATCGGCCCGGCCGGGGAGAAGCAATCGCTGCTGGCGGCCATAATACACGAAGGCTGTGCCGCCGCCAGGGACGGACTGGCGTCCGTAATGGGCTCAAAACGCCTTAAGGCAGTTGCGGCCAGGGGTAACAAAAAAGCCCCGCTAGCTCAACCGGAGCAATTCAGTACCCTGCGTAAGCAGTACCTGCAGAGTGTCAAAGAAACGGATCATCCCTTCGTCCCCATGTTCAAACAGTGGGGTACCTGCTCCTTCGTTTCTCCCCATGTGACGTCTGGTGGTTCGCCCGTTAAGAATTTCCAGCTTCATGGCGAGGAGAGTTTTCCCACCCACGGCAAGCTGAATGGCGATGAAGTTACCAAGTACCAGGTCAAGAAACACGGCTGTCTCGGCTGCCCCATGGGTTGTAAGGGCTGGCTTAAGGTGGAGGATAGTCCCTACGGTGTCATCGAAGGGACCAAGCCGGAGTACGAGACGCTGATTATGATGGGCTCTAATTGTTTGATAGACGATGTTGTCTCCATTATTAAGGCTAACGACCTCTGTAATCGGTACGGGTTGGATACCATAGGGGTAGGAGCTTCTATCGCCTTCGCTATGGAGTGCTGGGAGCGGGGTGTTATCAGCGAAAAGGACACCGATGGCATCAAGCTCAACTGGGGTGATGCCGAGGCTATGGTGAAGATGGTAGAAAAGATAGGTAAGCGAGAGGGCTTTGGTGCGGTGCTGGCCGACGGGCCCCAAAAAGCAGCCAGCCGTCTTGGCCAGGGCTCCGAGGAATGGGCAATACATACCGCAGGCATGTCTCTGCCGGCTCACGACCCGAGGCAGAAGTTGGGGCACGCCTGGGGCTATGTCTGCGACCCGTCTCCGTCCAGACATACCTGCTCCACGTTCATACAGTGGCACGCTATGGGTGCCCCCTTCTGGTCAGCCGATATCATACCTCAGTCAGACCTGACTGACGCCGGAGCCGGCGCATCGGTGTGGGCTTTATGCAGCGACCTGGAGCGTCTGTGGTGGGCGGCTGGCCTCTGTGAGTTCGGAATCTGCCCGGATAGCATGCCCTTAATTGAGCTGATAACAGCGGCTACCGGATGGGACTTTACCCTGGAAGAAGGCTTGAAGGCAGGACGTCGGATTCAGACCCTGCGCCAGGCTTTTAACATTCGCGAAGGAGTTAGCACCGACGGCTGGCGCTTGCCCAAGAGACTTGAAGCGGCTATGCCCGACGGCCCGGCCAAAGATACCAAGTTAGACTTTAAAGCCATGAAAGAGAATGGTTACCGGGCACTTGGCTGGGACCCCAAGACCGGTAAGCCCCTGGATTCAAGCCTGGAAGGCTTAGAGCTGAAGGAGCTGGTAGGGACATATTCCTGAGTCTGGGGTTCTACTAGGACAGGTTTAGAATATCTTGATATTAAATAGTTAAGTTGAGCCAGGTAGCAATGTTTTGTTACAATTATGGTTGGGAGATCTGTTATTGTTACCTGGCTCTTAACGGTGCCGTTGGGCTCCGTATTGGTGAGCAAGAAGGAGGTTTTAATGCAAAAAGAGTCTCAAGCAACACAGTGGAAAACAGAAAACTGGTTCGTCAGCCCCTGGAATTATCTGCCGGAGGTTACTAAAGGGCTGAACCCGCCAAGTCAGGTAAAAATCCATGATGTCACGCTGCGTGACGGTGAGCAGCAGGCCGGGATCATCTTTACCAAAGACGATAAGATACGCATCGCGGAGAAGCTGGCTGAAGCCGGAGTCCATCGCATCGAGGCTGGTATGCCGGCGGTGTCGGCTGCTGACGAGGCGGCGATAAAGGAGATTGTGAAGAGGAACCTGGGGCCGGAGATTTTCTGTTTTTCGCGTTGCATGGTTGACGATGTAAAGAGAGCCGCTGACTGTGGTGTCAAGGGCATTGTCATCGAGATTCCGTCAAGTGAACACCTGATTCAGTACGCCTACAAGTGGCCGCTTGAAAAGGCGATTGACCTGTCTATCAAGGCGACTACCGCCGCCAAGGAGATGGGGCTATACACGGTGTTTTTTACCATTGACGCCACCAGGGCCGAGATGGACTGGTTCCTCAACCTCATTGAGAGGGTTGCCAACGAGGGGCATATGGATGCTTTCACGCTGGTCGATACCTTCGGGGTGTTATCGCCCCACGGTGCTAGCTATTTTGCCAAGAGAGTCCGGGAAAGGATTAAAAAGCCGCTGGAGGTTCACTTCCACGCTGATTTCGGTCTGTCGGTGGCCAATAGCATCATGGCTATTATGGCCGGGGCTGAGGTAATTCATACCACGGTTACCGGGATTGGTGAGCGGACGGGAAATACCCCGATGGAGGAGACAGTCCTGGCGCTATTGACTCTATACGGGATTGACACCGGCATTAAATATGAGAAGCTTAATGAGCTCTCCAAGCTGGTGACAGAGCTTTCCGGGACGAGTATTCCCTCTAATCGGCCTTTCATAGGCGACATGGCCTACGATATAGAGTCTGGAATCGTAACCAGCTGGTACCGCAATGTTTACCATGAATATCCGACCGAGCTTTTCCCGGTGCATCCAGATTTCGTGGGCCACAGGGCGCCACAGATACTGATGGGCAAGAAGAGCGGGGCGGATAACGTTCTGCTATGGGCCAAGGATCTCGGTATTGAACTCAGTGATGAGGAGTTGCAGAAGGTGGTGCAGCGGGTCAAGTTGCAGGCGCTTGACCAGAGATGTGCTCTGTGTAAGGAGGAGTTTAAGAAAATCGTTGATGAAATCAGAAAGTAAACGCCTTTCCTGACCTCTGGGGAGGATGTGTTCATCCGCTCCATTATAGAGGCAGGGTCTATCTTGAGCCGGTTGCTGCCCAAGAGCTGCCTCTCATCTTGGCCCGATACCTGAGACGGAGATATTCTAAATTAAAGGGGGGAGATTCGAATGTATAGGGTGGTCACCACGGATCTACTGCGCCCGACTATTCCAGAAGAGGCTATCTTGAAGGAGGCCGGGGCTGCTCTCACCTACGGCAATGCCAAGACTGAGGCTGAGCTGATAGAGCTGGCTCAGGACGCTGATGCTATCATAAATGTTTATATTCCGGTAACCGCTAAGGTAATCGGCTCGCTCAAGAAATGTCGTATAATCGTGCGGCGCGGCATTGGCTATGACAATGTCGATGTTAGCGCGGCCACAGCCAGAGGGATTCCAGTAGCCAACGTGCTCGACTACTGTATTGAAGAGGTCGCCGACCACGCTATGGCGCTGCTTTTGAGCGTGGCGCGCCGGGTGGTCAGGGGTACAAAGCAGATAGAGTCGGGAGGTTGGAATTTCAAGGATTTGCTGCCGGTGCCGGCGCTGAAGGACTGCACGCTGGGCCTGGTCGGTTTCGGTAAGATACCCAGAGCGGTAGCCAGTAGGGCCAAGTGTTTTGGTCTTAATATACAGACCAGCGACCCGTTTATCCCGGCTGAGCTTGCCGAAGAGCACGGGGTCAAGCTGGTCAGTCTGGAGGAGTTACTGGCTTCCTCGGATTTCATCTCGGTACATGCCCCGCTCAATAGTGATACTCGCGGCATGATATCGAAGCGGGAGTTTGCCCTGATGAAGCCGTCGGCGGTGCTTATCAACACGGCGCGCGGGCCGGTGGTAGACGAAGAGGCGTTAATCGAAGCGCTGAAGAGTGGCCAAATTGCTTTTGCGGCTCTGGATGTCATGACCCAGGAGCCTCCGGCACCGGATAATCCGCTGCGGAAGATGGATAACGTTATCTTGACTCCTCATCTTGCCTGGTACTCTGAGCACTCGGCAAGGTTGGCAGGGGAAAAAGCAGCGCAGGATATTGTACGGGTGTTTAAAGGGTATTTCCCTAAGTATTTAGTAAACGTTGAAGTCAGAAAAATCAGGCCCGATCTCAAACAGTCTGACTAATAGTAACGCCGGGGCGGATGTCCCTCCGGGGGGTTAGCGGCAGCGTATTTAGGCTCTAGGGGACTGCGCCTTTTGCAAGTAGTCTGCCCCGGTGCTATAATTAGCTCGGCCCTAAATGTGGAGATAGTCAGACTTGAAGGTTCTACCTTTGGTTCCCCGGCTCCACCAGTGGTTCAGTGGTAAGGTAGCTCTTCGCTGGTAATGTCTAGCGGCGGAGAGTTTTTGTTTAGATAGGGGGCTAAATGGCGGTCGGATATAACCCGCAGCAAATCGAGGGGAAGTGGCAGCAGAGGTGGGCTGAGGATAAGCTGTATCAGGTCACCGAGGACGATACCAGGCCCAAGTGGTATGCCCTGACCATGTTTCCCTATACCTCGGGCGACCTCCATATCGGGCACTGGTATGCCATGGTGCCGGCTGACGTTCACGCCCGTTTTAAGCGGATGCAGGGCTGTAACGTGCTCCACCCCATGGGCTTTGATGCCTTTGGCCTGCCCGCGGAGAATGCCGCCATTAAGCGTGGTATCCACCCCTTTACCTGGACGATGCAGAACATAGCTAACATGCGCCGCCAGCTTAAGAGCATCGGGGCCATCTATGACTGGAGCCGTGAGGTAATCACCTGCCTGCCGGAGTACTATAAGTGGACACAGTGGTTCTTTCTCAAGCTCTACGAAGCGGGCCTCGCCTATCGGGATAAGGCGCCGGTGAACTGGTGTGCTAACTGCCAGACGGTGCTGGCTAATGAGCAGGTGGTAAACGGTTTCTGCGAGCGCTGCGGGACTTTGGTTACCCGCCGCGACCTAGCGCAGTGGTTCTTCCGCATCACCAGATATGCCGATGAGCTCAGGCAGCATGACGGCCTCGACTGGCCGGAGCGGATAAAGATAATGCAGCGCAACTGGGTGGGTAAGAGCCTGGGCGCCGAGATTGCCTTCAGCCTTGACCATCCCGGGGTAAGCGAAAAGGAGATTCGGGTGTTTACCACCCGCCCCGATACTGTCTTCGGGGTTACCTTTATGGTGCTGGCTCCGGAGCACCCTCTGCTGGCTAAGCTCGTGGCGCCGGAGAGAAGGGCTGAGGTCGAGGCTTACATCGAGCGCTCGCGGCGCCGGACTGATATCGAGCGGCTGGCTACGGAGAGGGAGAAAGAAGGGATGTTTGTCGGTGCCTATGTCGTAAACCCGCTTAACGGTGAAAAGGTTCCCATCTGGACCGCTGACTACGTGCTTATGAGCTATGGCACCGGGGCCGTGATGGGGGTGCCGGCCCATGACGAGCGTGACTTTGCCTTTGCCAAGAAGTATAGCCTGCCCATCCCGGTGGTCATCGCTCCTCCCGGCTGGCAGGGTGAGGAGCTAAAGGAAGCTTATACGGAACCGGGCGTCATGGTGAACTCGGGACGGTTTAACGGACTTTCCAGTGAGTCGGGGATAGCCGCGGTCTGTGACTACCTGGAGGAAAAGGGCTGGGGGAAGCGGGCGGTCAGCTATCGGCTGCGTGACTGGCTTATCTCCCGGCAGCGTTACTGGGGGGCCCCGATACCCATCGTCTACTGTGAGCGGTGCGGCATCGTGCCGGTGCCGGAGTCTAGCCTTCCGGTGTTGCTCCCGGAGAACGCTGAGTTCAAGCCGACGGGCGAGTCTCCCCTGAAGTACTGCCCTGAATTTGTCAACACCACCTGTCCCCGCTGCTCCGCTCCCGCCCAGCGGGAGACCGACACCATGGACACCTTTATGTGCTCCTCGTGGTATTTCCTGCGCTACGCAAGCCCCGATTATGAGGCGGCTCCCTTTGAGGCTGATAAGCTCGACTACTGGCTGCCGGTTGACCTTTATACCGGCGGCGCCGAGCACGCCGTGATGCACCTGTTCTACGCCCGCTTTTTTGTTAAGGCGCTGCGTGATATGGGGCTGGTCAGCTTCGGCGAGCCGTTTCAGCGCCTCTTTAACCAGGGGGTTATTATCGTGGAGCGCCAGAAGATGAGTAAGTCGCGGGGCAACGTGATTAACCCCGATGAGTATGTCGCCGAGCTGGGAGCTGATGCGGTGCGTGCCTATCTCATGTTTGTCGCCCCCTGGGAGCAGGGGGGTGAGTGGGACGATAGCGGCTTGAGCGGCATCAGCCGCTGGCTGAACCGGCTGTGGCACCTGGTGCTTGAGGGATATGATCCCGGTGAGGCAGTCGGAGCGGAAGCCAGGGCGGAGGCTGAACGCGCCTTAGCCCGAATCACCCACCAGACTACTAGGAAGGTGACCGGCGACCTGGAAAGAATACGCTTTAATGTCATGATTTCCGCCCTGATGGAATTCACTAACTATCTGGCTAAGGTAAAAGAGGCCGGCTCGGTTGGTAAGGATGCCTGGGCAGGTTCTATAAGAACCCTGCTCCTGCTCTTAGCGCCCACCGCCCCCCACCTGGCTGAGGAGCTGTGGCAGCGGCTGGGCTATGACTACAGCATTCATAACCAGCGCTGGCCGGAGTGGGACGAGGCGCTGGCTAAGGACGAAGAGGTTACCTTAGTACTTCAGGTCAACGGTAAGCTGCGCGATAGGATTACCGTGCCAGTGTCAATTACCGAGGAGGAAGCCAAGGAGTTGGCGCGGGGAAGTAAAAAGGTGCAGCTTTACCTTGAGGATAAGAGGATAATCCGGGAGATATACGTTCCGGGGAAGCTCTTGAATATCGTGGTAAAATAACC
>Ga0114922_10003595_pt1 | contig 14431 bp, 10 predicted proteins | sample AartaG_FD_100975 | JGI IMG/M metagenome (GOLD analysis project Ga0114922, IMG submission 100975) | Deep subsurface microbial communities from Aarhus Bay to uncover new lineages of life (NeLLi) - Aarhus_00045 metaG | ecosystem: Environmental > Aquatic > Marine > Oceanic > Sediment | place...
AAAAGTTTGTGCTTTTTATAGTTTGATTTTAACAATTTAATATGGGTATTCCCGACAATTCCGCAATAGTTTCAAAGATCAAAAGAACATCTGATAAATTGAATATACATAATTTGTTTATCTTCAATAAATCTGGTATATGTATCTATGGCTTAAATCTTACAAATTTATACCCCTTAGAGCAAGAACAATTAATCTCCTCATACTTTACAGCGCTAATGTCTTTTACTAAAGAGCTTATAGGAGATAAAATTAAAACGGTTGAAATGGGTGGAGGTATAAAGTTAGTAGTTTTTGAAAAAAAGAATTTATACTACAACCTTCTGTGTGATACGATCGAAAATTGGCAGCTCTTAAATGAAATAATTTCCAAAATCCACTCTAAATTTTCAGAATACGTAATTAAAAACGATATAAAAACCGATTTAGAATACATCTATGACGAGCAATTAAATTATCTCATCGAAGACATTATTAGGGAACCCTTTAGTAGCGAATTTGATTTAATCAAAGAAGATGAAATTATTAACTTACTCAAAGAACTACACTTAAACGATGACATAAAGGGCGCTATTCTTTTAACTAATATAGGTAAAGTAGTTTTTTCCTCTTTCAATAAGATGATGATAAACGATTTTTTAAAGGAGGTTGATTTTAGAGTGAAAATTTGTAATAATACTATTCTAAAATTGTTTTATACCTCTAAAAATAACGAACTAATTTTTTCTGAAAATGTAAATGATCTTTATATTTTAATTCTAATCTTCGATGCCAAAATTAGATTTGGAATGGCAGAATTTTATTTACAGAAAGTTGTAAAGAAAGCAATAAATTTACTAAATGATTAGAATTAGAAAACCACATTTCTAATCGGTCTATTTTTAGCATTTTGATGATTTGTTGATAAATTTCGCGATTCAGAAAAGATTATTAATTATAAGATGCAACTTAAAATATTCTGAAATATAATTTACAATAAAAATTTAATGAGTGAACTTTAATATGACGAAGTCAGAAGAAGACTTAAAAGCCGCTTTTGCGGGCGAATCTCAAGCCAATAGAAAGTATCTAGCTTTTGCAAAAAAAGCAGAACAAGACGGACTTCCAGGCGTAGCGCGCTTATTTAGAGCGGCGGCGGCGGCAGAAACAGTACACGCACATAACCACTTGCGTGCGTTGGGAGGCATCAAGTCTACTACCGAAAACTTAAAAGAAGCGATTGAGGGTGAATTTTACGAATTTACAAAAATGTACCCTGATTTCATTAGCGACGCCAAAGCTGAAGAAAATAGAAGCGCAGAAAGAACTTTTAATCTTGCTAACGATGTGGAGAAGATACATCATAAACTTTATCAAAAAGCTCTAGACTTAGTTGAAAGCGGTAAAGATTTAGAGGAAGGGTCAATGTATGTGTGCTCTGTATGTGGGTATACACACGAAGGAGAGCCTCCAGATGAATGCCCAGTTTGTAAAGCTCCTAAACAAGTATTTAATAAAATCGATTAAAATTAATTTAATTTTTCTTTTTATTTGTAATCTACATTATCCACGATTTGTAGCCATCTTGGACTTTTTGGAAATAGTTATCAATTGAAAAATTCAAATCCTTTTCAGCCCTTCTTAAAGCGCCCATATTTGCACCATTAAAGTAATATTCTAGGAGTAATTCGGATATATTTCGATCTCCTAACGATATTAAAGCCTGTAATTTCGCGTTATTAACGATGTTTTTTGGGTTTTTAAATTTAATTGAGACAATGTTTTTTAACGCTACTTCTAAAGTTTTAAGTTTCAATTTTAAAACGCTAAGATTATTTGATAAATAAAAGTGACATTTATTTCCGTAGGGCGTATTTAGCTTAGGAACAAACGGATTAACGTTAACCTTAAGTTCATTCCTCGTAAAACCAATTTTTTTAATGGATTTCAAAAGATTTATAATTTCTAAAACATCCTCATCGGTTTCATTTGGCAATCCTACTAGAAAATAAAACTTTACTTTTTTTATCTTAGATTCTTTAATTTGGTTTAAAACTTGTAAAATCTTCTCGTTAGATATTCTTTTTCCTAAACCGTATCTTAATGATTCTGTACCCGCTTCTGGAGCAATTGTAATCGTTTTAACATCGTTTTTTTCGAATACTTTAATGATTTTAGGCGTGATATGTTCTAAACGAATTGAAGGGATGCTAAAGTTCTTGTTTTTATTGATTATAAACTCACATATTTCAACAAATTTAGGATGGGAGGATATGCACGATCCAATTAGACTAATTTTTTTAAAATTTGAATATTTTATACCATCTTCAATAGTTTTAATTATCTCTTCGTAACTCTTATTTCTAAACGGAGAATTGTGGAAAGAAGACAAACAAAATTTGCATTGATACGGACAACCTCTACTAACTTCAATAAAATAGTTTTCTTCAAATATCTTATTATTATAATTATCATTCTTAGCTAATAATTGAAATTGTGGGGTAGGAGAATCATCTAGATTTTTTAAAACTGCGCGATTTGTTTTGTTATCGAGAGCTGGTATAAAAATACCTTCTATATTTTTTACCCGATTAAGAAATGCTTGAAAATTAATTTTTTTTAATTTGTAATCCATGAAAACGTCAAAAAATATATTTAGATTTGGTTCAGCATCACCGATAAAGAAGAGATCAAAAATATTACTCAACGGTAAAGGATTTGAAGTTACTACGGGGCCTCCACCAATTATGAGGGGATAATTTATTGAGTTATGTAAGTAAGAATCGTGACGTTTTTTTGCTTCTAATGGGATTTGGGATTTGTCTAAAATCCATAAAATATTTCTATAATCGTTTTCATAATGAACTGAGAACCCTAAAATGTCAAAATCTTTAGGTAAAACTTTATTTTCTATACTTCGAAGGCGGTCAATGGAAGATAGATCTTTAGATGCTGGAAATCTTATTTTTTCAGGAAGGTAAATCCGCTCGCATACAGTTCTTTCCTTGGAGTTAATTAAATGATAAAGTAATCTTATTGAATAGGAAGAAATTCCCAATTTATAACTGTTTGGATATATTAGACCAAAAGATAAGTCAACATTCCTCCAATCTTTAATAATTACGCTTTCTTCATACATATAAAAAAACTCTTAAAAGATTAAGAACTTTAAGAGATTATACATTAGGTTCTTGTTCTGATTTTAATTTTTTAATTTCTTCTACAATTAAAGGTAAAATAGTGCCTGTTTTGTGGTGAATTACAACCGCTGCTTTTTCATCCAAATGAGTCGGTTGGTCATTTACAATTATTAATTTTCCCTTTTCCCTTAGCGTATAGAGGGGTAGATCGCATATAGGGGCAACTGAGAGTGAAGATCCCACAATTAACATAACATCTGCTTTTTTAGCTAAAGCTTGAGATTGGAATATTTCAAATCTTGGTAATCCTTCTCCAAACAAAACAACTGAAGGTTTGAGTGGTGCTGAGCAAAATTCGCATTGTGGACCCGTTTTTTTCTCTTTCTTCAATTTGCGATAAATTTGCTCTTTTGTATACGAGGCTTTACAACCTAAACAATTAAATCTATTAATACTTCCATGTACTTCATAAACAATTATAGAGCCCGCTTTTTGATGAAGTTCATCAATATTTTGAGTAATGACAGCTTTAACTAAATCCATCTTCTCGAGTTCTGCAAGAGCATAATGTCCTGGATTTGGTTTTGCTTTGAATAGGTTTGGGGCAATTTTATGTGCCAACTCCCAGAATTTAGCTGGATTTTTTAAAAACGCTTCGATGTTCCCATAAATCTCAGGCTTATATTTTTCCCAAATACCACCGTCCCCTCTAAAGTCAGGAATCCCAGATTCTGTAGAGATTCCTGCCCCAGTTAAAACAATAGCTTCATTAGAATTTAGTATTAGTTCTGCTGCTTGGTGAACTTTTTTCTTTTCAATTATTCTCAGAATTTTCATTTAATTTACCTAATCAATACTATTCAAAGGATAGATTTTTTAAAATATACTCTTAAATTTCAATTATTTTAATTTATTTTTTGAAATTATTAAAAGTTAATTGTTATATAAGTTCGAAAAAAACTAAAATTACTAAAATTAAAATATATCTTATATTTCTTTTATTTAAATTTAATTTATTCAAAAAAATTAAGATATTCTTTAATTTTAGTTCTTAAAGAAAGAGTTTAACAATCAATCTATTATTTCTGTAGCGATATTTTCTATGATAACCGGGTTTGCCATCATTTTAGATGATGAAGTACTGTATGTTTCGAACGAGAACAAATATCCTTCCTTTGAGATTGTATTATTTGTAGAAATGTTAATTAATAGCCTTAATCCAAAAAATTTTTGGCGCTTAACTAATATCTATTTCAAAGGAGAGATTGGGAAAGAACGAATGATAATTAAACATATCGTCACAGAAAGCGACCAAAATCTGTTTTTTTGCATTACTGGTGACTTCATATCGAACTCTGAAGAAGTTAATAAAATAATGGATGAATATATTGAAAAGGTTTCTGCCAATTACGAAACTCCAGAAAAGATTAAAGAAGCATCTAAAAAATCGGAATTCTCAAAAGTAATTAAGTTAATTACGGGTTATTTATGGGATAAATATCGGACCTCTTTAGAAGATGAGGATATCGAACTGAAATGTGTTGATACTGAAAACAAGATAATTTATTGCGGAATATCAACTCAAGGGCTACCCATAATTTCTCAATTGTATGATCAAACGCTTCTAAATAATTTTCATAGAGAGATTACTCCTGAGAATATTGATTTATTTAGTTCAAATCTTTCAGCAAGATTAGCAACCATCGCCATGAACACCCAAATTCGAGCGAAGACAAATATAAAAGAGATCCATTTTAATGATTTAGAAGACAACGGTTGCAAAAAATTAATACTGTACAGTGATATCAACGATTATTCTTTAGATTTTATCGCGTCTGGAGATTTCGTTAAAATAAAAGAAATATTTAAACAATTAGTAGAAACAATATCCCAAGAACAAGTATTAAAAAACGAATTCTTAGGGGATTTAAAACCCTATAGATCGTTAAAAACTCATCTTGATAATGTGATTAAAAAGTTTGATCAATAATTTCTAAAAGAAATAGCAAATTTTTTTTTTTGAGATTTTTAAAATTTATTTTAGACTAAAAAATATTTAAGAATATTAGAAGTAAGTTTATTTAGTACCTTCTTCATTCGTTTTAGTTTCGGGTTCTTTCTTTTGTCTGGTGTTTTTCGAACGAGTAAACTTCTTAACATTAATTCTTTCAGTTCTTTTTATGTCGCTTTTTCGAGATCTCTTTACTTCGACTTCAACAACTTCAAATTCTTCGTCTTTTGCGATGTAAATTTTGTCTTCTCCTCCCTCAGGAACACTAACTAGCTTACTCTTGATTACTTTAGAACTTGAAAGGGGATATATTGTTTTAGCTATTCGTTTAATCTGATTAGAGAATTCAGAATAAATCATACCTGTTATAAACTTCTCGTGATTAAGCGATTGAGCAAATTCTTTTAAAATTTCCCTTATTATTTTCCGAATTACAATCTGTTGTGAACTGCGAGCCCTTTGTATTGTCGTACATATTATGGTCAATCGGAAGACATAGTTGTCCTTAGTTGTTAAATTCATTATTGTTTGGATTTTAGAACTCCCTCTTCCAATTAATGATCTTACATAGTCATTAGTGTAACAATGACCCAAAAATATAGATTGCGCTTGACCTGATTCAAGATTAACATTAACTACTTTAAATTTTAATTTTAAACTAATATCGTTATAACTATTTGTGAAATCGTATAATAAAGTTTCGATCGTTCTTCCGATCAAATTGTTCTCCATCCCAATAATTTCTCCTATGGGTTTAAAGTCGAAACTCTTTGGAGCTATAATTTGAAACCAAGATTTATCTTTAAATAATACTTTCCTTAGTTTAGCTTTCTTTTTCCTAACTTTTTGACTCATAACTTACATTTACCTCATAACGATTGTTCTGATTTTCTCTGGGTCGTATTTGAAATCTGCTTCCAATACTTTTTTCGATTTATAATACTTAATCAAGCGATATATCTTACTTTCTGTCCTTTGGAGCCCTTTGCGTGAATCAATATCCTTATGGTTTGTTTCTAAGTGTTTTCGAAGATTGAGCGCTTTTTTAACTAAATTAGTTAGATCCTCTGGAAGTGGCGCTTCAATATCATGTTCTTTAAAAATTTGATTAATGGATTTACCAGTAACTACTTTTACTAATGGAACACCATGACTATCCCTTAATTTCACGCCTATTAACGATTGAGAAAACCCTTTCTTAGCTAGTTTAACAACTTCGTTTTCAACTTCTTCAGAAGAGAGTTCTACCCATACGGGCTTCTCCAATCTTGCTGGTCGAGTACTACCGGACTTACCCTTCTTTCTTGAGTGCATTCGAGCCATTTTTTGCGTCTCAGTTTATAAAATAATTAATACATATAGTATTGTTGATAAAATAAAAAAAGAATCATTTAAATTAAAATTTTTGAATTTAGCAAATTCAAACCACAGAAGCTAAAGAAATTTATTTTTTTCTTGTATTTAGCTAATAATTCTGATTTCTAATCGATTTATATGTGTTTCGGACAGATTCATGCCCGATATCTCCTCCTGCCCCTGAACCCCCAACACTATCGCCCGTAATATACAATTTTTTAATACCTTTTATAACATTTCCCGGTCTTTTGAATTTATGTTGTTCTATGTTTACCTCAACACCATCAACCATTTCGAAAAATAATGGTCTTTCATGTAATAAATATTGTTCGAGATCAGGAAAGAATCTTAAAATAGCATCCCTTAAACTTTGGTGAATCTCTTTCATCGTATTTTTATTCTTAATGTCCTCTAAATTAGCCGCAGTAAAGAATGTCATTAATGATTTCCCTTTTGGTGCGACTTCTGGAGATAAATTAGATGGAATAAAACCAAATGCTAAAGGGTTATCAAAGAAGATTATACCATTTATATCACTAATTGGTTTTGATAAGCAAAAGTCTATTGAAACACCAGCAGTAGGTCTTAGAGATTTACATTTTTCAACGACTTTTTTTTCGCATAAAGTCTCATCTAATACCGTAAATAATTGTTGAATAGGAATAGTTGAAATTATTGTTTTCCCATGTATTAGTTTATCCATAGTGGAAACACCAATTGCTGTTGAATTCTCAACAATAATTTTATTCACCTCCTCATTTAATCTAATTTCTCCACCATTATCCTTAATTTTATTTAGAAAGGCATTAAAAATTGATGTCCAACCTCCCTTCGGGTAAGAAACACTTCCCAATTCCAAGACTCTACTAAAATTATGCAATAATTCTCCCGCTGATGATCTATCTGGAAAGGGATTTACTTGAATTGCAGAACTTGCCATTATTAAAAATTTTTGAAGAGATGGAATAATGTTTTCTTGATCAAACCATTGTACCAACGATAGATCGTATAGTTTCTCGAAATCTTCAACACTCATTTTTTTTATTTTAATCATAAATTTTAAAGTTTTAATCGTTGGAACTAATTTACTTTTTATTACTGCCATAATTCCACCAGAAGGAAAGATCGTTTTTGTTCCATCGTCTAAAAACGCCCATGCTGTTCCTGGTTTTACGAAATCAATTGGTTTGTTAATTTCATTTAAAGAAGTTCCCAGAGCGCTCTTTGGACCAAATCTTACTGGATGGGGGCCAAAATCTAGCTTGAAACCATTAATATCAACAACTCTTGCTCTACCTCCTATTTCTTTGGTTTTTTCCAACAGTAATACTTTACCGTGCTGAGACAATAATGCTCCTATGTGCAAACCAGCTATCCCTGCTCCAATTACGATATAATCATATTTTTCAATCATAATAATCCTTTTGTAATAAATCTAACATTATTTTAATTTGTTATATCTAAATAAATCTTAAGAAATTATAGTAATTATGGATGATGCAAAAGATACGATTTATTTTATTACAAGTAATAGTTACAAATTTAATGAAATTGAAAGAATGTTTCAAAAAGAGAAGATATCTTATATGTTAAGGCAAAATACGATTGATACAACAGAAATTCAAGCGACGAGTATTAAGGAAGTAGCTCTTTTTAAGTTAAACAGCGTAAAAGGAAAGCTTAACAATTCCTATTTCATTGAAGATGCTGGCTTTTTTATTGATGTCCCTCTTAACGGTTTTCCTGGCGTTTATTCTAAATTCGTATTAAATACAATTGGAAACAGAGGAATTCTAAAACTTATCGACAGTTTCAAAAATACTAAAGCTCATTTTGAAACAGTCATCGCTCTTTACTTTCAACCAATGAATAAAACATTTTTATTTGAAGGGATTGTTGAAGGAAAAGTCTCAGAAAGAATTAGAGGTACAAACGGATTTGGTTTTGATCCTATCTTTATTTCCAATGAAATCCCAACAAATACGTTTGCAGAATTAACCACTGAAGAAAAGAATACTATTTCGCACCGCGGAAAGGCTTGGAAAAAATTGATTGAATTTTTAAAAGAAAATCAATAACAAGTCAAAATGTCTGGCGGAAGATATCCATAACACTTTGCCTACTTAATTTTATTAAGACTAGGTACATCCCTAGTACCCCAAATGTAATTGAAAGGGTAAAAACCCTTATTACAACATCCACAGGAATTGAAAATACAATTGGCATCTCAGTCATCAATCCCAAATTCGTTTCCATTAAATAAGCGCAATAAGTACCTATCAATGTCCCCATAGTTCCGCTACTTAACATTATGATGAAACTTTCAATCAAGAACAAGTTCCTTACGTCTTTAGCTTTCATGCCAAGCGATCTCAGAATACCGATTTCAAACTTCCGCTCAGAAATAATTGCATACATCGTGGAGATTAGCCCAAATATAGCAATTACTATAGCAAACCATAGAATTATTTCCATTAAACTACTTTGTCTTTCAAACATATCTTCCATAAAATTAATTTTAGATATAGCATCATCAAGAAAATAATCTTTATCAGAGGATAAGTTTTGTATTTCTTCTTTTGTAGTTTCGATATTTTCTTCGGAATCGTCTAATAATTTGATGAAGACTTTATCCACAATCATATTTGGACCGCCAGGATCTTCAACATTCATTAAACGCATGTAATTATCTAAGGACACCATTATACCTCCACCAGCTGCTGTAGCTTCAGAACTTTTAAAGTTGGTAAATCCGGGCATCCCTCCTGAGATGCCTGCGACACGGAAAAGCGTAATATTTCCTGGATCGTTAGGAATTTGAGGGTTGATGAATGTTAAACGTATATATTCGCCAACTTCGCTTATTCCAAGAACGCTAGCGAGAGAATTAGCAATAATGCAGGTATTATTATAATCAAAAATTTGACTAAATGAATTATTAAAACCACTTTCCGGGCTACTCCAAATCATAAGATCTTTATCCATCAAACGATAATAATCTTCTTCAATACCAATAAACCCAACTTCTCTTTCATCGAAGTTAGCAATGTCGGCAGCTTTTACTTGAATTTTTGTTTCTGCTTGTGCAGAATAAAACTCAAAAATGTTTAAGAACGCTTCATTAATAGATTCTTCATCAAAACTTGGACCACTATCGCCGAAGTCAAATATTACTGACATAACAGCTGTAATATCAAACATATTGTACAATATTAACGCTGTTTGGTCTATTCCTTGAATAGACTTGAGATCTTGGATCATATCTAAGGTAACTGCGTCAACATCAGATTCTAAACCTTGGTTAATTAAAACCAAATCGGAACCGTACTGAAATTTTAAATTTAACGACATATTTTTTGATTCCATTTCTGTAACACTTGTAATAAAAAAAATAAAAGAAAAACTGATAGCAAACATTACAATTGTGCTTGTATTACGCCTTCTATTTCTTTTTAGAGAGATTTTAATAATATTTGCATACCTTCTAATTAATGGAGAAATTGCTCCAATAAGTACACTCTGAATAAATGGTATAATTCCCACCGATGTGAACACCATTCCAAGTAATATGGCTGCAATAAGTCCAATAAACAAGCCAGCTATTAGCATAAAATCTCCTGTTATAAAGACGCTTGGTAGTAAAATAAAAACAAGCATACCGATTGTAGCAAGAGAGCTTCCAATTAGAAAACTCCTAACGTTCATACTTCCTTCCTTTTTTACTTCCCATCCTTGTTCTTTTTTGTGAAAAGGTGTAATCGATTTTATAATATCAATTTTAGCAGTTTTAAAAGCTGGTAACAACGAGACAACTAAAGAAACAATGGATCCTATTGAAAAAGCTAAAATAATTGTCGAAGGTTGGATTACATACTCCATATTTTGAATTGGAAAATTCATTGCAATGAATAAATAATCTACAATTGGGGGCGTAAATATTACACCTATAATAATTCCTAAGATAGCCCCTACAACTCCTATTGATACGCCTTCAAAGACAACCATTTTAACGGGGAATGTCTTTTTTCCTCCCACAACTCTTAAAATGCCATATTCTCTTACCCTTTCTTCAGTAGAAGTGGAAAGAATTGAATTTATTAAAATCGCCGTAATGAGCATAGATATACCCGTAATAAACCAGAAGATAATAGTCATCCCAATTAGCATAAATTGCTGGGTACTTAATTCTTGTAATTTTGGCATTGACACAGAATAGATATTTGGGTCCAATCTCTGTTGAATTCGAGTTCCTATCACTCTTATTTTTCTTTTTGTAAGATCTATATCGCTAACATCGTATATTGACTGTGGGTTTTCAAGCGTTCCCATAATCAAATTAATTTCTCCCTCTCTTTGTAAAAACAATTGGGCTTGTTGTAAATTAATTATTATTAAAGCATTTTCAAAATCTGTAAATTTTAAATCTTGCTTGCAGACTGCGACAACTTCGACATCTAAACTATATTGTTGGTAATCTAAATGTATCAAATCCCCTAAACTAACATTTAGTAATTCTGCTACACTCCATAAGATAACACATTCCCCAATTCCAGGCTCACCGGTATAAATCCCTCCGGTTTCTGTGCCATTTTGATTAACTAAATTTAGATTTCCCATATGGCCATTATTTGCTTCTTGATTAAAGTTAATACCGTAGATTTGTAAGGTACCATTTGAATCTGTGTTATCAGAAGAGACTTTTACGAGCATCATTATTCTTGGAAAAAGTTCTTCTACACCATCAATATCTTGCAATTCGTCATCTATGATGGTTTCATCAAAGAAAGGGTCAAAAGTTAAGTCGGTTTTCATTGTTCGTGAAATTATTACGTCCGAGCTTCCTGTTGTGCTTGTAATTAATCCCATATAATTATAAGACATCGTATTGTTTACCATTCCTATTGCAGTTAAAAGGATTATTGAAACTGTGATGCCTCCTATGCCGAATAATGCTTTTGCGCGATCTCTTTTAATATTAAGCCAAACTTGTCTTAAAAATTGTAACCTTATTTTTAATCTAATCCTATATAAATAATTTTGCAAACTCAATTTTTCCAGCTTTTATTAGTTTAATTTAACTTAAGGGCCTAATATGCTAAATTTTTTACTTTTAAATTCATATTTTCTTAGAAGTATACCTTCTTGATTTAAAATATTTTTAATCTCTTCTTTTTCACGTTTTATTAACCGAACGCCTTGGCAATTTCTGTTTTTACAATAATAGTCCTCGCTCGGTTCGTCTTTAAAGTACCACTTTCCGCAATTCATACAACTGTATGCTACATAAATTTGATCGTGTTCGCATATTGGACATATATAGTTGAATTTATTAGATTCAAACCATGATCTACAATACTTACAGTGAAGAATTAATGGTCTTTGTTGTTCGTCTTTAGTTTCTATTAACTCTATCCTCTTGATTATTTGATCTTTATCAATATGCTTTAACCTTATTTTCTCAACATTTGAATTTTTACTATTTCTAATCCAAACCTTACCTCTTTTCTCAGCAATAAAATATGATATTATGCAAACAGCTAGAACACTTACGATTATTATTAACCATACCCCCCACGTACGCAGATCTATAAATCCATTTTCTACTACGACGGATATAGAAGATTCTCCTCTATTCCCTTCTTTATCAAATGTTACAACTTTTATATCGTATCGTCCGTCTTTGTATAGCGTTGTATCCCATTGGTATATTAAAATACCTGTTGCTTGATCGTAATTAAGCAAAGTTCTATCAACCATTTGGTTGTTAATATATATGTATATCCTTGAGTTGTCTAATTCCACATCATCGCTGACATTTGCTTCAAATGTAAAAATCCCACTAACCAATTCGTCATTTGAAGGTCTAAGAATCTCAATATTAGGATTAACAAAATCTTTTGACTTGTTATAACCTATATATATGTCTGATAACAACCATCCATGCCCAAGGCCAATAGAAATATCATTGGTAGACAAAGTAAACATAATCATTACATCTTCATCAGAAAATTGCGAAATATCCAACGATTCATTTCCAGAAAGAATCTCGCTATCAAAGAAATATTCTTTAAGGATTACCCAACTTTCACCAAAATTTTTTGATATCGAAACTGTACATTTATCGAGTTCGTCAAGTTCTAAAAAGAATTCATTTTGCAAAGAAATATCAAAAGAATACTTTAAGTAAACTTTATATTCACATTTAACATGCAATGGGTGTGTGATTAGTTTAATGTCCCAATTTGTCTCGTAACCTTGATTAAGGCTACCAAAACTTTGACCTAAACCCCCATATATATATGATTGCATATAACGGGAAGTTATGTGCCATGAATTATCTCCCTTTAACCATGGAGTTAATTCTTTCTGTATAGGACTCCCCAAAACATAATACTCTGATAGACATTCACTTGAAAACTCGTATCCAATCATTTTATCGTTTCGATTTACATTAAATTCAAATGAATTAGGGTTTTGAAAACTAAATATTGAATTATCTTGATTATAATAAATAGTAGAATTTTGAAATCTTCCATCAAATACATGAAAATTGAAAGAAAGATCAGAAAGATCACCAATAACTAACGATTTAACAAATAAAATCCCGCGATTTCCGGTAGAATTGGAACTTATGTTCCAGTCTCCAAATAAGTTTATCATAGAGTAGTTATAATTGTCAATCTCAAGGTATACAAATTCGGGATAATTTCCATCAGAATCGTAATATCTACAAGAGAATGTAAAGCTGTCGTATTTAAAACCTTGATTCACAAATAAATTTTCCTCGAGAACAAAATCAATTTCGGGAGAATAAAGGTTAGTATGGTTTTCTAAAGAAAAATAGTCCAATATTATTCCTTTGTAATTAATAGGATCAAACTCATCGTCTAGCGATGCGAGGAATCTAAATTGCACGTAATTACCAATATATTGCGTGATATTTATTTCTTCGAGGAACCAATCTCTTTCTTCATTTATATAGGTTTTTAAAGTAATCCAACCGGTCCAATTTGGGTTAATTTGCAAATACATAAAATCTCCAGAATTTATACTTGTTCTTAAACCAAACTTAGCGTAAACTTGAGTAAAACTCTCATTAACCTGTGTTATGTTAAATAAAGGACTTCTCAAAGAACCATTTGGAAAAGGATCAGTAATAAGATATGGTTGATAAGTGTAATTTGAAGGATAATTATAATCTCTGCCAAAATACATTGCTGACCACTCCTCAGAATATAGATGTGAACGATTATCATTTTGATTGGACTGCGTTAATAAACCCCAACCAGTTCCATTAAATGTCCAACCTCCATAACCCTCGTTAAAATCGTGAGTGTAAGGAAATGTTTCGCTATCCGTTGGAGATTCAATTGTAATATTCAATTCACCAGATTGGGGATATCTCGCTAGATGTAGCCCATCGCTAGCAGTAAAATAATAGTGGTATGTATTAGATGTAGAAAACTTCACCAAATTACTTACAAAAATAGCTCCATTAATATAATTGTTGTCTAATCCGTTTAATTGAAATAAACTATAACTTTCTGAAGTTTCAACAATATGTACAAGTACTTCTTGTGGGGGTACATTTAAACTATCGTTATCAAAATATTCTATGTAAAACCTATAATTATCAATAGTATAATTTTTTGCGGGATCATTTCCATAAAACTCTTGGACGCTTATGATAGTAGCATTTTTCGTTCCACCAAAATAAGTAATTTCAGGGACTTTTAACTCAGGAACGAAATAGTTTATAAAATTTGAGATTTTTAAATTGAAACTACTACTACCTTCGATAGCTTTCACAATAACAACACACTCTGTTTGATTATACTTCGGTGTGAAATAAAACGAATCGAAATCTCCATACCATTTTTGTGTTGATTGTAATAATATGGGTTCACCATATTGATTAGATTCGTTCGAGAACAGGAATAAATCC